>CDYK01025277.1_pt1 | contig 54821 bp, 44 predicted proteins | sample 554841 | NCBI WGS metagenome assembly CDYK01 (sample SAMEA3182102, study PRJEB8094) | gut metagenome | biome: human; feature: gut; material: Stool; isolation source: human stools | place: Canada | collected 2013-02-18
CCCCCTGCTCCCAAAGCAGGTGCGCTAACCGGACTGCGCTACACCCCGAATCTTCATTAAAAATATTGTTTGCGGTGCGGACGGGACTCGAACCCGCGACCCCATGCGTGACAGGCATGTATTCTAACCAGCTGAACTACCGCACCAGTCAACAAAATTAAGAACGCTTCTTTTTTCTTTTGCGTTGCAAAGATAGTCACATTTTTTGATTTAACAACAGTCTTGAATGAAAAAATTTCAGGAAAATCTTTATTAAAAATCGTTCGATACACAATCGGTTGAAAATCAGATAATGCAGAAAACAGGTTTTAAATAAAAATTATTTTTGTTTCTCGGTTAAATGTTTCCAAAACCTTACGGGCAAGTTTTGACGATGTAGTTTGGGGTTGTTTCTTTCCTTAATATTAATTGCTTTGAAATATTCTTTCCAAAGCTTTTGAAATAATTCTTCATCGGGATGCATTTGATTTTTGTCTAATATTCCGGATAGAAGATGAGCGTTACTGTTTTCGAACTGTATTTCTGTAACCGAAGACAGATCATAATAGTATCCGTATTCTCGTTTTAAATCATAAATTATCCATTTCTGGTCTGAAAAGCGATCCTTGCAGTGAGGAACGATTAAAGACAATACATTATAAATCGGCTCTATTGCTGCAAAGAATGTTCCATCCATAGCTTTTTGGAAACGTAGAAACTGAATAATTCGGTGTTGTTCACGATGTACTTTTTTCCAGATTTGAGAAAGTTCCAAGACATCATTATCTCCGAAATTCAGTTCAATAGAACAGGGGGAATCTATAGCTTTTCGTATATAACGAAAAATCAATAGATCTATTTCGGGCAATTCAGATAACCAACTGGCAGCAAGACAGGAGAGGGCAGGTCTCGACAACTTTTTCATCAATCCGTTCCATACCCGTTCCGCTTTATCATTATCCGTATATACTATATGTAAATCGTCATAGAATAGTGGAAGAGTTTCGTCTTCGCTCAGTAAAAGATCCGGAAATGTTTTTCGAGAATAAGCGTCGAAAATTGCATTCAACAACCCTTCAAATGTTTTATCATATATGAATATATTCATGTTTTTAATCTTCAAAAGAGAGCGTTAGTTGTCGTGAGTCTTTCGTTCGTGGTCTCCCTACTAAAAGTTTGCGGATATTTTGTGGATTCATTTCGTTTACTGTTTGCATCGGAAGTTCGTTGCAAGTAATAAAATACTGCGCTTTTTTCATTACCACGCCGATTTTTTTTAATTGGGACGCTCCTAATCGGGAGTAACGGCGGGAAACAACGATTAATTTTGCAGATTTTATACCGATTCCGGGTACTCGCAGAAGCATTTCGTAGTCTGCTCGGTTTATATCTATCGGAAAAATTTCCGGATGACGTAAAGCCCACGCAAGTTTAGGATCGATATCCAGATCGAGATTAGGATAAGCATCATCTACGATTTCATTTACTTTGAATTGGTAGAATCTCAATAGCCAGTCGGCTTGGTACAATCTGTTTTCCCTCACCAATGGAGGTTGTTTTAGAACCGGCAATCGATTATCATAATCGTTTACATGAATATATCCGGAATAATATACTCTTTTCATCGTTGGTCGCTGATATAAAGCAGACGATATGCGGAGTATATCCTTATCTGTATCTGACGTTGCTCCTACAATCATTTGTGTACTTTGTCCTGCCGGGGCAAAACGGGGTGCATGGCGGAATCTTTTTTTTTCTTCCGCACTTTGTAAGATTCCTTGTTGTATGTAACGCATTGGCGTAAATACACTTTTAAAGTCTTTTTCAGGTGCTAATATTTTGAGGCTTTCTTCATTAGGAATTTCTATATTTACACTTAATCTATCAGCATATAATCCGGCTTCGTTTACCAGTTCTCTGCTGGCTCCCGGAATGCTTTTCAAATGGATATATCCGTTATAACGGTGTTTCAATCGCAATTCTTTTGCTACACTTACCAATCTTTCCATGGTATAGTCCGGGTTATTTACTACTCCTGAACTTAAAAAAAGCCCTTCAATATAATTTCTTCTATAAAATTCAATGGTAAGATCAACCAACTCTGATACAGACAAAGTCGCTCTTTTCAAGTCATTGCTTTTACGATTGATACAATAAGCGCAATCGTATATACAATAATTGGTAAGCATGATTTTCAGAAGCGAAACACATCTTCCATCTTCTGTAAAACTATGGCAAATACCCCAGCCCGAAGCACTTCCTATGCCACCTGTCATTTTGGAGCGGGAAGTTCCGCTTGAGGCGCAAGATACATCGTATTTTGCCGATTCCGCAAGAATTTTCAGTTTTTCGAGAACTTTTTCATTCATAATTATATTTCGCTCTGATAACTGCAAAAATAGAGAAAGACTTTGTTTTTATGTAGAAATTGTTCCTTAAATTATATCTTTGTATGAGTTAAAAAAATGAGTGTTTTTTATCAGGAAAATATGTCCTTTTAAGGACTGTTTTTGGGTAATTAAAAAATGCTTAAAGCAATGTAATTTTTGAAGAATTAAGATTAGACTATTATCATTAAATCGGAATTGGTTGAATATGATGTAAAAACGTTGGGCGTAAATTCTGTTGACGTAAATGAACAAAATGAACAAGCGGTAGGATTTTATTTGCATCAGGGGTTTCATGTAATAAGTCGTGATGCAACAGATAGTACCGGAAAGCCGTATCCTGTTTTACACATGCAATTATAAATATAAAAATGCGAGTTGTATGAATGACACGAATATAATACCGATAGAAAATCATCCGTTAAAACCATTTATTCCACAAAATACTCGGATGCTGATGTTGGGGAGTTTTCCTCCGAAAAAGATACGTTGGAGCATGAATTTTTATTATCCGAATCTTCAAAATGATATGTGGCGTATTTTCGGACTCGTTTTTTTCGGAGATAAGGATCATTTTTTAGATGATACAAAACTATTCGATAAGAACCGCATTACCGTTTTTTTGGAAGAGAAAGGCATTGCTTTAAGTGATACTGCTCGATCTGTAAAGAGGTTAAAAGATAATGCCTCTGATAAATTTTTGGAAGTTGTAGAAGCTGCCGATATTAATACTTTATTAGAGCAAATGCCAATGTGCAAAGCTGTTGTCACTACAGGACAAAAGGCTACCGAGATATTGAGTGATCTTGTTTCGTCTGCAATTCCTCCTGTCGGAAGCTTTGTTGAATTTGAATATCAAAGTAGAAAAATGCGTTTTTACAGAATGCCTTCTTCTTCCCGGGCCTATCCTAAACCTTTGTCAGAAAAGGCTGCGGTATATGCCCGGATGTTCGAAGAATTAGGTTTATTGTAAATATGGATTTTGTTTCTTTTCAAAGCCTATTGTTGTGCTAGGACCGTGTCCGGAATAAATAACCGTATCTTCCGGTAGTATAAATAGTTTTTCTCGAATACCGGTAATTAATTGATTATAGTTTCCTCCCGGTAAATCCGTCCGGCCGATACTGCCTCTGAAAAGTACGTCTCCGCCAAACGCTATTTTTTCTTCTTTGCAATAATATATGATACTTCCGGGAGAATGTCCCGGTACGTGTATAGCTCGTAAAGAATATTTCCCGATTTTGAAAATATCGTTTTCATGGACATTATGATCAATGGGAATAGGAGGGTCTTGTAATTGTATGCCGAACATAGAAGCTTGTTCTTTCATGTTATCTAATAGAAAAGCATCATCGGGATGGGCTGTTAATCCGACATTGAAAGTATTATACACATGTCTGTCTCCGAAATTATGATCGAGATGCAAATGTGTTGCCAAAAGATATTTGACTTTCAAATTATTGTCTATAATGTAACCTGATAGAATATCTTGTTCGTCTGCATAATAACACCCTGCGTCTATGATTGCGCATTCACCGGTTTCACTATCCGATATGACATACGTATTTTCTGAAAACGGATTGAATTGGAACTCCTTAATTACCAGCATATATATATTATTTATTTGTGGACAGGTACGTAAACGACCTTTTTGGTATCGAAATACTCTTCTTTGAAATATTCTTTCAAATTGTACACGATCGAAATCTTTTTAAATGGTGCTACTTCGTTTTGAAGTTCTCCTCCTTTTAAGCAAATCAGACCGTTAGGCATTGCATTTTGTTGCTTTTTTCGGATATTTTTGCGAATAAGTTTCATTAGATCATTTAATGGCATGACAGCGCGACTTACGACAAAGTCGAACTCGCTTTTTTCTTCTTCCACTCCACAGTGTCTGCATGTCACGTTTTGCAGTCCGATAGATTGTGCTATTTCTGAAGCGACTTTAACCTTTTTCCCGATACGATCTAATAAATGAAATTTGCATTCGGGAAATAAAATAGCTAGAGGTATTCCGGGAAATCCTCCTCCAGTACCTACATCCATTATTGCACTTTCGGGAGTAAATTGTATAATTTTTGCTATTCCTAAAGAATGCAATATATGGTGGGTATATAGATTGTCTATATCTTTACGGGAAATAACGTTGATTTTACTATTCCAGTCTTTATATAGTTCGTCTAAGGTTGCGAATTGGGATTTTTGATTTTCGTTTAGATTCGGAAAATATTTTTCAATAATTTGCATCGGATATTTAGCGTAAATAATAGGTTATTAATAAGATTACTTATTTGGGTATATTGTCTCTCTTACAAAAATAGTGTAAAATGTGAATATCTCAATGATTTATTATTAAATTGTTTATAAAAACGAAGTATCTGTCAAATTAAACTGAAGTACTTTATAAAAGAGGGTGCACTTCACAATTGAGTGCACCCTCTTTTATTAATAATAATTTTATAGTCTTTCTGGATATATAATTTTATCTTTTGACAGGCTCTAATATTATCGGATTATCCTTTGGCTTTTTTGTATGTTATTGCCTTTTATGTGGATAATGTATATTCCCGGTACGAAACCTGATAAATTTAAAATTTCTTCTTGACCTATCGTTATGGAATTTAACCTTGTTGATTTCAGTAATTGCCCGTTTGTATTATATACAGATATGGTTGTTTGGTTATCGGTTTTCCCGAATAATAGATGACATATTCCATTTCCCGAAGTGTAGATTGTCACGTCTGGAATGTTGTTTTTTTCTTCGTATATTCCCGCTGTCATTTTTATACATTCTTTTATGCCATTCCATGCATCTATTTTCCCGAAACCCCAAGTATTATCTCCATTTTCGGAAATAGTTCCTGTATAGTTATCTTGTCGTGCTGTTTTTTTGAAAATGTTTCTGACATCATTCGGGCTAAGAGTCGGGTTTGCCTGAAGCCATGTTGCTAATACTCCTGTAATGAAAGGAGTTGCCATAGAAGTTCCGGACATATATCCGTAATAATATTTTTTCCCGTTTACGGTGGTATTATCACAGATACCGCTATCATAAAATTGTGCACTGGAATATGATGAGATAATTTGATTTCCGGGTGCTGTAATATCCGGTTTTACACGTCCGTCAGCTGTCGGACCTAAACTTGAAAATTCTGCAATCATACCTTCTTCTCGAGCATAACTTCCGGTACGAGTTGCATAAGCTCCTACACTGATTACATTTTTCCCTGTTCCTCCGATTTCACCGACGGTATATTTTGAATCACCATCTGTCCATCCTGATAAACCGTTACCGGTAAGTTGACTATAATAATCATCAGCCCAGATATGTACAGTTCCGCTTGTTGCAGTAATTGTTATTCCTATTGCGTAACCAGAATTCATGCTATTTACCTCAGATACTATAAAAGCGTTCGGTTTGTTGTTATTAGCATTTACTTCATAGTAAATTTCAACATATCCGCTAATCCCGTTTTTTAATGAAATAGTTTTAGAACCATTTCCTGAAATATTGACCGTTTCTGAGTATTCAGACTTGTTTTTTGAGATATTATATCGATCGATAGTAATCTGAAATGTTTCTCCGGGCTCACCCCAGATATCAAGCATCGAATAGCGGTCAGAATTATCCAAGAAATCGATAAATGTTTTTAATGTATTATCAGAAGATGTAAATGTTTTGCTGAGATGCATAGGATCACAACCTTCGTTGCCTGCTGCTCCGGCAAATAGTTTTCCCGGACCTTGCAGATTATCTGCAACTTGGTCAAAAGTGGAAGTTCCGTCGTGGGGGCCGATATGAGAACCCAAACTCATATTAATAACACAAGGTTTTCCCACCGATTCGGCATAATCATATATATATTTCATTGCATCCGAGAGGCTTACCTGATCAGTAGTATTGTCATTCAGATCATAGCTGACCAAAACTATATCTGCTTCTCCGGCTACTCCGTAATAAGATTTTGTGTGGTCTGCTCCTGCGGCTATACCGGTTACATGAGTAGCATGAGTTTCGTCTGTTACATCATATTTTGCTGCAAGAATTTCATCAGTAGTTTTATATTCTGTTCCGTAGGTAAAACCGCTTGGAGCTTTACCGTTTTTATTTTGATTCCACACTCGTTTTACCCGTAGTTGAGTTCCGTCTGTATTGTAAAAATTGATGTGTCCGTATTCAAAACCATTATCGACAATTCCTATAACAACATCTTTTCCTAAAAATGGTGTCGTTAAATCTTTCCCGCTTTGAACGTTATCTACTAGAGTCTCGGTTCTGGCTTTATTCATTTTTTGATATATCGGTGTACTGATTTGTACATATTTGATGTTATTTAGGGAGGATATGGTTTCAATTTTGCTGACAGGAATTTGCGCTGTGATTAAAGAATCTATGCAAGTATTGACTCTTACTCCATAACTTTCTAAAAAATAGGGATCTGTTTGAGCCTTTAAATAAATATAAGCTTTAACATAATCGATTTCGTCAATTTTCTTTACTTTAAATTTAGAAGAAAATGTTTTGTCCGTTTTTATCTGTTCCTTTTCATTTATAAAATGCCGTGTATATGGCGACAATTTTGATTGAGCCATAATGAATGTGGCAAAGCAGAATAATAATAGAGAGATAATGGTTTTCTTCATAATCAATATTTTTTAGGTAATCGTAAATTGATAGACTTATTTAGTTCTATGGCAGAAATATCGGGTAGGGTTATTAATTCCGGTAATTGTGAAATCAGGCATGAGAAACTTTTCAGTGTGTCGGTATACGAGACGATTGATATTCCTTGGCTTTCAGCTTTGTTTTTATCGAAATATGGTCGGGTATGTAGATACCCTTTAATATAATATTTCCCGTCAGAATATTTCAAATTATATTTTTCTCGCAGTTGTTCTGACGGAGTGTAATCTTTAGATGATAAATAGCCATTGGCTTCTTTTAGTAAATCGTCCCATAACATTCTGAAATTGTTTGAGAACCGAATTGTATCGGGTAAAACAGATATTTTCATGTATTCGATTTTGTTATTTTTTCCTCCGGGCATAATTGGAATATGCCGGAACGAACATGAAATGCTGTATAATAGAATCGATATTAAAATAATCTTTTTCATAAAATCAGCTATTGATTAAAAATGCGATTAAATCATTTTTTTGTAAAAAAGATTTTATAGAATTTGTTGTTTAAAAACAATATGATACAAATATATGTTATTTAAAATTATCAGCTTGTTGCGAAGCCATTAAATATATCTAAATTCGAATATATTTTTTGTAGGGAATAAGAGATGAAATTCTAAAATAAATAGTTGATTCCGAGGTCTATGCTGTTTGTTCCGTCTTCACGGGAAAAAGCTGCTCCCCATTCTGCCGAAAGAACAAAATTATGGTTCATGACTAGTTTCAGCCCTATTCCTGCGCTTGTGTGGAGACATTCGTTTTTACCGCTGTAAATAATAGGGTCATTGCTTTCTTTTTGCAGTTTCAACCGGTATGGCTGCAGTACAGCCCCTGCGTCGAAAAAAGGGTTCATTCCGATATACCAGTTTTGTTTCAATAGTCTTATCACCCGTGAACGTAATCTTAACTCTATGTTGGTCCAACCGATACCGTTTCCCGTAATTCGGTTACGTAGTACCCCTCTTATATTATTTGTTCCTCCTAATCCTTCAGAATAAGTTTGTCTTATATAGTAAGTATTTATATCTGATAAAAAATAGAACGGAACTCTCCCGACAGGAGTAAGTTGCAATCCGATTCGTCCTGCCAAAGTCAAGTGTTCTTTCCAAAGCGATTGATAATAGCAGACGTTCAAGGTTGTTCTTATAAAGGAGTATCCGTTTTTACTTGTCCAGTCTGGAGAAAAAGCGAAGATAGCTTCTCCATATATACCTTGCGTCGGATCTGCTTCTCTATCACGGGTATCATAAACTATTCCTGCTTTCCATTGCAGAACATTTCCGCCTTTTGCCTCATTCTGATTTATCAGTCCTGCTTTTATATAGCGATTGTAAAGGTTATCTGCTCCGACATATTTTTTCAAGGAAACAGGTTGAATCATCATTTTTTGCCAACTGATGCCTGCCATCCAATTAAGTTGTCCTACAATTTTCCCTTGTAGGCCGAAAATCATACGAATTTGTTTTCGATCTATTTTATAGAAAGAATCGTTGTGTGTATCTGAGTAAGGTGCGCTACGACCGTTATATCCGTAAAAATCACACATATTGTCCGGTAAGTATGCAACATCAAATGAGAATCTGTGGTTTTTCCATAATTGGGGAGAATCATAGAAAAACCAGTAAACTCCAGATCCTTTTGTAAATCGGGCTGCTTCGATACAAAATTTATGTGTATAGTCCGGGTAATTTTCCCCATTTCCAAAATCATATAATTCGCAATATATACCGTATTGAAATCCGAGATCGCTATTGTAGGCAATCTCCGGAAACGGTGTCACATTCCATCCTTTCTTATTTTGAGAATTTATCAATGAATCTTGTGAAATAGCATAAGAAATTTTTGGATATGAAATCGTCACTAACCCGAATAGAGATATGATAATTAATTTAAAGATACATACGGACGATTCATTCATGCCGCGAAAATACAAATATTTTTTTTCGATCGAATGTCTTTTTTTGAATAAATGAGAAAACATGACATGAAACTGACCGTTACTATTAAAAAGTCGTATTCTTTTTGAAATCAAATTCGTTATAAGTATTATTTTGAAATATATTCGGGTTAATTCGTTAAAAAAATACTGTTTATACGTGTTTTTAATATCAATATGCAGTAATATGTTGTGATATTAAATCATTTTGTTTGTATTTGTTAAACATTTGTGTCTAAATGAAATATTTTTGCATAAAAATCTTTCATAATATTTAAAACGAAATGGATATGCAAAAACGTTGGATTATTTTATTTGTAGCTTTATTAAGCATTAGTTTTTTAGGATTATTTTATTCGGGTCATGAAGGGGTGTTTACAGATATAGATTCTAATTTGAATTTTGCTGATATCGCATGGATGATTACTGCAACTATTTTTGTTTTGATGATGACACCGGGGCTCTCTTTCTTTTATGGAGGAATGGTACGGTCTAAGAATGTCATATCTACGATGTTGCAGAGTTTTATTGCTATGGGAGTGATTAGTGTTATCTGGGTAGTCGTGGGCTTTAGTTTAGCTTTTGGCGAAGATGTCGGGCACTTTATAGGAAATCCGGGAACATTTTTTATGTTTGTGAATGTTGGTGGAGCTACAGATAAGTTATTGGCGCCGACGATACCGTTAGCATTATATGCTTTGTTTCAAATGAAATTTGCCATTATTACTCCGTCATTGATAACCGGCTCATTTGCCGAACGTGTTCGTTTTTCTGGCTATCTGGTATTTATGATTTTGTTTTGTATATTTGTGTATTGTCCTTTGGCTCATTGGACTTGGCATCCCGATGGTTTTCTTCGTCAAATGGGGGTTCTTGATTTTGCCGGTGGAATTGTTGTTCATGCCTCTTCTGGAGTTGCAGCTTTGGCCGGAGCTATATTTTTGGGAAGAAGAAAAGAATCGGGACAACCGGCCAATATTCCGTTTGTATTATTGGGAGCGGCTATGCTTTGGTTAGGATGGTTCGGGTTTAATGCCGGATCTTCTTTGGCTGCCAATTCTATAGCTGTAAAAGCTTTTTTAAATACAAATACGGCATCGGCTACCGCAATGATGACCTGGGTAGTATTTGATTGTTTGAGAGGACGTAAGCCTTCTGCAATGGGAGCTGCTATCGGTGCAGTCGTAGGATTGGTCGCCATAACACCTTCGGCTGGGTATGTGACTGTCGGGGAAAGTATATTTATTGCTTTAGTCGTAACGGTTATATGTAATATGGCTGTTTCTTGGAAAAATAAGAAAAATTCTTTTGATGATGCTTTGGATGTGTTTCCTACACATGGGGTAGGAGGAATTGTCGGAACTATTATGACCGGAATCTTTGTATATAATGCGACTGAAAATATTACTTATTGGCAAAATCTTTTAAATCATATAATAGCAGTAGTGATAGTTTGCGGATATACATTTATTGTAACATATGCTTTATATTGGATTACGGATAAAATGATCCCTATGCGTGTATCTGAAAAAAGCGAAAAGATCGGATTGGATATGAGTCAACACGATGAGCGATACGGGATTGAAACAAATAGAGAGTTGGCTGAATATTTTGATCATGGTGTAGATACAAAGTCTTGATTGTTCATTAGAAGATTTAGACAGACTTTTAGTAGTTTTGGTTTAAAAAGCGGTTATTTATCAAGAAAACCGCTTTTTTGTTTTTTAGTGACACTTTTGGATAAGAATAGGATGAAAGATAAAATATAAAATTATCGATAATTATTTATGATAGGTCAGGTAACTATTTATAGTTTAATTACTATATCTTTGTTGAGGTAATTTATAATTTGTACCAGATATTAATTGAGTGTAAAATGGCTTTAATAATCATAGCCGGAATAGACAAATAATTCTAATGATTTGAAAATATGATAGTGAAAAAAGAGAATTACATTTTGCGGCCGTGGCGGGAGTCAGACTGTAATTCTTTGGCATATTATGCTAATAATATCAGTATATGGAATAATCTTCGTGATTCATTCCCTCACCCATACACCTCGGACGATGCAGATGCTTTTATCAAGATGGCTTCGGTCGAGCCTTATTCTCAATTTGCAATTGAGGTTTCCGGTCGGGCAGTAGGGGGTATCGGGTTTGTTCGGCAAAATGATATCGAACGACTTAATGCAGAGGTCGGATACTGGATTGGAGAACCTTTTCAAGGGTTGGGTATTGTATCAGATGCTTTATCTGAATTGATAAGTTATATATTTACCGAAACAGACTTGATTCGTTTATATGCGTTAACCTTTGACTTTAATGAAAAGTCGATGCGGGTATTGAGGCGAAATGGTTTTAAGCAGCTTGCTGTTATGCATCGTATGGGAATTAAAAACGGTAAGATTATAGATATGCATTATTATGAATTGTTGAAACCGTATTGAGTTATTGTTTATATGAAAACCATGAATTCGATTAAAGAGATATTCCGGATTGGGGCAGGGCCTTCGAGTAGCCATACTATGGGGCCTCAAAGGGCTGCGAAAATTTTTTTAGAACGTAACCCCCGAAGTGCATCTTTCAAAGTTTCCCTATTCGGAAGTCTTGCTGCAACAGGTAAAGGCCATTTGACCGACAAGGCGATTTTAGAAGTTTTAGAACCTCATGCTCCTGTACAGATTGAATGGTTGCCGAAAATATTTCTTCCTTTTCATCCGAACGCCATGACTTTTTGTGCTATAAATTCGGAAAACGAAGTTTTGGACACTTGGACTGTATATAGTATCGGCGGAGGTGCATTATCAGAAGAAAATCGGCCACCTATCGGAGAAATTTCTGATGTTTATGACATGTCTCATTTAAGTGATATTTTAAGATGGTGTGAGCATTCGGGAAGAAGTTATTGGGAATATGTTGAGGAGAGAGAAGGTGTGGATATATGGGAGTATTTATCTGAAGTATGGAAAAATATGAAAGAGTGTATACAGAGAGGATTAGACACGGAAGGTGTTTTGCCCGGGCCGTTAAATCTCCGACGGAAAGCCGCCGATTATTTTATTCAAGCTGGAGGATATAAAGAGGCTTTGAGAGATCGAGGATTGCTTTTTGCTTATGCTTTGGCTGTTAGTGAAGAAAACGCTTCGGGACATACGATCGTGACAGCACCGACTTGCGGAGCATGTGGGGTTTTGCCGGCTGTATTATATCATTTGCAGAAAAACCGAGGTTTTAGCGATATGCGTATTTTCCGGGCTTTAGCTACTGCCGGACTGATCGGAAATATCGTAAAGACAAATGCCTCTATTTCTGGTGCCGAAGTCGGGTGTCAGGGAGAAGTCGGGGTTGCTTGTGCAATGGCTTCGGGTGCTGCTACTCAGTTATTAGGAGGAAGTCCGGCTCAAATAGAATATGCGGCAGAGATGGGGTTGGAACATCATTTGGGGATGACCTGTGATCCGGTTTGCGGATTGGTACAAATTCCTTGTATCGAGAGGAACGCTTATGCTGCGGCGAGAGCTTTAGATTCTCATTTGTATGCATCTTTTTCCGATGGAATACATAGGGTCTCATTTGATAAAGTCGTAGAAGTAATGAAACAGACGGGACATGATCTTCCTTCGCTATATAAGGAGACCGGAGAAGGTGGTTTGGCCAAAGATTATACTCAGACCGATTAAAAAGTTGATGCACCATTATTTTTTGTACATTTGTTAGGTTTTAATTGCTGGGATATGTTGAGTTTGTTATTGATTTTATTGAATATATGTATGGGGATTTCCCCGAATTATAAGCCTGTATCTACTGATTTCAAAATCGATCCGCCTTTGCACCGAACTCTGTATTTAAGCGGAAACTTCGGAGAATTGAGGAATAATCATTTCCATTCGGGTTTAGATATAAAAGCTCAGTCTGGAACACCGGTGTATGCTGTCGAAGACGGTTTTGTTTCCCGGATAAGTGTTTCTCCATACGGATATGGTCTTGCAGTATATATCGATCATCCCCGAATAGGTGTAACCACTGTGTACGGACATTTAGATCGTTTTGCTCCATTTATAGATGATATAGTAAAGATGCGGCAATATGCCCAAGAAAGTTTTTCTGTCAATTTCTTTCTGAAAAAAGATGAAATTAAAGTCAGAAAGGGACAAGTAATCGCATATAGTGGAAATACCGGTAGTTCGGGAGGTCCGCATTTACATTTTGAAATAAGAGAAACAGAATCGGAATATTTGTTAGATCCTATGCCTTTTCTCAAAACATATTTGAAAGATACTCGTCCGCCTCAAATTCGTTCAATCGCTGTTTATCCAATTGCAGGAATTGTAAATAACGGATATGTTCGCAAGGATTTTTCCGTTATTCGTCAGAAGAACGGAATTGTGACTCTTTCATCTCCGGTAACGGCATGGGGAAAAATCGTTCTTGGAGTGAAAGCCTATGATTATATGAACGAGACTTCCAATATTTACGGAGTTTATTCTATTCGACTATTTGTGGATGATAAAATCGTCTATTCTTCTGCTATTGAACGCTTCTCTTTTGATAAAAGTCGGGCTGTAAACTCATTTATCGATTATGAGGATTGGATAAAACGTCGATCTTTTATAATGCGTTCTTATGTGGCTATAGGGAATTATCTGCCTGTTTATAAGGATGTTGTTGAACAAGGTGTGATTACGATCGATGAGGAACGTGTTTATAAAATTCGTTATGAACTGAGAGACCGACATGGTAATTTGACAATATGTACATTTTCAATAAATGGAAAAAAGAAAAATATTCTGATGGATAATCCCTCCGATAATGCTTGTGTATATAATCAGAATAATTTCATCGATAAACATGGGGTTTCACTATTTATTCCCAAAGGGGCTCTTTACGAAAATATTCAATTGAAGTGTTTCCAGAATAGCGATAATTCTTATGTTGTGGGGCAAGAATGCGTGCCTTTGCATTTATATTGTAATTTAAGAATCAAAATACCCTCAGATACCCTTAATAATAAAAAACAATACTATTTAGCTCGAGTATTCGGGAATAAAGAGATTCCTTATACTGGTACATATATGAATGGGTATTTAGAAGTTAAAATAAGAGAATTAGGAACATTTGTTGTTAAATCAGATACCGTAAATCCTGTCATTACTCCTATGTCTCCTGCCCAATGGGGAAATACAGGAAAGATTCGTATCAGAATAGGAGATAAGCATACTGGAGTCGAGTCTTACAGAGGTGAAATTGATGGCAAATTTGCACTTCTTGAGATGGATGGCAAGACTGCAATATTGAGCTGCAAGCTCGATCCGGTACGTGTAAAAAGGAATAAAAAGCACCATTTTAGACTTACGGTTACAGATCGTTGCGGAAACCGGGCGGTTTATGAGAATTCATTTTATTGGTAAATACCTAACACATATTTTATGAAAAAATTTATCTTATTATGCACATTTTGTTGGGGAATGCTTGTTCCCGGAGCACGAGCATGTACAAGTTTTTTGGCTGGTAGGAATGCCACAATAGATGGCTCTACATTTATAACATACGCGGCCGATTCCCATACATTGTATGGAGCTTTAAAATTTATCCCGGCAGCAAGACATCCTAAAAACAGCACTATGGAAATCAGAGAGTGGGATACGAATAAATTATTAGGACATATTCCTCAAGTCGAATATACATATAAAGTGGTCGGTAATATGAATGAACATCAATTGTCTATAACCGAATCTACATGGGGAGGGCGTCCTGAACTTGTAGATACTACGGGTATAATTGATTATGGCAGTTTGATGTATATTGCTTTGCAGCGAGCTAAGACAGCGAGAGAAGCGATTACGGTCATGACCGATCTGGTTAGCGAATATGGCTATTATAGTTCAGGAGAATCTTTTTCTATTGCTGATCCTGAAGAAGTGTGGATTATGGAGATGATTGGAAAAGGACCTCAAAATCAGGGTGCTGTATGGGTTGCCGTACGCATTCCCGATGATTGCATTGCCGCACATGCCAATCAGTCTCGCATTCATAAGTTCCCGTTAGATGATAAAGAAAATTGCCTATATTCTCCTGATGTCATATCATTTGCTCGGGAACAAGGTTATTTCAATGGACTGAATAAAGATTTCAGTTTTGCCGACGCTTATGCTCCTGCAGATTTTGGAGCATTGAGAGGATGTGAAGCAAGAGTATGGAGTTTTTATAATCGGTTTAATAGTTCTATGGGTAAATATTTATCATATTTGAATGGTAAATCTAAAGAGTATTTGCCGCTTTATATAAAACCGGATAAGAAGTTATCGGTACAGGATATGAAAGATGCCATGCGTGATCATTTTGAAGGTACACCTTTTGACATGACCCAAGATGTAGGTGCAGGACCGTTTAAATGCCCTTATAGATTTCGGCCTATGACCTTTAAAGTGGATAGTGTAGAATATACTAATGAGCGAGCTGTGGCAACACAACAGACTGCTTTTACACTGGTCGCTCAGATGCGGTCGTGGTTGCCGAATGCAATCGGAGGAGTTCTATGGTTTGGGGTAGATGATACGAATACTTGTGTCTATGTGCCCTTATATGCTTGTTTAAATGAAGTTCCGGAGTGTTATAGTGAATTGAACGGGAGCATGTATGACTTATCTTGGACTTCTGCTTTTTGGATTCATAATTGGGTTGCCAATATGTCTTATTCTCGTTATGATCAGATGATCGAGGATATACGTCCCGTTCAGAAAGATATAGAAACGACATTTTATGTACAGCAGCCTGTAATAGAAAAGGTTGCTAATGATTTGTATCGTAACGATCCTGTAGCGGCAATTCGCTTTTTGAATGCTTATAGTGTAGCTCAGGCCCAACAAACGACTGTCCAGTGGAAAAAGTTAGGAGAGTTTTTATTGGTTAAATATTTAGATGGAAATAGGAAAAAAGAAAAAGGCGGGCATTTTTTAGAGAATGGGTACGGTTTGCCTGCTGATCCTGATTTTCCGGGATATTCTGAAGAGTATTATCGGGCAGTCGCTAAAGATGCTGGAGACCGGTTGAAAGTCGCTTTTTGAAAGATAAAAATTTAAACTGGCTTTAAAACTATTTTGCCTTATATCTCTGTATCGATAAAAACTTTTTTGTATATTTGTATATTATAGATGTTGTGAAATTTTTCTAAAAAAGAGAATTGTATGGAAAATGAGACCTTATTGAAAGAAGTAACTGCAAAAGCACAGACTTGGCTGGGAGACGGTTATGATGAAGCCACTAAAGCCGAAGTGAGAAGGATGCTTGACAATGATGATAAGACAGAGCTGATAGAGTCGTTTTATAAAGATTTGGAATTCGGTACTGGTGGACTGCGTGGGATAATGGGAGCTGGAACAAATCGGATGAATATATATACGGTAGGTGCTGCGACACAGGGATTATCCAATTATTTAAAAAAAGAATTTGCCGATTTATCTGAAATAAAAGTCGTAATCGGACATGATTGTCGTAATAATAGTCGTTTGTTTGCAGAGATTTCTGCAGATATTTTTTCTGCCAACGGAATCAAGGTATACCTTTTTGAATCATTAAGACCTACTCCCGAGATGTCTTTTGCCATAAGAGCATTAGGATGCCAAAGCGGTATTATCCTGACAGCATCTCACAATCCCAAAGAATACAACGGATACAAAGCATACTGGAATGATGGCGCTCAAATGATCTCGCCGCACGATAAGAATACGATTGCTGAAGTAAATAGGATACGTTCTATTGCCGATATCAAGTTTAAAGGAAATCCCGCTTTGATCGAAATGATCGGAGAAGAGGTAGATAAGCTTTTCCTTGATAAAATTAAAACTTTGTCGTTGAGTCCTGATGCTATCGAACGGCATAAAGATATGAAAATTGTTTATACGCCTATACACGGTACAGGTGTAAAATTAGTTCCGGCATCATTGAAAAATTTTGGATTTACGAATATCATTCACGTTCCGGAACAAGATGTTGTCAGCGGGGATTTTCCGACAGTAGTTTCTCCAAATCCCGAAGAACCGGCAGCCTTGGATATGGCTATACGTAAAGGTATCGAAGTGGATGCCGATATTGTTATGGCTTCAGATCCTGATGCCGATCGTATTGGTATAGCAGTAAAGAATGATAAAGGGGAATTTGTTCTTGTAAATGGAAATCAGATTGTTATGATTTTACTTAATTATTTGATGACCAAATATAAAGAGTTAGGCAGACTTACAGGAAACGAATATATCGTGAAAACTATCGTGACGACTGAGTTGATAAAAACAATTGCTGATCGTAATAATATCACTTGCTATGATTGTTATACCGGGTTTAAATGGATTGCATCTGTAATCCGTGAGTTGGAAGGAAAGAAGAAATATATCGGTGGAGGAGAGGAAAGCTACGGCTTTTTGGCTGAGGATTTTGCTCGGGATAAAGATGCTGTATCTGCAATTTCTTTGATGGCGGAGGTTGCAGCTTGGGCAAAAGATAATGGCAAGACTGTATATGAAATGTTACAAGATATTTATTTGACTTACGGTTTCTCTAAAGAAAAAGGTATTTCTGTAGTTCGTAAGGGAAAATCGGGGGCTGAAGAAATCGAAGCGATGATGAAGAATTTCAGGAATAATCCGATGACGGAGATTGCCGGTTCGAAAGTTATTCTTACAAAAGACTTTTCTACTTTAGTTGCTAATGATTTGGTGGAGAATGAAAAGTATACTTTAGATATGCCGACTACATCGAATGTGTTACAGTATTTTACAGAAGATGGGACTAAAGTTTCTATACGTCCTTCAGGAACAGAGCCTAAAATAAAATTCTATATAGAAGTAAAAGGTGAATTGAAATCTCGTGAAGATTATGATAAAGTCAATGAATTGGCAAATCAGAAAATAGAAGCCGTAAAAGTTTCTCTTGGAATTTGATATAGGTAAAAAATGATAGTAAGGAGGATTATAGAAAAACCAAAATTTTCTATAATCCTTTTTATTATATCTTTCGATAAGCTTTGGGAGAAATACCAGTATGTTGTTTAAAATATTTCCCGAAAAAAGATTGATTGGCAAAATTTAGTTCTACTGAAATTTCCTGAATTGTCATGTTACTTGATTTAAGTAATGCTTTAGCGGCCAAAATAACTTGTTCATCGATCCACTCTCCAGCAGATTTTCCGCTTATCTCTTTAATTACACAAGAAAGGTATTTAGGAGTCAAATATAGTTTGTCGGCATAAAAGGTTACAGAGCGTTGTTGTTTATAATGCGTGGCGACTGTTTTTAAAAAAGATTCGAACACCTCCGTTTTTCTGGATTTTCGTATCGATTTCTCTGGAATTTTTTTCTTAGTAATATTGGCAATTTCATAAAATAAGGATTTCAATAATATGCGTATGATTTCTTTGCGATAAATATTCTCTGTTTCCTTTACCTTGTTTCGCAAAAAAGAATGATATTCTTTTAAACATTTTATTTCATTCGGGTTAAGTGTAGTTTTAGGGGATTCTTTTGCGTAAAAAAATACAGATAGCATATCTTCTGTGCTGGGAAGAATCTCGTTACTGAAATTTTTTGACACGACTATAAATAATCCCGAAACATCATCGCTTTTCTCGCATAACATGACGATCTGATTTGGCATAAGCAAGATCATATCGTTCGGGCATATATTATATTCATTCAGATTGATTGTTATTTTACAATTTCCTTTCAGGCAAAGTGCGAAAACTGTTGTTTCGATGATCGAAGGATAGTCAAACAGCGGAATATTATTGATGTTATCCAGTATGGCGAAGTCTGTATCTATCAGATCGATCGTGTTGTAGTTTTTTACGGATGATAAATCTATTTTAGGAACTGATATATGTTTCATAATATCTCATTTATGACATAAACGTATATATTTTTTTTAAATAATAGGCTGTTTATTCTTTATTAAATGACTTATAGAACAATTATAACGCGAAATAGAACTTTAGAGGGAAATATTGAACCGGATAAATGTGATAAAATAAAATTGGGAAAAGGGTCGGAAGTAATTTAATTGCTTCTTTTTTGAATAATAATAAAATAATTATGGGCAAAATATAAAGAAAATAATGTTTTTATTTGTATAAAATTTATATAGATAATGTCGTTGCTTAAAATCAAGTGATTATATTGAAAATTTAGTAATAAGATGTAATAGAAATGACGATTTGTTATGCTTGTTCTTTTGAAAAGGATTCGAAAAAGATAATATATGAGAGATTTTTTGTTAATAAGATTATTATTGATTGTGGTTTTCGGAATAGTTCTTATTCCCGAAGCCATAGCTCGAAAAAAGAAGAAAATAGATGCAGAAGCTGTTCCAGTAACGTTATATTTGAACAAAATCGTTTCACAATCGAAAAGTTCGATTGTGAAAGGTTATCTGCGATCGGCAATAGTGAATGATCCGACTTTTTTTGAGGTGAGTGAAACTCCTCAAGGAGAGAGAATCCGGTATATCAGCGAAGATATTGATTCGCTAATAGTTATGGATAAACTTAAATATGTAAAGCGAAAATGTAAAAATATCGGCTTTATGGCAGGAAAACCGAAAATCCGTTGGGTTAGGATTGAATATGATGGAAATGGTATTGATGTATATTCTACATTTTTTGTTATTCAAAATAGAGTAAATAATATAACTACTGTTAGCAGAGAAATGTATTATTATTTCAGTATTGATAAAGATATTGCAATATTTACATCCCGTCAATATCTATCTGCGCCCTATGTAATTGGCACACCGGCAGTGAATAGAACACAAATGGCATATTATTTCTGCAAAATTTATGATTATCCTGAATTTGCATTGCGTATTAAGGCAAAAGAATTTGAAGATATGATGAGTGTCGTAAAAAGCTGGGAAACGGAATATGGTGACCGCCCGGTAAAAAGAGTAGCTGGAAAAATTGAAAATGATCAGCTTGGCGTTCAAAATTCTATTGCAGTTGTTAGCGGAGCTGAGTCGGCTTCATGGAAAAGAGTGAAGAATGAAGTCGTGTTTCCCCAATATATGAGAACTATGCAAATAGGAATTGCTCCGGATATCGCTCCTTGGTCGCGAAAAATCAAACATGGAGGAAATGGTTATAAAATAGACATTCCTCCCATCGGTATTTATTCAGATATTTGTTTCCTTGATTTCAGTAAGTTGGGAAGCATCGGGTATTTGTTCGGAGCTACTTATAGCAAATATAGTTATAATTGGGAATGGGATAATGGTTATGGTCCAAAGACAAAGGCAACATCTTGTAATAGATTTGATATTTGTGCCGGATTAAGTTGGCATTTAACTCTTTGTCACAACTTTGAGTTCTATGCACGTTTGATGATGGACTTGAATATGACCGGAAATCGAACAATTGATTGCGAAAGTGGTGAAAAAATGATTGCTGAGAGTAATATGGACACGAGTGTCAGCGGCATTGCAATCGCAGGTTTACGTTATTACTTTTGTAAAAAAGTAGGCGTGTATGTAGAGAGTGGCTATGATATCGGCTATGTTTCCAGTGGATTTTCTTTTCGGTTTTAAATAGTAAAAATATCAAATTATGAAAAAGTTTTTTACAGTATTGAGTTGTGTTATAGCGCTTTCTTTTTTGTCAGTTGGTTGTTCGAAAGATGATGATGAAGATGGGGACGGGGATGTTGAGGTTACAACCGGAATGACATGGGAGAAGTTGGTCGAGAAGTATCCGTTTATGGGAAATTTCCCGAAGTATGAAGGCGATATAGAATTGCATCAGTATAATAAAACATTCGGTTTAGAAAGTGTTGCTTTCTTCGATTATAAATGTGATGCATCTATGGCTACGGAATATTATGCAAAACTTGCCTCTGAAAATTTTTTGGTGAATCCTAATGCGGAAGGAATTTATACGAAGACGGTTAATGATTATGAGCTGATTTTTACAGGTTCACATGCTGCCGGCAATTTCGGTATGGTCTTTTCTTGTCAACCGGTAGAGTAATGTTAGGATGATATTAATACAATCTAAAAAGAAATTCCCATCGAATATTATTCGATGGGAATTTCTTTTATTGATAATGCAAAAATGCTGGATTATTCGTTGAGAATACCATCGCGTTGCATCAATGCTTTTATAGAAGGTTCATGTCCGCGAAAACGTTTATACAATTCCATCGGATCTTCTGTACCTCCTTTTTCGAGAATATTTCTTCTAAAGGATTCGGCAATTTCTCGATTGAAGATACCTTTTTCTTTAAATAAAGAAAATGCATCTGCATCAAGAACTTCAGCCCATTTATATCCGTAATATCCGGCAGCATAGCCTCCTGAAAAAATATGTCCGAATTGATTGCTCATTCCGGTTCCGTCAACAATTGGTAATAATTGGGTCGGAGTCATTGCTTTTTGTTCAAATTCAGTAACGTTTTCGATGGAATCGGTTTGTGTGTACCAAGCCATATCAAGAAATCCGAAAGATAATTGACGCAAGCAGAGATAAGCTGCATTATATTGTCTTGATTTTTTTATCTTTTCGATTAATTTTGCCGGCATTTTTTTCCCTGTTTCATAATGGGAGGCAAATGTATCGAGGAACTCTTTTTCGGAAAGCCAATTTTCCATAATCTGAGAAGGCAGTTCTACAAAGTCACGAAATACATTTGTTCCTGAGAGAGATGCATAAGTTGAGTTTGCCAATAAACCGTGTAAAGAATGACCGAATTCGTGCAAAAAGGTCTCGACCTCCCCATAAGTCAATAATGCCGGTTTGTCAGCTGTCGGACGAGTGAAATTCATGACGATAGTAATATGAGGGCGGCTGTCTTTCCCATTCTCATCTTTCCATTGTCCTTTATATTCGGTCATCCATGCACCGCCTCTTTTGGTTGCTCGAGGATGAAAATCTGTGTATAATACGCCTACATATTTATTATTTGCATCAAAAACTTCAAAAGCTTCAACTTCCGGATGATATACGGGAATTTTATTGTTTTTCTTAAATTTGAGACCGTATAAACGTGCTGCTAAACCGAATACACCTTTTTTTACTCGATTCAGTTCGAAATAAGGTTTCAGCATTTCATCGTTAAGATCGTATTTGGCATTTTTTAATTTATCTGAGTAATAAGACCAGTCCCATGGCATCAGATCGAAGTTTTTCCCTTCCATACCGATTGCAAAACCTTTTACCTCTCGAACTTCTTGTAAAGCTTCAGGTTTGTATGCCTCTAATAACTGGTTTAGCAAGTTATATACATTTCGGCTGTTTTTTGCCATACGGCGTTCCAATGTATACTCTGCGTAATTGTCTTTCCCCATCAATTTGGCGATTTCCATCCTGACTTCAGCAATACGTTTCACGATTTGTGTATTGTCGAACTCTCCGGTCTGACAGCGTGAGTTATATGCCCGATACATTTTTTCTCTCAAATCCCGACGTGCCGAATATTGCATAAACGGGCCATAGCTTGGATAAGAAAGATCGAAGAGAAATCCTTTTTTCCCCTTGTTTTGAGCCATTAATGCCGCTGCATCTATTGCACTTTGAGGAAGCCCGTCCAATTCTTCAGGCTTAGTCAATAGCATTTCAAAACTGTTTGTCGCTTTAAGCAGATTCTGTCCGAATGTCAAAGTCAATTGATTTAGCTCGGTTGTGAGTTTACGGTATCTTTCCCGATTTTCTCCTTTCAGGTTAGCGCCTTTGCGCACCATGCTTTCATAAGTATCGTTCAATAGGGCCATTTGTTCGGGAGATAAATCCAATTCTCCTTTTTTGTCGTAAACGAATTTGACCCGTTCGAATAATCTTTCGTTCAGATTGATATTGTTGCCGTGTTCTGAGAGGATAGGCGAGATTCTTTGAGAAATAGCCATCATCTCATCGTTGCCTTCGGCTTCAGAAACAGCAAAAAATATGGTTGATACTTTGTTCAGTAAACTTCCTGATCGTTCTAATGCCTCTATTGTGTTCTCAAACGTAGGTGTAGAACGCTGATTGACAATTGCATCTACTTCTTTTTGATGTTGACGAATACCTTCTTGAAATGCCGGCTCGTAATCTGTTATTTTTATCTTGTCGAATGGTGCGGTTTCTCGGGGTGTTTTAAACTTCCCGAAAAAAGGATTTGCAGCTTGAGTCATATATAAAGTTATTGTTAGAAAAACTATAAATATAAATCTTCTTTTCATGAGAAAGGTTTTTATTAGAGTTGACAAAGTTCTCAAATAATTGATACTTTAACATAAAAGAGCTATTAATTTATATTAATTAAAAAGTAAAAACTCTCTGTACAAGTGTGTATTTTTCTCTTTTAGTATACATTTGTGTCGGGTATAGTGTAAAAAATAAAAAAATCATGAAACAGCGATTGCTCTTTTTACTCAAAATATATTTGTGGTTTATGTTCATGTTTATGTTGCAAAAACCACTATTTATGCTTTTCCATTATAATTTATTCGAGAAAGCCTCTTTTATAGATTGGATGCAAGTTATATACCACGGTATTCCTCTCGATCTTTCGGTTGCAAGCTATATTTTGGCATTGCCGGTATTTGTGGCTTTAGTGACAGTATGGATACAAGGATTATGGGCAGAATGGTTTTATAAAGGATATTTTGCATTGATTATAGCGGTTTTATCTCTCATTTTTATTTCTGATATAGAACTATATACCTATTGGGGATTTAGAATGGATGCAACTCCTTTATTTTATTTGAAGTCTCCTGCCGATGCTATGGCGAGTGTGCCGTTTTGGATTTTGATTTTAGGAATTATATGTATCATTCTGTATTTTACGATTTTTTGGTATCCGTTGAATTATTGGATTGTGAAGGGTTCTGGGAAATGGAAATTCTGTAAACATCGTATCAAATCGACATGTTGGTTTTTATTGTTACTCGGTTTGCTGTTTATCCCGATTCGAGGAGGTATTTCGGTTTCTACAATTAATGTAGGGAGGGTATATTACAGTGATAATATGTTGTTTAATCATGCAGCAATAAACCCGGCTTTCAGTTTGCTGGCATCTTTGTCTAAAGGGCAAGATTTTAAACAGCAATATCGTTTTATGGATGCAGATAAAGCAGATAAGGAATTTTCAAAGATGACACACGGTCGAGTTTATTTCCCTGAAAATGACTCTGTTCGATGGATTAATCGTGAGCGTCCGGATATTTTACTAATCATATTGGAAAGTTTTTCCGGCACCGCAATGGAGAAATTGGGTGGAGTTCCGGGAGTAATGCCGAACCTTACCCGTTTGGCAGAAGAAGGAATATTTTTTACAAACTTTTATGCGAATAGCTTTAGAACAGATAGAGGACTTGTCTCGATTTTAAGCGGATATCCTGCGCAACCGACAACATCTATTATGAAATATCCCGTCAAATCTCAATCTCTGCCTGCCATATCTAAATCATTGCGGAAAGAGGGATATGACATTCAATTCCTTTATGGAGGAGATGCGGATTTTACCAATATGCGTTCTTATTTTATTTCTTCAGGGTTTCAAAGCATTGTCTCTGACAAAGATTTCCCGGTTAGTGATTTATTGTCTAAATGGGGGGCAAATGACGGCACGACTTTTATTCGTTTCAGTGAATTGATACAAAATCAACAGAAGCATCCTTTTATGAAGGTATTTTTGACACTGAGCAGTCATGAACCTTTTGATGTCCCGTATCATCATTTTGATGATCCTTATCTTAATTCGGTGGCTTATACCGATAGTTGCTTGGGTGCATTTGTCGATCGATTCCGTCAAACTCCCCAATGGAATAATACTTTGATTATTTTAGTGCCTGATCACGCTATGCGATATCCCGCCGGAGTTCAAGAGCCTGATATTGTTCGTCATCACATTCCTATGGTTTGGTGTGGAGGAGCGGTAAATGGCTCTAAAGTGATAAATGATTATGGTTCTCAGATCGATATTGCCGCCACCCTTTTGGGACAAATGAATATAGACTATTCAGATTTTAAATTCAGTAAAAATATTGCCGATACTACTCAATATAAATTTGCTTATTATACCTTCAAGGACGGATTCGGATATCTGGATTCTGATGCTAAAGTCATATATGATAATGAAGCGGGGAAGGCCGTTTTTTCAGAAGGAGATACTACCGGGAGTAAAGAAAATGCAGGAAAGGCATTTCTACAAAAGTTATATGATGATTTAGGTAGCCGATAATCTCCGGCGGGGGAGATTATCGGTTTAAGGAATACATGAGCTGGTCGATTAGCAACGGAATATCATTGGCAGATATGCCTGCTTGTATCAAATATTTGACATCTTGCCTGAAATTATTAAGGAACGATTCCGCATTTCCTTTATCGTTCTCTATGCTTTCTCTGTATAATTCTATCGTCTTATTCAGATTTTTAAGGGCAAATTCTACATGTCCGGCATTCATATAATCGATAGAGGTCGGTTTATTATTCAGTATTTTTTCGTAATAACGCCGGGCTTGTTCTTGTTTCCCGGCCAAAAAGGAACACCAAGCTATGGCTCTCCATGCTTTGGTACTTTTAGGGTCTAAATAATCGACTTTGAAATAGTATTTTAAGGCTTCGTCATAATTCTCTTGTTCGAAATAGCAATGCCCGATATTCATCTCTATCGATAAATTATCAGGTTTCATTTGTTCTATTCTCAAGTAGTATTCTAATGCAGCTTCCGGTTTTTTCAATGTTCTGTAACAAGACGCAATTCGCCTTAATGTCCACAGACTATCGGGATATATCATTTCTGCTTTCAGATATGCGTCTAAAGCTTTATCATATTCTCCCGACATTTGTAGGCAATATCCTATTTTTTGATATAGTTCACTGTCTGATCGATGGTTTTGTAGTAATTTATTGAACATTGTCAGGGCATCGGCATAATATTCTTTCCGGAAATAAAATTCTCCGATCAACCTTAATGTATTGTCATCCGAAAATATAGATTGCAGGAATGAAACCTGGAATAAGTCTATATGAGATGAAAATGGGTCTGAAAATTCGGATCGGAAAGATGAAAGTTTGAAAAATCTATATAAGTCTTGTAAATATTGGTTTGATATGTTTTTTCCTGCTTCATCTGCGTTTAGAGAAAGTTTGTCTTTTTCTATATTTTGCATCTCTATACCTTCGGCATTGAATTGAGACGTCATCATACCTCTTTGGGTTTCCGGTACTTGTATGAGACTGAGGCAGAAAGAATATTTGTCCGAATTGCACAAAAAGTGGGATAAACTAATGAGTTTCTTGAAATTATTATCTTTATTTCCTTGGGTAAAAACGTTGGTCAATGCTGTATATTCAGTATTAAACGGGCGAAACCAGTTAGCAGCTTCTTTAAAAAACGGGAAACTCTTGAGTCCTGAAAAAGTACTCATAAAAACATCAGCTCCCTCTAATTGTAAATCATTCAGTTCTTTAAGCTTATCGGCAATTCCTGATTGCTCTAAAATTTCCTGCCACTCCGGATTTTTATCCAAAGAGTTCATGTCGTTCATTAGCTCGTCTTGTTTCATCTTTTTATAAATAGACGGGCTTATTTTCATCATTTCAGGAAGCAGCTCTTCTGTAAATTTTCGAGAAATTCGTTCTGTTTCGCGGCTTTTTATTAATTGCAGAAAGATCGTCCGTGTTTCCTTACAAAATCGCTCGTTTTCTTTACAAGCTTCGATTCTTGCCAGCAAATAGGGCGAAAGCTCTATTCTCGTTTTGTATATGTACATAAGAATCAGAACTCCGCATAAGGCTCTTTGACGTATTTCTTCATTAGTCGATTGCTCATAGACGTCTAATAGAATTGCCAATTTTTGTTCGTCATACCGATGCAGTAGATTTAAAGTAAGCGCCGAAATGATTAAACAAGTCGTTTCGACGGGGAAATGTTCTGGAGATAATCCTTCACGTAAAGCTGAGTAATCCCATTCGGTTGCCGGATAGTTGCACCAAATTCTGGTTACAAGTTCTTCTTCTGCTTTTTCTACTTGCTTTCTGAGTTCAATTTGCGTCTGGACATTATTTTCTATATCACTCAATAAACTGTTTAAAGACAGGTTGTTAATGGCAGAATCTAATGTGTCTGACTGTTGCTGAATACTCATCTCCGGATGTAGCTGAAAATATCTTTTCTTAGAAAAATAAAAACCGGATGATTCTTTTTCGAGTAGTAATTCGGTAACTTTATCGGTTAAAGTGAATAAAGATGAAATCAAATTTCTATATACCTGTTCTCGTTCAGGATCTTCGATACCTTCGAACATATACCGGAGCATATATTTATAAGACGTTTCCAGTTCATTCAGTTTTTCGTTGACAGTCCAATCTTGCAATACTGAAGACAATTCAGACAACAGTTCGAATACTTTTTTTATCTGTTTTTTTGCAAGCAATCGATAAATCTCTTGCTGGGTATTTATTATTTCTTTTACTGTCATATCTGTCATATTTTCTGTAACCGATAAAGATAATATTTTACTTCGTAAGTTGTCAAATTTTAAAAATGAATATATTCAAAATGTATGCCAAATTTCTCTTGTAAGGTTTATATCCTTTCAAAATATTGTTCAGGATAATATGTGAATGATTTTTCAGGGAATATCCGCCCGGAATAAAAAGTATTAAGGTCAAGGTTTTTCAGAATTGGATACTGAGCTGTTGAGGATGTAATTTTTCTGTCGGATGTGAAACCGACAAACCGAGTAAACGAATCGGATGTTGCGATATGTCTATTTCTTTCAATAGTTTTTTTGCTAAAGGCAGTATTTCATCAAGGTCTGTTAAAGGATGATGATTACTTATACATTTGGTTTTTTGTGAAAAGTCATTGAATTTTATTTTTAGAGTAAGCGTGTTTCCTTGAAATTTTTTGAGAGTGATGCGTTCTGTCAGTTCACAGGCTACATGATAAAGTTCTATGATAACAGCCATGGGACTAGTCAAATCTTTTTCAAAAGTTGTTTCACAGCCGATCGATTGCCTTATTTTTACAGCTTCTACCGCTCTGTTATCTATACCATGAGCAAAATCATAAAATAGATTTCCGTTTTTTCCGAAATGACTGATAAGAAACTCTAAAGAACATTTTTGTAAATCAGCACCCGAATGAATTCCTAATAAGTGCATTTTCTTTCCGGTCGTTTTTCCTACACCCCAGAATAATTCGATAGGAAGAGATGCGATAAATTTGATTGCTTTATCGGGATGAATGACACAGAGTCCATCGGGTTTTCTATAGTCGGAAGCGATTTTCGCAAGAAACTTATTATAAGAAACACCAGCAGAGGCCGTAAGTTTCAGATTTTCTTTTATTTGTCTTTTTATCTCCTTTGCTATATCTGTCGCCAATTCGATGTTTTTTTTGTTTTCTGTAACATCAAGAAATGCTTCATCCAAAGATAACGGTTCTATAATATCGGTATATTCTCTGAATATAGCGTGTATTTGTTTAGATACCTCTTTATATACCTCCATCCGTCCTGGTATGAATATTACATCCGGGCAAAGTTTCCGGGCTTTGACAGACGACATGGCTGAACGGATTCCGTATTTCCGAGCTTCATAACTGGCCGCAGAGACAACACCCCTGCTTTCGGGACGGCCTACTACTAATGGCTTCCCGACATATTCCGGATGATCACGCAATTCTATGGAAGCATAAAAAGCATCCATATCTATATGTATTATTTTTTTGTTCAAGTGAAATAAACCCTCTTAAAATCTATCGCAAAAATACGCTTTCTTATCAGATTGTCGTATAATAGGATGTAAAAACAGTCTAATAAAAAAAGATATATAGATTATCTTTGCAGTTTAAAAAAATAAAGAATTACATGAAAACTAAAATATTGGCGATTTTTGCATGTTTACTATGGGGATCGGCCTTTGCAGGAGCTAAAATAGGATTTGAATATACAACTCCGTTGCATTTGTCCGGTATGCGCTTTATGCTGGCCGGACTTCTGTTAATACCTTTTTTGATATATCAGAAGATCGATTGGATTTCTAATTTGAAAGAGTGGCGTTATATGTTGTTATTCGGTTTTTTGCAGACGTTTATACAGTACGGTTTCTTTTTTATGGGATTAAATAAAGTCCCCGCTGCCATATCTGCAATTATCATCGGAGGCGGTCCGTTTTTTGTTGCTGTTATGGCTCATTTCACTATGGGAAATGATCGAATGTCGTTTCGTAAGATTTTGGCTATTGTTTTAGGTATGGCCGGAATCGTATTTATAAGTTTTGCAAAAGGAGGTTCTATTCATACTGACATTTCGTTTTATTATGGAGTCATATTGCTGATTATCAGTAATATTGTAGGAGCATCTACTAATATTATAGTTGCCAAGAACAGAAACAAAGTTTCTCCGGTTATGCTCACTGCATTTGCTAATTTTTCTGGCGGATTAATTCTGTATATTGTATCGTTTTTTACAGAAGATTGGTATGTAAAACCTTATTCATTAGAGTTTTATATTGCATGGATATGGTTGGCGTTGATTCCGGCAGTCGGATTTTCCATTTGGTATTCGTTGCTTAAGAGACCAGAAGTGAAAGTTTCTGAATTGAACATGTGGAAATTTGTCGTACCGGTTGCCGGTGTTGTTTTAAGTTGGTTGCTTGTTCCGGGTGAATATCCCGATTTGTATTCGATATTGGGTATTTTTATTATAACGGTAGCTTTGCTGATTTTACAGAGGCAACCAAATGAAAAATGATGATATCGTGCGTCAATAAATAATTATTCGTTTCTAATTAAAGACTTGTTTTAGAGTCTATCTGATATTTTCCTTGGGTCGAATTTGGAAAATCTCCTCGAAATAACATTCAAAAATATCTGTACAAGATTTAGACAGGCTTTGGACAAAAAAATGATTTTTTCTATGATATTTACGCAGCTATATGTTATATATTTTTGATATATAATATTTAGAAGTTATGGTATCTATAAAAATCAAATTACGTCATTCATCTGTTTCCGGAGTTCCCGGAACAGTGGTTTATGTATTGCATGAAGGCATGAGGTCTGTCCGGATTGCAACAGAGTATAAATTGTTCCCTGAAGAATGGGATGAAAAGTCCCAGTCTGTCGTTTTTAGAGAAAAATATCGGTTTTCGTACGTAACGGATATAGACCTCCGAATAAAGAACGATGTATCTGCTTTACAAAATATGATTAAATCGTTTCCAAATTATTCGGCAAAGGATATCTTACAAGCATTTCATATACATAGACAAGATAAATCTTTTCTTGCTTTTATGGATAAACAGATAAGATCATTGATAAAGAACGGATGTTTGGGAACGGCCCGGAATTATATGTGCACGAGAAATAGCTTTGCTTCGTTTCTTCATAATCGAGACATTGAGTTTTATTTAATGACAGAAGATTTTATTCTTGAATATGATTCATGGCTGAGAAAGAGAGGTATAACCCGTAATTCTGTCTCTTTTTATATGCGTATATTGCGATCTGTGTATAATAAAGCTGCTGCAAAAATGTTTTTTAATCCTGAAAATATATTCAGGAAAGTATATACCGGAGTAGATCGCACACGAAAGAGAGCTGTCAATGAGGAAATCATTGTTCGTTTAAGCAATTTGGACTTATCCGAACATAAGGCTTTGGATTATGCCAGGGATATATTTATTTTTAGTTTTTATACGAGAGGAATGGCTTTTGTCGATATTGCTTATCTCAGAAAAAGCAATATAAGAAATGGGTTCATACAATATATTCGTCGTAAGACCGGACAGATTATCAATATTCGTATCGAATCATGTATGAAAAAGATAATGGACCATTACAAAACAAAAAGTGAATATATATTTCCTATTATTACATCTTCAGACGAAAAAATAGCATATCGGCAATATCAAAATTCACTGAGTTATTATAACAAACAGCTCAAAAAAATTTCCGATTTATTAGGACTGCCTTCTCCTCTTACCTCATACGTTGCACGCCATACATGGGCTACAGCCGCAAGAAATAAAAATATACCTCTTTCTGTTATAAGTGCCGGTATGGGACATACATCCGAAAAAACTACGCAAATTTATTTGGCATCCTTAGACAATTCTATTATAGATGAGGCTAATAAATTTATTATTAGTTCTTTATATTATGAAGGGGATAATTCTAGGAAAAAGAAAAAAAGAAAAGTATAGTCTATATAAAAATATCTGTTTCTATCACAGAAACAGGATTCAGAGCTGAAGGTGTGTTTTATATTATACAGCCAAACGATTGTTAGTCAGGGATATATATATTTCTGGTGTCCCTAAAGAACATTCTTTTGTAAAAATTAATATTTGGGAAAAGTTGTTGTAGTTATTGATATTATATAGTTATGATTTCAAAGTCTATGAATTTAGAACTTGTTCAAAGTTTTACCGAAGTAGGATAGGAATTTTAAAAGCCGTCTAAATTTTGCCCGAGTCTGTTTTGAGAACTTCTTGAAATAGTAATTGGCTTAGTTTTAGAAGGGTCAGAAGATTCAAAAACTATCTTATCTTAGGAGTACAGGTTCTTGGTGTATTATTTACAAAAATATAATCTCTGGTATATAAATTACACATCTAAGATATTAAGTAAGAGAAGTCTCGATGTGAATCGCGATCATCTTTGGGATATGAGAATATCCTTAAATAATCCCTTTTTATACCGGAGATTATTTTATGAAAAATTTTGGAGCAGAAAGAAAACATAGAATTAAAGAAACAAGAGGGTATAGCATGGTATGCTATACGTGTTACTTATAGCCGGGAAATGATATTCAAAGAATATCTCGACGGTCATAATGTTGAAAATTTTATACCGATGCACTATGAAAGCACGGATTTAGGAGCTAAAAAATCACGAAAATTAGTACCGATTATACATAATCTTGTTTTTGTCCATTCGACAAAAAGGAGTATAGATACATTCAAGTCTGAACTTGAAGTCCGTTTGCCTATTCGATATATTATGGATAAGGCAACAGGCCGTCCGATTATAATTCCCGATAAGCAAATGCAAGATTTCATTGCAGTGTCGGGCACGTATGACGATCAGCTCGTTTATCTCGATCCTGTTTCGGTAATATTGAAAAAAGGAGATAAGGTTAGAATTACCGGAGGAATTTTTTCCGGAGTAGAAGGTGTTTTTGTACGAGTTAAGGGCGATAGGAGGGTAGTCGTTTCTATTCAAGGGATAATGGCCGTTGCAACCGCATTTATACATCCTTCGTTGATCGAAAAAATAGAATAGTAAGGAATTTAAATAGTATGAATAAAATAATAAAGATTAAGCTTATGCAGATCAAGCATATATTAGGAATTTTACTTGTTATTGTACTTTTCAGTTCATGTGATTCGTCTAAAAAGGTCGTATATTTTCAGGATCTTAAGCCGGGAATATCTGAGCAATTGATAGCATCGACTCAAATTACGTTCCGACCGGAAGATAAGCTTTCTATCGTTGTCAGCAGTAAAGATCCTCAATTAGCAAGTCTGTTCAATTTGCCTATAGCCTCTTTTCGTGCAGGATTAGCATCGGGGGCGCAAAATTCTAATCAAGAAATGTCGGTATATACTGTCGATTCTCAAGGAGATATTGAATTTCCCGTTTTAGGAAAAATTCGTGTGGCAGGAATGACCCGCTCCGAGCTTGCCGGATACATCAAGGACCGGCTTATTAAGGAAAATCTGATAAAAGATCCGGTCGTTACGGTAGAATTTATGAATCTCAGTGTTTTTGTATTAGGAGAGGTCAATAAACCGGGGCGCATTAATATCGATCGGGACAGAATTACCGTTCTTGATGCAATCAGTATGGCCGGGGATCTCTCGATATACGGGAAACGGAATCCCGTATATGTGCTGAGAAAGGAGGGGGATAAAGAGACCGCTTATCAACTCGACTTGTGTTCTGCAAAACAGATTTATTCTTCTCCGGCATATTATCTTCAGCAGAACGATGTAATATATGTCGAACCTAATTCAGTCCGGGCACGTCAATCTACGGTCAACGGTAATAATGTCCGTTCTACATCTTTCTGGATGTCATTGGCCTCATTGCTAACCACTATTACCGTGCTTATTGTTAAATAACTATTCTGATATTAAAGTAAAAATATGGCTGTTGTTCAAAATAATCCGAAGTCGAAGCAATCTGAAGAGTTTATGCGAATACAAGATTTGCTATACCTTTGTGCATCCAATTGGTATTGGTTTGCCCTATCTCTGATGATTACATTAGGAGCTGCTTTCTTGTATATTAAAGTAACGCCTCCGGTGTATGCCCGGTCGGCTTCAATACTCATTAAAGAAGACTCAAAAGGGAAGTCCCTCTCCGCAGATGCCGGATCATTTGCCGATTTGGGATTGATTCAGGCAAATACGAATGTAAATAATGAAATTATTTCATTGCAGTCTCCGGCAATTATGACCGATGTCGTAAAGCGTTTGCATCTGAACATGGATTATCTTGTTGACGGAGGCTTTTACCGGGAAGTGTTATATGGTCGTACTTTACCGATAAATGTGTCTATAGATACTCCGGACAATAATGAGTCGTCAGCGTTGACCGTAAAAATTTTGGCAGATAGTACCGTAGAACTGTCTGATTTTATACGGAATGGTGAAGAATTGTCCGGAAAATTGCTAAAAGGACAACTGAGAGATACGATTATGACACCCGTTGGAAAAGTAACAATATGTCCCACGCCTTATTATACTTCACAATTTTCTCAACCTATATATGTTTCCCGTTCCGGTCTTTATAGTGCAGTCCGCCGTTATGCTCCGAATCTATCTGTCGTACTGAATGATGAAAAATCTACGGTTGTCGATCTGTCATTCAAAGACGTTTCTATCCAGCGGGCCGAAGATATTCTGAATACGTTGATTGCCGTATATAATGAAAATTGGGTAAAAGATAAAAATCAGATAGCGATCAGCACTTCTATGTTTATCAACGAACGCTTAGGAGTTATTGAAAAAGAATTGGGAAGTGTAGATGAGGACATATCTTCGTATAAGAGCGAACATCTTTTGCCCGATGTGCAAGCGGCATCCAGTATGTATATGGCACAGGTCAGTGAAACCGATGCTCAATTATTGGCATTGAACAATCAGCTTTATATGGCTCGCTATATTCGCAATTATTTAGGAGGAGAGTCGAACAAATACCAGCTTTTGCCGGCCAATTCGGGTATAGAAAACTCTAACCTCGGAGATCAGATTACAGAATACAATAACAAATTGCTTCAGCGCAACAGTTTGGTTGCAAACAGCAGTGACCAGAACCCTTTGGTTATCGATCTCGACCATGCATTGGCTGCTATGCGCGAAGCAATTATCGCGTCTATAGATAATCAGGTTGTCACCTTAAATGCACAAATAAAAAATCTCGAACGCAGCGGACAGCAGACGACTACCCGTATTGCTGAAAGCCCTGCTCAGGCCAAATATCTGCTTTCGGTCGAACGCCAACAAAAAGTAAAAGAATCGCTTTATCTATACTTACTTCAAAAACGTGAAGAGAACGAACTTTCTCAAGCGTTTACGGCATATAATACCCGTATTATCACTCCGGCGGGAGGAAGCATGTTGCCTACAGCCCCGCTGAAAAAGAATATCTTGCTGGTTGCCTTTGTAGCAGGTCTGTTGATGCCTGCAATAGTCATATTCATTGCAGAGAATATGAATACAAAAGTTAGGGGACGTAAAGATTTAGAAAATATGACAATTCCTTTTGTCGGAGAAATACCGTTGGCATATCATCAGGACAAACAGGGTTCGATATTCCGGAAAAAGAAATTACCGGAAACACATACGATTGTAGTTAAAGAAAAAAGCCGAAATCTTGTCAACGAAGCATTTAGAGTTGTACGCACCAATCTTGAGTTCATGTTGGGTAAAGAAGGACAATCCCGGGTTATCATGGTTACGTCTGCAAATCCGGGTAGCGGAAAGACTTTTATTACCATGAATCTGGCAAAAAGTCTTGCAATTAAAGGTAAAAAGATATTGGTTATTGACCTCGATATGAGAAAAGCCTCTTTAAGCTCGTATGTCGATTCTCCCCGAATAGGAATTTCAAATTATTTGAGCGGGCAAGTAGAAAATTTTTCTGAAATTATAGTCAAAGGCAAGGTTTATCCGGGTTTAGATGTAATACCGGTAGGCACGATACCTCCAAATCCGACCGAGCTGTTATTTGATCTGCGCTTAGAACAAATGTTGAGTACATTAAAGACCGAATATGACTGCATCTTTATCGATTGTCCTCCGGTAGAGATAGTTGCAGATGCTTCTATTATCAATAAATTATCGGATATGACACTGTTTATTATCCGGTCAGGCTTATTAGATCGCAGCATGCTTTATGAAATAGAAGGATTTTATACAGATCAAAGATATAAAAACATGGCTGTTATCCTGAACGGCACATCCGAAGCATATGGTCATTATGGATATCGGTATGGGTACAGATACGGTTATAATTATGGATATGGCAAAGGTTATTCTGAAGAAAATTAGACTTCCGGACACCATATTATTGCAACTATATTAAAAATGAAAGGTATTGTATTAGCAGGCGGTTCGGGCACAAGGTTGTATCCGATCACCAAAGGAGTGAGTAAGCAGCTTCTCCCGATTTATGACAAACCGATGATTTATTATCCTATATCGGTGTTGATGTTGGCCGGAATCCGGGACATTTTGGTAATATCTACTCCGGTCGATCTGCCCGGATTCAAGAGATTGTTAGGAGACGGTTCTGATTACGGAGTACATTTCGAATATGCCGAACAGCCCAGTCCGGACGGTCTGGCTCAGGCCTTTATTATCGGTGAAAAATTCATAGGAGACGATTCGGTTTGTCTGGTTCTCGGAGATAATATCTTTTATGGACAAAGTTTTACCCGAATGTTGCAAGACGCTGTACGTACGGCAGACGAAGACAAGAAAGCTACGGTTTTCGGTTATTGGGTCGCCGATCCTGAGCGGTATGGCGTTGCAGAGTTTGACAAAGACGGTAATTGTATGTCGATCGAAGAGAAACCGGAAAAGCCTAAATCCAACTACGCAGTTGTAGGACTCTATTTTTATCCTAATCGTGTAGTCGATATTGCCAAAAATATAAAGCCTTCGGCAAGAGGAGAACTGGAAATTACTACGGTAAATCAGGCTTTTCTGAATGATCGAGAATTAAAAGTGCAGACATTAGGACGTGGATTTGCCTGGTTAGACACAGGTACGCACGATTCATTAAGTGAAGCTTCAACCTTTGTCGAAGTCATTGAGAAGCGACAAGGGCTGAAAGTCGCCTGCCTCGAAGGCATAGCTCTTCGCAAAGGTTGGATCACTGCCGATAAAATGCGTGATTTGGCGCAACCGATGCTTAAAAATCAATACGGACAATATTTGCTGAAAGTCATTAATGAATTGGGATTGGAATAATGGAAGTAATAAAAACGGACATAGACGGGGTGGTTATTATAGAACCGCGAATTTTCAGCGATGAACGGGGATATTTTTTCGAATCATTCTCTCAGCGCGAATTTGAAGAAAAAGTGTGTAAAACCGTTTTCGTCCAAGATAATGAGTCGAAATCCTCTTACGGAGTTTTGCGCGGATTGCATTTCCAGAAACCGCCATATACCCAAAGCAAACTGGTGCGAGTGATCAAGGGCGCTGTTTTGGATGTCGCCGTCGATATTCGCAAAGGTTCTCCCACATTCGGCAAACATATAGCCGTAGAACTTTCCGGAGAAAACCACCGGCAATTCTTTATCCCGCGCGGATTTGCACACGGATTCAGCGTCCTGACCGATGAAGTCATATTCCAGTATAAATGCGACGCATTTTATGCACCGCAAAGTGAAGGAGCTTTGGCATGGGATGATCCTGATTTGGGGATAGATTGGAAAATACCGTCCGATAAAGTAATACTCTCGGAAAAAGACCGGCATCATTGTCGTTTGCAAGATGCGTCATGGTTGTTCGACTATAACGAAAAATTGTATTGATGATGAATATATTAGTAACAGGCGCAAACGGGCAACTCGGAAATGAAATGCGCCGTGTATCGAAAAGTTCGGGCAACCATTATGTTTTTACCGACGTAGCGGAATTGGATATTACCGATCTGAATGCTATTCGCCGGATAATCGATAAAGAGAATATACAAGTAATTGTAAACTGTGCTGCATATACCAATGTCGATAAAGCAGAAGACGATTATGCAACAGCCGATTTGCTGAACAATAAGGCTGTCGAGAACCTGTCGATGGCAGCCAAGGAGTCAGATTCGACTCTGATACACATCTCTACCGATTACGTTTTTAAAGGAGACCGGAATATCCCTTGTCACGAAGATTGGACGACCGATCCGTTGGGAGTTTACGGAATCACAAAATTGGCAGGAGAAAAAGCCATATTGGATTCAGGATGCCGTTATCTGATCTTTCGTACGGCATGGCTCTATTCCCCGTTCGGGAACAATTTTGTAAAGACCATGCAACGTCTTACATCAGAGAGAGAAACCTTGAATGTCGTGTTCGATCAAGTCGGTACACCGACCTATGCCGGCGATTTGGCGGCATTGATCTACAAAATCATAGAAAACAATTTTCTAAATCGGCAAGGTATCTATCATTACAGCAATGAAGGAGTCTGTTCTTGGTATGATTTTGCAAAAGAGATATGCGCACTTTCCGGAAACTGTTGTGATATACAACCTTGTCACAGCGACGAATTTCCAAGTAAAGTAAAACGTCCGCATTTTTCGGTATTGGATAAAACAAAAGTAAAAAAGACATTCGGCATAACAGTTCCGTATTGGAAAGACTCTTTAGTAAAATGCATAGAAGAACTTAAACAAAAATAATCGATCATGAAATTTAAACGCAATATCATCATTACCGGAGGCGCCGGATTTATAGGATCGCATGTCGTTCGCTTGTTTGTCAATAAATATCCCGATTACCACATTATCAATCTCGATAAACTGACATACGCCGGAAATCTGGCGAATCTCAAAGATATAGAAGACAAGCCGAACTATACTTTTGTAAAAGCCGATATATGCGATTTTCCCGGAATGCAGGAGTTGGTGAAACAGTACGAAGCAGATGGCATTATCCATTTGGCAGCAGAAAGTCACGTAGATCGTAGCATTAAAGACCCTTTCACCTTTGCCCGCACCAATGTTATGGGTACATTGAGCCTGTTGCAGGCAGCAAAAGAATACTGGGAATCTTTACCCGAAGGCTATGCCGGAAAACGCTTTTATCATATCTCTACCGATGAAGTATATGGAGCTTTGGAACTCACACATCCCGAAGGGATAAAACCTCCGTTCACAACGACAGCATCCTCCATAGAACACCATCTTGCCTATGGCAAAGATTTCTTCTATGAAGATACGAAATACAATCCGCACAGTCCCTATTCGGCATCGAAAGCATCAAGCGACCATTTTGTGCGGGCATTTCACGATACCTACGGTATGCCGACCATCGTTACCAATTGCAGTAACAATTACGGGCCTTATCAATTTCCCGAGAAACTGATACCACTGTTTATCAATAATATCCGTCACCGTAAACCGTTACCGGTATATGGCAAAGGCGAGAATGTCCGGGATTGGCTTTACGTCGAAGACCATGCTCGAGCCATCGATATGATTTTCCATAAAGGCAAGATAGCCGATACTTACAATATAGGAGGATTTAACGAATGGAAAAATATTGACATTATCAAAGTCATCATCAAAACGGTCGATCGTCTGTTAGGCAATCCCGAAGGTTATTCTTTAGGCCTGATTACCTACGTTACCGACCGCAAAGGACACGATTTGCGTTATGCCATAGATAGTACCAAACTGAAAAATGAACTCGGTTGGGAACCCGGCTTGCAATTCGAAGAAGGCATTGAGAAAACAGTCCGTTGGTATCTCGATAATCAGGAATGGATAGATAACATCACTTCCGGTGAGTATGAGAAGTATTACGAGGAGATGTATAAGAACCGATAAACTATCCTTATATATTCAGATATAATCATTTATGCTTGTAGTATAAGTTTTAGGAATGGCCGAGTCTTTAAAAAGAAAAACCGTTAAAGGTGTTGTTTGGAGTACATTAGAAAGGTTTTCTGTTGCAGGTGTCAATTTCATTTTTGGTTTGATACTTGCTCGTTTGTTAATGCCGACCGACTATGGTGCAATAGCCATGCTTTCTATTTTTATGGCTATTGCACAGACTTTTATCGACAGCGGATTTTCTAATGCCCTAATTCGTAAACCGGACAGAACAGAAACTGATAATGCTACCGCTTTTTATTTCAATATTGGAGTAGGATTAGCTGCCTATTTTTCACTTTATCTTGCAGCGCCGTATATTGCTCAGTTTTACAAAACTTCCATACTCATCCCATTAACACGAATTATGGGACTGAACTTGTTGCTCAACTCACTTTGTGTTGTTCAGCAGGCTTTATTGACAGCACGTATTGACTTTAAGACACAGGCTAAAATCTCGCTAAATGCAGCTGTCGTTTCCGGGCTTGTCGGTATTGGTTTTGCCTATGCCGGATACGGAGTATGGGCTTTAGCTATTCAATCTGTATTAGCTTCTGTAATACGTACTATTTTACTTTGGATATTAGCCAAATGGCGACCGAAAGCAAAATTTTCCAAACAATCATTTCGCAACCTTTTCGGATACGGTTCAAAACTTCTTGCATCAGGGCTTTTGGATACTATATACAACAATCTTTATACCATTGTTATTGGCAAACGTTTTTCAGTAGCTACGTTAGGAGTTTACTCTAGAGCTGATCAATGGGCAAACTTTTTGGCCATAAATGTCACTGGTATTCTACAACGGGTTACATTTCCTATACTCAGCAGTATTCAAAATGAGGATGAACGTCTTCGTGTTAATTACCGTAAATTTCTCCGAGTCTCCGGATTTGTGATTTTTCCGCTAATGATGGGCTTAGCTGCAATTGCCGACCCGTTGACCCGATTTATTCTCACAGATAAGTGGGCAGACAGCATCCCCTTGCTTCGCATTCTATGCTTTGCATTGATGTTCTATCCTATCCATGCCATTAATTTGAACCTACTGCAAGTCAAAGGCCGTTCCGATCTGTTTTTGCGACTTGAAATCTACAAAAAAATACTTGGTGTTGCCACTCTCTGCGTAACCATACCGATGGGTATAACAGCTATGTGTGTTGGACGGGTATTCACTTCGTGGGTTGCACTCGCAATGAATACGCATTACACGGGGAAACTAATTCATTTAGGATTTTTCCAGCAATTGAAAGACTATATACCGACGCTTCTTAACAGTTTTTTCATGGGAGCAATAGTCTATGGTATGACTCTTATAGTTTCCGGTTCAGGCCTGCAATTACTGACCGGTGTCATTATCGGAGCATCTTATTATGTTCTTTCTAACTATCTGTTAAAGACAATGGAATGGGAAGAATTGATATTGATTATTAAACGAAAATAAATTATATCAGTATGAAAACAATTACAGTAACTTCCCCTTTATTACCCGATTTGGAGGAGTTTAACAGCGTTTTAAAGAAAATTTGGGCTGATAAATGGATTACTAATAATGGCAGTTTTCATAAACAACTTGAAAAGGAACTTGCTGCTTATCTCAAAGTTCCTTATATAAGCCTCTTTACCAATGGTACGTTGCCACTGATTACAGCCCTTCAGGCATTACGCATTACCGGTGAAGTCATTACTACGCCTTATAGTTTCGTTGCAACCACTCATTCTCTATGGTGGAACGGAATCAAGCCGGTATTTGTTGACATTGATCCGAAAACCGGCAACCTTGATCCCGAAAAAATCGAAGCGGCTATCACTCCAAAAACCACAGCCATCATGCCGGTTCACGTTTATGGAAAGCCGTGCGACACAAAACGCATCCAAGAAATTGCCGACAAATATGGACTGAAAGTCATCTACGATGCCGCTCATGCTTTTGGTGTAGAAGTCAATGGCGAAAGTATACTAAACGCCGGTGATATGTCAACGTTGAGTTTTCATGCTACAAAAGTATACAATACAATTGAAGGTGGTGCATTAGTTATGCACGACAAACAGACAAAAAAGCGCATCGATTATTTGAAAAATTTTGGTTTTGCAGATGAAGTGACAGTTGTTGCTCCTGGCATAAACAGCAAAATGGATGAAATCCGTTCCGCTTATGGTTTGCTTAATCTCCGTCAGGTAGACGCCGCTATTGAAACACGCCATCAAATAGCTGTCAAATATCGTGAATCCCTACGTAATGTAGAAGGTATTACTTTTTTTGATGATATGCCGGGAGTGAAGCACAACTATTCTTATTTTCCCATTTTTGTAGATGCCGAAAAATATGGTATGACTCGTGATGAACTTTATTTCAAGATGAAAGAGCACGACGTTTTTGGTCGACGCTATTTTTATCCATTGATCAGCACATTTTCCACCTATCGCGGTTTGGAAAGCGCAAAACCGAAACTCCTTCCTAACGCTCACAAAATGGCTAATACAGTCATCTGCCTGCCAATGCATCATGCTTTGACCGAGAGCGATATAGAAAGAGTACTCAAACAAATCCTAAAATAAATGAAAAAAGAAATTTATGCTTTAGGAATTGGCCACAATACTCCCGTCTTCATAGATTTAGCAGAAGCTTGTGGGTATAAAGTCAAAGGACTATATCATTATAATAAAGATAAGACTGGTCAATCTGATCATGGTTTTAAAATAATTGGCTCATTTGATGATTTGTTTTCTAAAGATAATTTAAAAGGTCTAAATTTCTTACTAACTATGGGGGATAACAAAATTCGTGCATCCATATCCGAAAAAATTATAAAATTAGAAGGCCAAATACCAACACTAATCCATCCAACAGCAATTGTATCTCGATTTTCTAATATTTCAGACATAGGGGTTTATATCAGCCCATTCTCATATATTCAAGCCGATTCTATAATCGGAAGCAATACAATTATTCTTTCAGGAGTCAATATTTCTCACACAAATAAAATTGGAAACTGTTGTTTCATTGCTGGAGGAGCAACAATCGGAGCATACACCACAATAGAAGATTTCGTTTTTGTTGGACAAGGCGCTTTATCCATATCTGGGAAAGTTCCTAAAATTGGACAACATAGCTATATTGGAGCAAGAAGTCTGTTGACACACGAAATTCCACCGTTTTCAGTTGTAGCAGGATCGCCGGCAAAAATAATTAAAACAATAACAGATGAATGAACAACCGATAGTAAGCATTTGTAGTATTACCTATAACCATGCTCCATACATCCGTCAATGTTTGGATGGTATGCTGATGCAGCAAACAAATTTTGCTTTTGAAATCATAATTAATGACGATTGTTCAACAGACGGAACAACAGAAATCATCCGTGAATATGCAGAAAAATATCCGGATATTATCAAACCTATATTCCATAGAGAAAACCAATATCAAAAAGGTGTTAGAGGCATGTTTGCGAAATATGTATTTCCCAAAGCCCAAGGTAAATACATTGCTCTTTGTGAAGGCGATGACTATTGGACTGATCCGTTGAAACTGCAAAAGCAGGTAGATTTTCTCGAAACCTATCCTGACTATTCTCTTTATTTCCATAATGCAATGGTACATTTTGAAGATGGAAAGACTTCAGACCATCCATTCGGGGAAATAGAAGATAGAGATTACACAGATGTAGAAATATACGAAAAATGGACAATCCCTACAGCCTCTGTTGTCTTACGTAAAGATGTTATCGAATCAGATCTATATACAAAAGTTTCCCATGAGAAACGTTTTGTTTATGGAGATATCGTCCTTTCCCTGACAGCCTCTAAATGTGGAAAAATTCATGGTTCCCCCGAAATTATGTCAATTTACAGGAAACATTCAGGAGGAGTTGTATTTCAAGAAACTCTTTCGCACAAATCTTTCAAACATGACATAGCTTTAGGAGAACTTTTTGGAAAAGAAATTCAAAAAGCAACAAAAATAATACTCTCAAAAAAATATTTTGTATATTTTTTCCAACAATTCAAAAAATCTAATTATACTACAGCTATTTGGGCAGCATACAAATCCATTAGTATTTCACCTAAAGTATTTTGTCAATTGATAAATAGGTTATATATATATAGATTATGGAAGCATTAATATCTGTCATCGTCCCTGTATATAAAGTGGAAAAATATGTTGCTGATTGTATCAAAAGCATTTTACAACAATCTTATTCGAATATAGAGCTGTTGTTAGTCGATGACGGTAGTCCAGATAATAGTGGAGAAATCTGTGATAAGTATGCAAAAATTGATAAAAGAATCCGTGTTATTCACCAATCAAATCAAGGAGTTAGTCGAGCTCGCAATGTTGCACTTTATATAACTCAAGGTGAGTGGGTAACATTCGTTGATTCTGATGATACAATAAATCCTGATTATATTGAGAATTTGGTTAATGCTAATCCTCAATTAGACAAAATGGTTTTAGCTGTAAGTGGAGCAACAAGAATCGATAGAAATACCAATATTTGTAAATGGAAGCAAGAATTTGACGCCAGAAAAATTTCATTTATGACACTTTCAAAAGAAGATTATCAACAATTGGATTCTATATTGTCGTTTGGAACAATTTTGGGAAAATTATACAATCTGGAGATTATTCGTTCCATAGGACTTCAATTCAAGGAACAGCTTCCCCTTAATGAAGATCAATTATTCTTCTTTGAATATCTCAAATATATCAAATCAATTGTTACTAATAACGATGTAGGTTATAATTATTTCACAGATGGGACCTCTTCTTTATCAACAAGCCGCCACCCATATAATAAACGCATAACCGCTTATAAAGAATTACATCAGGCTTACGAAATACTTTTAAATATATTTAAGCTACAACCATCTGCTTTAAAAAAAACATCATCAATGGTTTGCCGAATTTATATGGATGCTATTAAAAGTTGTTATGTAATGCATGAAAATAAAGATATTTGTTTAAATATTTTACAAAATCTAAATAAAAAAGAATTTCGTAGATGGTATGCTCCCATATCCAAACAAGGAAAATTTCTAAAAGTTATTATTTCTTTTCCAAATTCTATTTTACACTTGATTTTTAAATTAATTGTTCGTTGATATGAGAATAGCATTCATACTATCATACTGTGCATTTGCTCCCTCAAACGGTATTGTTAGCCAAGGCTTAATATGGAAAAAAGGATTGGAAGAATTAGGTCACGAAGTAGTTCTTATCAATATGTGGGATAAAAACAATTGGAAATCATTTGATGCCATTTTATTTTATGGATTCAGTGTATATTCATGTGATTTTATTGAGGTATTATACACAGTCAACAAGAACATCATTCTTGCTCCTATTCTTGATCCGGATTACAGCATTACAGCTCTCAAAATCTACAGTCATTGGGGAAGTTGCAAATTACGACTAACGAATCCATTCTATCGACTTCGAGGCGTTAAGGATAAAATCAAAACAGTTTTAGTACGTTCTGAATTTGAGAAAAAATATATGGTGGAGGGTTTTGAATTCCCGGAAGAGAAATGTAAAATAGTCCGTTTGTCGTGTGGAATAACATCTCCTGACTCTTTACCTGAGAAAGAACCTTTCTGCCTACACGTCAGTCTGCTTTGCGATAAACGTAAAAATGTAAAAAGACTTATTGATGCCGCAAAAAAATACAATTTTCGCCTTGTCCTTGCTGGAAAACTTCGCAATCAAGAAGAAGTAAATCGTCTAAAATCATGGATCGGCAACGCCAACAATATCGAATATTGCGGTTTTATTTCGGAAGAAGAAAAAATAAATCTTTATTCCCGTGCAAAAGTGTTTGCCTTACCTAGCATCAACGAAGGGGTAGGTATAGTTGCTCTTGAGGCTGCGGCAATGGAGTGTGATATTGTCATTACTAAGTTTGGAGGTCCTCACGAATACTACAAAGATAAAGCAAGAATTGTTGATCCCTACAACATTGACGAAATTGGTAAAGCTGTTAAATATTTTATCGACGGTAATACGTTTCAACCGGGATTAGCAAAATTTGTAAACAAGGAATATTCATTATATAACATTGGAAAAATACTTGCCAGCACAATAACTTTCTAATGACAAGAGAACGTCATATTGACATAGTCAAAGGTCTATCTATTCTTTGCATCATATTTTTGGGGGAGTAAATAGAAAATTATCTATCGTATCATTGATGCCTCATTTCGTAATCTTTCGCAATATGCTTGAAGCTTTGGAGGCATTTCTTTTAGGTTTTGTGCTTATAATCCATTAAAAAATGACATTTTTCTGTTTTATAAATTAATATTGGCGGTTAGTGGAATTTTTATTTGCATATTCTCATTTATTGTAGTCAAATTTTGTATGTTCCTATATTTTTAATATCTGCTTCATTCTGTCTATGTCTATTCAATATTTTTAGGGTTCGTTCATCAGTAAATACACTAAATTCACTTTAGGAAAATAAAATTACTATTTAGTATGGTAACTATTGAGAAAATACAATCCTACTTTACATTAAAAAATTTTGCAACGTTCGTCCTTGTTTTGTTTTGTATACACTATATTCCGATAGAAACATTTGGAATTAGCATTCTCAAAACAACAGTATCTGTTATATGTTGCATCGTATTTATCTTTTCTGTCCCATATGTAACCAAAGCATTGGTATTGGCAACCATATTTTTTCTAACCATTCTGTTTTCTGCCATATTCCATATGGAGACATTTAGAGTCTCTACCCTGCTTTATTTATGTTCTTTCTTGATTACATTTATTACCCTGTATAATCTTGTACATGTAAAACAAGTATTCACATTGTATTATTTTATAATTATCGTAAAAAAATTGCTCTGTACTCTTACAATTGTTTTAATTATCCAACAAACATTTATAATTTTAGGTATTCATTTTTTCCCTTTAGTTAATTTAATGTACTTTTTGGATAGAGGGTTAGGAGCAAACTCTCTAACGATTGAACCCTCTATATTCGCTCGAATGATGGGAGTTCTATGTTATGCATATATGGAATGTGTTTCATTCCGAGATGGTCATAAATTCCGGTTCCGTCAGTTATTTGAAAAAGAACACAAGTGGGTTACTTATAGTTTTCTATGGTCAATGCTAACAATGGGTAGTGGAACAGCCTTTATTGTGTTAGGCGTACTTTCGCTTTACTTTATCACTTGGCGAAATACTCTGATTATTATCCCCTTTCTTGCGGGATTAGCTTATGTAGGGTCCACAATGGGAATTAAACAATTTAATAGAGCATATGACACGGTACAAGCTACTATGACACTAAACAAAGACGTTGTAGGAAAAGCAGATGGTAGTGCTGCATATAGAATAGCTCCAATCTTAAATACAATAAACGATTTAGATTTGACCAAAAAGGAACATTGGTTTGGGTATGGTATTGATAAGGGGAAAGCACAAGTATATGACCGCATGATGGGTGAAATTACAGACTATGGTTTTCTTGCTTATATTTTCGGGCTGATTTTAGTTTTCACTTGTGCAATCCGTTTTTGGTCTATCCCTACTATTATGTATTTTATCGGCATTGGTGGAAATACCAGTAATATTGCCTACGGATGGGGAATATTAATAGTCTTTATGTGCGTACGTTATTTTTATGATAATAGAAAATAATTCAAAGATATTGAACGATGAACAAACTAACCCTTGCTATTTGTGTATATAATGCAGCACGTTACATTCAAGAAACGCTGCAAAGCGTTATGGCACAAACCATGCAAAATTTCCACCTGCTTATTATTAACGATTGCAGCACAGACCGTAGCGAAGAGGTTGTCAAACAGTTTCTTACAGAGCATCCTCGTCCATACGAATTGATCAGTTTTGAAAAGAATCAAGGTATTGCTAATGCACGAAATTTTGCACTAAATCATATAAATACAGAATTTTTATTATTTATCGATTCGGATGATTTATTATACCCAACGTTAGTCGAAGAAGAATATTTAACTATTACTTCGGATAAAGATCTTATTGGAGTTTCATGTTGGTCGCAATTTATTAATGAAAAAGGAGAAAAAGTATATGGAGGAACCTTTTTAGGAGAAAAAGAAAAATCTTTGTTTATAGAAAAGGCAAGTTGTAAGAAACTCATTTTTCTTCCTATCCATACAATGTTTTCTACTGTATATGCTAAAAAAGCTGGGGGATTTTGTATTTCGGGCTTTCCTGAAGGGAAACCCCGAATGCAGGATTATTGCGAAGAATTAGATTTATGGACACGCATGAGTGACTTTTATACAGAAGGAAAAGCTTTTATTACAATACCCAAAGTTCTATACTACTACCGAAAAAGTGAAAGCCTTTCTTCTAATCATTTTAATATGATCTTAAAAATGCGCTATACAAAGACCAATCTGCTGCGTCGACGTGCCGGAGAGAAGGAAGTAAGTTTTATCGACTTTTATAAGGGATTGACTCCTAAAGAACTGAGGAGCTATCGACGAGATGCCAAGGCTGCCGACTCACTGCGAAACGGTGTGTTTTACCTGAAACGGAAAAATCTTATTAAAGCGGTATGGCTGATTGCGATGTCTGTATGGTATAAACCATCGTATTTATTTGATAAACTCAAACATAACTCAAGATTCAAGAAATAAACGATATGAGTAATCTTGCTGCAGAACATATCAAAAATATAATTAGCCTGCTGAACAAGAAGGCCGATTATGCCGTATTGAGAAACTACGAAGGGCTTCCTGATCATAACAAAAGCCGCGATATTGACATTATTATACCCCGAAAGGGGTATAAGCAGATCAAGAATGAATTGGTAGGTTTGATAGACCGATCGGGATGGAAAATTATCACTTATCTGCATAGCGACCGGCTGATTACGTATGTATGTGCTTATCAAGAAGGAGACCAAACAGAGATTGTGCAATGGGATTTTTTTGTAAACACATCTGTTTTCGGTATATTACTGATGGATGCGGACGAGTTTCTTGTCAACAAGAAATTCAATGGTTTTCTGTATTATGTGGATGTGGAATGTCAATTCTTGGACAAATATTTATATAATCGGGCTGTGGGTAGCCCATATCCTGAGAAATACAGGTCAACTAAAGAAAAAGCAGAGCATACAGACATTGTCGAGCAAAAGATTCAGTCGCTTTTTGGTGTTAAGACGGTTTCTCAATGTGACAAAATGGGTGGAAAAAAACTGTTAGGTGCAGCTATTTGCTGGAACCTAAAATGCCGTCCGATCAACTTTTTGAGGGATTTGATAGCATTTCTCCGGACATTCTGGGGCAACTATCTGTGTTCGAATACAGGGTTCAGTGTGGGCTTTACCGGCCCTGACGGTTCGGGAAAAACAACGGTCATCGACCTGATGCTAGAACGGTTGGCTCCGGTATTCCGTACTGCGCATTGCTATTATCACTTCCGACCTTTAATAATTGGAAATTTAAGCGAAGTCGCTCACTCTGTTGGCCTTAAAAAAGAGGTGGATAGAAATTACAGTAATCCCCATAGAGGAGGGAAAACAGGAATAATAAATTCTCTTTTACGATTGTTCTATTTATCATTTGACTATATTATTGGAAATTTTATTAAAGTCAAAACTGTAACCCGCATTACGCGTATTGTGATTTTCGATCGCTACTATACGGACATCATTTGTGATAGTCACAGAAGCCGGATTTACCTGAATTATAAATTTCTGTATGGATTTGGTAAATTATTTATTCCATCCTTAGACTATAACATTTTGCTAACTGCCGGAACCGATATGATCTTGGCACGTAAACGGGAATTGGATGAGGAAGGAATTCGGTTGATTAATAAAAAAATAGATTACCTCGCAAATAAAATAGGATATAAAAAGATTTTGAACGAGCGGACTCCGGAGGAGGCTGTTACGGAGATACTGAACTACATTTTTGAAAAGCAGCATAATAAGAATTTGCGGAGATTGAAATAATGACCAAACAAAAAATATTTGTTTCTGCTTACGCTTGTGAACCGGGGCTGGGCAGCGAAATCGGGGTAGGCTGGCACTGGGTGTTGGAGATGTCGAAATATTTCGACCTGTGGGTATTGACTCGGGAAAGCAACCGGCAGAGCATTGAGCCGTGGATAACGGAGCATCCGGAATATAGTCGTATCCACTTCCTTTATTTTGACCTGCCGAAATGGGCGTGTTTCTGGAAAAAAGGAATGCGAGGAGTAAGACTATATTATACAATTTGGCAATGGTCCACGAATACAATAGTGCGTTGTATTATGCGAGAAAATCATATTGAAATATATCATTTATTGACTTATGGGAACGCATTATGGCCAGTAAGTCGCTATGGCAAAAAGCAGTGCTTCATTTGGGGACCAACGAGTGCAGGAACAGTTATACCAAAAGACTTTACTCGTCATTATCGTTTGAAAAGCAGATTGAAAGAAATTATACAACGTTTTGTAAAAAAAACGTTATTCCTTAACTTTGGGTTTCGTTCAAGATGTAAATATGCTGACTTAATATTATGCAAAACCGATGATACAATTCAGTGTGTACCTATGAAATACAGGGCGAAATGCAAACAGTTTACAGATGTAGCGGTAGAGATAAAAGATGTAAGTCAGTATAAGTATAAAACCAATGAAAATATTACTAATTTTTTAGCTGCTGGAACACTTGTCGGTTGGAGAAATTTTGATGTATTGATTGAAGCGTTTTCTGAAGCTGTAAAAGAGACCCATTCTATTCGTCTTCGTATTCTTGGCAATGGAGATGAAGGAGAGAATCTAAAAAGATTAATACAGAAAAAGGGTACTGAAGATTTTATAGAAATGGTAGGGCAAGTTAAAATGTATGTGTATAATCAATACATGTCAGAATGTGATGTTGTTATTAACCCTTGTTTTCGTGAAGGAGCTGTAACTGTTTCTTTTGACTCAATGGCATTTGCAAAACCATTAATATGCTTTGATACAAAAGGATATACATATTATTTTAACGAAGATTACAGTCGCGTTCTTAAAAATATTAAAACTCGTAAAGACGCGATTACGTATCTTAAAAATACAATATTAGAATTAACAAATAAAGAATTACGACAAAATTTAGGAAGAAGGGCTAAAGAACAAAGTTCACAATTCGATTGGGCTCATAAAGGGGAAAAAATTTATCAAGAAATCTGGAATTGTTATAATGAATGGAAAAAAGATAAATAGTCTTATTGATCGTATTTTCAAATCGAATAGTGGTTCACTATTTTGGGAAATACATAACACCGTAGGGCAAGAATGGGGTTTCCCCCAAAAATATACAAAACAATTCTTATCGCTTTTCCAGCCATCTTCGCTAAAAGGGAAAATTGTAACGAGAATATTGCCTTATTTACGTTTTATACCATTTCTTGCACCAAGAATCAATGCTAAATCTATTAATATAGAGTTAAATCTTGCAATAAAAGATATAATTTACAAATCGTTTGGCATTTCAGATTTTGAATATGGGATTTTCTATGGATCACCCGGAAAGTATCAAAAAATTACAATGATGATAAATAAGAATAAGAAATGTTTAGGATATTGTAAAATAACGGATAATCCTGAAGTTTTCTCAATATTTCAAAAAGAGACATCAAATCTTTCTTATTTAAAAACTAAAGGGATAAATAATATCCCGAAAATTTTATACGTTGATGAGGTTAAAGAATTGCCAGGTATATATATATTGATACAGACAACTAACCGTGATGGTTCAATTAGAATAGCAACAGTATACGATATATGTGTGTTTGATTTTGTATCACAACTACATGAATCAACTCGATGTAAGATGAATTATGCAGACAGTGAATTTGCACAATCTATTAATATACTGAAAATTTATCTTCATTTTTTTCGGTCCAGTGATCGAGAAGTGATTTTACAATCAATTGATGAAGTTGAAAAGTCTTTTGTAAGGCCCTCATATTATTCTGCCTATCATGGTGATTTTACCCCATGGAATAGTTATATAGTAAATAAAAAACTTTTTGTTTTTGACTTTGAATATTTCCAAAAATATACAGTTCCATATTTAGATTACTTTCATTTCTTTACACAAACATGTATATATAATGAGTATATGACCGCCGATGCCATTTTTGACAAATATGTAACTAATAAGGATTTTATCCAATCTCAAATTTGTAATTCTGATTTTTACTATACGTGTTATCTATTAACTGTAATGGCATTTTATTTAAAACGAGACAATGGATTCTTAAACGAAAGAATTAAATCATGTTTTAAGATATGGATTGAATTAATCAAAAAAATTAACTATGAGTTTTCTGCATAATGTACTAAGTATTGTTGTCACAAAAATCAAAGGAGAACAATTTATTTTAGATAAAAATATTCCCATAGGTTATCTTTTCTCTTTTTTTATACAAAAAGCATATTGCCTGATTATCGGAATATTTAAACTACATCGAATGGGGAAATATTTTATTCACCCTACAACAAAAATCAAATGCATTTCAAAAGTTCGAACAGGAAAAAATCTGAATATAGATCGCCGATGTTATATTGATGCACTGTCTATTAATGGTATTAATTTCGGGAATAATGTATCTATAGGTAAAAATACGACTATCGAATGTTCTGGTTCCTTGAAAAATCTTGGAAAGGGTTTGACTGTTGGAGAAAATGTCGGTTTGGGAACACATGGCTTTTTCGGTTGTGCTGGAGGTATAGAAATCGGTGATAATACAATTTTCGGGAACTATGTATCCTTGCATTCTGAAAATCATAATTATTCTGACAATACTCAACCAATCAGGCTTCAAGGAATAAATAGAAAAGGAGTAAAAATAGGCGATGATTGTTGGATTGGAGCAAAAGTAACTATTTTAGATGGGACAGTATTAGGTAATGGTTGTGTTGTTGCTGCAGGAGCAGTTGTCAGAGGCAAATTCCCCGAAAATGTAATAATTGGAGGTGTACCAGCAAAGATAATAAAACAACGATTTAATGAATTATGAGAAAACTCGTCTGTTTTCATCTTTTCAATGATTTTAGTGGTAGTCCGAAGATCCTGAGAATAGTATCGCAGAAAATATTGGACAAAGGGTACAAGATAGATATGATAACCTCAAAAGGCGGAGTTTTGGATGAACTTACCGAATATATAAATTTGAAAAGGTTTTCATATTCTTATCGCTTTTCCTCAAATCCGGTGATAACGTTATTGAGATATATATGTGTACAGGTATATATTTTCTTTTTTTCTTTTCGTTACCTATTCAGTAAAGGTTCGGTGTTTTATATCAATACGATTCTGCCTGTCGGTGCAGCTCTTGCCGGCCGTATCATGGGGAAGAAAGTGATATATCATTACCATGAGAATGCGTTCGTTAAGGGGACTTTTTATAGGATACTTGCTGGATTGATGCAAATATTGGCAACCCGAATTATCTGCGTCTCAGCATATCAAAAATCATTTCTAAAACGAACGAAAGAGGTTTATGTGATCCCAAATGCCGTATCTGAAGATTTCATTGCACGGCTTTGTCCGGATTCGCAACATGCCTTTGATCGTAAACGGGTACTGATGCTCGGCTCTTTAAAACGTTATAAAGGTACGTTAGAATTTATGGCGTTGGCTCGGCAATTGAAAGATTACCGTTTTGAACTTGTCCTGAACGAAACAGAAGAGAATATTGAGGTATTCCGGAAAGAAAACCAAATGGATGCAATTGATAATCTGACCATATATTCCCGGCAAAAAGATGTCGCCCCCTTTTATAATCGGGCCTCGATAGTGTTGAATTTATCTGACAAACATCGGTTTGTCGAGACATTTGGTTTGACTGCATTAGAGGCCATGAGTGCCGGACTTCCCGTGATTGTACCGACAGAAGGCGGAATTGCCGAAATGGTAACGGATGGAGAGAACGGGTACAAGATCGATGTGCAGGATTTGAATAAAATTGTCGAATATATTCATCTGCTTTTATCTGATCAAAAGTTATATAATAAACTGTCGAATAATGCTTCTGCTTATTCTCGAAATTTCAATATCGATAAAATGACCGAATCTATTTTATCATTATTCGACTAATTTTTTTACAGATATTTTTTATACTCTATACGGGGTATGGCAAGGTCTTACTCTCGTGTTTCTGACGTCTTTTTGAGAGTGTTATTAAATACTCCGAATCACCATATTACCTTACCACACTGACGTATGAAACAGTGATGAGAAACTTGCCATTATTCCCCGAAAAATGGACACGCTTGAGTGCCGGTTTAAAATAAAATATTTAGAGCTATTTTTTTGAACTTGCTTTTCGTTTCTTGCGTGTCATGTACTCTGTTATACTTCTTATCGGAACAAAAAATATTCTCGAAAGCTACTCTTAAAAAGAGGCTGTTCAAAATTTTAGACAGAATATAAATCTTATAGATTTTCAACACTTTACGTTTTATGAAAAATGTTGCAATCGTGGGCACTCAAGGTGTTCCCGCGAGATATGGCGGTTTTGAGACTTTGGTAGAGAACATCATTGGGAAAAATTGTCCTCTTGAGGTGCAATATACGGTATTTTGCAGTAGTAAAGACTTTAAAAAAGAAGAGCGTTTATTGTCTTATAAAGGTGCTTTTTTGAAATATGTCCCGTTACATGCGAATGGTTTCCAGAGTACTCCGTATGATATTTGGTCTTTGTTGAAAGTAATGCGAGGATATGACGTGATTGTCATATTAGGTGTATCGGGGTGCATATTTCTGCCGATATTTCGCTTGTTTTGCCGAAAACGCTTGGTTATAAATATTGACGGATTAGAGCATCGGCGGGCAAAATGGGGAAGATTCGCCCGTTGGTTTTTGAGATTTTCCGAGGCTATGGCTGTTCGTTTTGCAGATGTGATCGTTGCAGATAATAAAGGTATTCAAGATTATGTTCTTGATGTTTACGGAAAAGATTCTGCATTGATCGCTTACGGAGGGGATCATGTAAAACGGTCGGTCGGAGAGGAGAGGCAACGCGCAATATTGGACCTTTATGGTTTGAAAAGAAAAGAGTATTCGTTCACGGTGTGCCGTATCGAGCCGGAAAACAATTGCCATATTACTTTGGAGGCTTTTGCGAAAAGCGGTGATGTGTTGGTTTTTATCGGTAACTGGAACAAAAGTGCATACGGGCAAGAGCTGAAACGAAAGTATAGCGGGATCGGGAATATTCAATTGATCGATCCGGTCTATGATCTTGATGTTTTGTATGTATTGAGGAATAATTGCCGCTTTTATATTCATGGACATAGTGCCGGAGGCACGAATCCGTCATTAGTGGAGGCTATGTTTTTTAATTGTCCGATTTTGGCTTATGATGTCATATATAATCGAGAAACAACCGAAAATAAAGCTTTTTATTTTCGGGATGCAGAGCAACTGATTGCTCTTTTAAGGAACGATGATGTTTTATTGTTGGAGAAGTCTGCAAGAGATATGTCTGAAATTGCAAACCGCCGTTATCTGTGGGAAGTGGTATCGAGGCAATATCTGGAACAGTTTGATCTTGTATCGGTTAAGGCCGACCGATAATTTAGGCAGGCTTGAAAAAACAGGAGGGTGTGTCAAAACTCAATTTTTGAAGATATGAACTTATAATTTGAAATTTGAGTGCCCTCAAAAGGCTAAAAACGGGTCGTATCATTACTCAATACAGAGCTTGATACGACCCGTTTTAAATGTCATAGTTACAATCTATAACTTTTCGGAGGGGACATTTTAGTTTTGAC
>CDYK01028558.1_pt1 | contig 53561 bp, 56 predicted proteins | sample 554841 | NCBI WGS metagenome assembly CDYK01 (sample SAMEA3182102, study PRJEB8094) | gut metagenome | biome: human; feature: gut; material: Stool; isolation source: human stools | place: Canada | collected 2013-02-18
AAACGAGGGATATTCCGTCACTTCCTGTTCCCTCCCCGCTTATCCTTCCGGACAATGCCCCTATAACGGCACCTATTTTGCAAAATGTGTCGAAGACCGTCCCCGCGCCTGCAAGGAAGCCGGCTTTACCGAAACTTCATGTCCGAGCGGGTACATAACCGACAGAACGTGCCCTTACGACTCTTCTTACATAACCTGCAAGGAAAATCCCTGCTCCGGGTACAGCACCTGCGAATGCGGCGCGGCTGCGGGCGCTTCAATCTGTTATTCCGGTTCAACCGCAAAATATTCGGCCTGCGAGAACTGCGACCCTTGTCCCGGTTATTATGAATGCGGCGGAAGCTGGCAGTACTGCGAAGGAAGCGTTTGTTCCGCGGACAGTTCTCGTTGCAGCACTTACTGCAGCAGCGATTACTTCCCTTATTCCTGCCCTTCCGAAAACGCCTGTTCTTCCGTCGGCGGGATATACAGAAGCGGCTACTGTTCGAAGAGCTGTCCGAGCGCACCCATAAACAGACGTCTCGGATTTTGGTGCTGTCTGCCGGGAAGCTGCGATTATGAAACCTGCTACAGCATTGTCGGATATAATTGCAACAATCATCCGGGAAAAGCCGAATGCGTTGCTGCCGGCGCCTCAATCAGATTCGTGGGATGTGTCGGCCCTGATTTCGGTCCATTCGGCAACGGTGCCGACGCCGGCAAAACGCCAAGCCATAACGGTGCGGAATATGCCTGCGACTATTAGCCGCAACGATAAAAGCCCCGGAAACCCGGGGCTTTATTTTATTTTTTGAGCAGATTTTTAACGCTGTCGACAACTTCGTCCACAGTAATGCCAAAGTACTCATACAGCTGTTCTGCCGGACCGGAAGCGCCGAAACCGTCCATACCGATGATGTCGCCATGCAGTCCGACATATTTTTCCCAGCCGAATTTGGAAGCGGCCTCAACGGCAATACGCGGCGCAGTTCCGAGAATTTCTTCCTGATAGTCTATCGGCTGTTTGTCAAACAGTTCGGTGCAGGGCATGGAAACGACCGCAACCTCAATTCCTTCTTCTTTTAACTTATCTCGGGCCGCAACGGCTAAAGAAACTTCGGAACCGGTCGCTATCAGCGTTGCCTGACGGTTATCCCTGTCGCCGCGGATAATATAGCCGCCGCGAGCCGTGCGGTTCAATTCGGCAGACTCGCGCAACATCGGCAGATTCTGGCGGGTTAAAGCCAGAATACTCGGTGTATGTTCTTCTTCCAGCGCCAACTGCCAGGCTTCGGCCGTTTCAACTACGTCGCAGGGACGGAAAGTGAGAATATTGGGCATGCAGCGATAAGACGCCAGATGTTCAACCGGCTGATGGGTCGGGCCGTCCTCGCCGACGCCTATAGAATCATGGGTCAGGACATAAATGACCCGAACGCCCATCAAAGCCGCCAAACGCATGGCCGGACGCATATAATCGGAGAAGACGAAGAACGTGCCGCCGTAGGGAATTACGCCGCCATGCAGCGCCATGCCGTTCATTACCGCGCCCATCGCATGTTCGCGAATGCCGTACATGACGTTGTTGCCGTTATAGTCGCCGCGGACAACGGTTTTCATTCCCTCCACGAAAGTCAGGTTGGAAGCGGCCAAATCCGCCGAACCGCCGACAATCTGCGGAATATGCGGCACAATCGCCTGCAGACAGAGCTGCGACGCCTTGCGGGTGGCAACTTTGGTACCTTCGGCTATAGATTTTTCCTTAAGCTCGTTTAAGGCCTTGTCCCAGTTTTCGGGCAAACGGTCATTAATGTAGTCAAGAAACGTTTCGCCGGCGGCAACGGCTTTTTTATTCCAGGCCTGATAAGCCGCGACGCTGCGGCGGCCGGCTTCGCGCCAGGCGGCCAAAATATCTTCGGGAATTTCAAAAGGCTCATAATTCCAGTTCAGAGCCTTGCGCATGGCGGCAATTTCTTCAGCCCCAAGCGGCGAACCGTGGCATTTGGAGGTGCCGCATTTGGTCGGGGCACCATAACCGATTTTGGTTTTACAGGCAATCAGGGTCGGTTGTCCGGCTTTCTGCGCCTGCAAAATCGCCCGTTCAATCTGCGCATAATCATGGCCGTCAATTTCAATCGTATTCCAGCCGACCGCCTGAAAACGCTTAATCTGATCCGTAGAGTTGGCTTTGTCGACCGTACCGTCAATCGTAATATTGTTATTGTCCCAGAAAACGATCAGTTTGTTTAAGCCCAGATGGCCGGCCAAGGAAACGGCTTCTTCGGAAATGCCTTCCATCAGGCAGCCGTCGCCGTTGATGACATAGGTATAATGCGAGCAGAGTTCATCGCCGAATCTGGCGTTGACAATCCGTTCGGCCAGCGCCATGCCTACCGCCGAGGAAATGCCCTGCCCCAGCGGACCCGTCGTCATGTCAATTCCGGCCAGATGCCCGTATTCCGGATGTCCGGCCGTCTTGGCACCGAGCTGGCGAAAATTGCGCAGGTCGTCAACATTAATATCCTCATAGCCGAGCAGATACAGCAGCGAATAAAGCAGCATGGAACCGTGACCGGCCGAAAGGACAAAGCGGTCGCGGTCGAACCAGCGCGGTTCCGCCGGATTGACTTTGATGAACTTTGAAAACAAAACCGCGGCAACATCGGCCATGCCCAACGGCATTCCGGGGTGTCCGGATTTTGACTTTTCGATTGCGTCGGCACTCAGAAAGCGTATGGCATTGGCCATTTCGGGCAGTTTTTTGTCACTGAAAAAATTCATTGGTATCTACTCCTCAATTTTTTTGAAAAACTATTCGTCAACATAACGATAATCGACGTCGAAAGTGCGCCGGTTATATTTTGCCTCTTCGGGACTGATGACCAGGCCGAGATTAATGTCGAATTCGTATTTCATCTCCGGGGGAATTTTCACTTCGACGCTCGGTGCGGTATAGGTCATTTCCGTTTCGTCCGCGGGAACGGCAACCGCCATGTAATAGGTCTTTTTGCCAAGGTAAGCCGGCGGCCCTTTGACGGTTTCGGTATAATAGGCGAAATGGACGTCGGTTTCGTCGCTCCGGCGCAGACGTTTGATTTTGAACACCGGATTAATTACCGCCTTGTCGCGGTTGACGCGGGTGTCAAAATAGCAGTGCCCTTCGTAGCCGACCAATGAAATCTGGAACTCTTCGCGATAATTGACAATCTGAGTCAGGTAGGCCGTATCGCGCGGGATTACCACTCGCGGGCACATCACATCGTCCGAACCGCCCAACCGGCAGGCCGCGGCAAAAAAAACAAGAACAAAGGCAAAAATTCGGCAACGCATTTTATTCTTTCCGTTAATAACTGTTTCCACTATACCCAAAGCCGTTTATTTTGTAAACAAGGCAACGAGCTCGCTGTGGTCAGAATAGACGAACTGGTCGATCATGGTCACTTCGACGAGTTTGTATCCGGCGGAAACCAGCGTATTGGCATCGTTGACAAATGTTCCCGGATTACAGGAAACGGCAATGATTTTTTCCGGTCTTTCGCCGACCGGCAAAGCGGCCAGCCGTGCGGTCTGCGCTGCGGCACCGGCTCGCGGCGGATCAAAGACGACCGCGTTGAAACCCTTGAGTTCTGTTGCATCAAGCGGATATTTAAACAGGTTTTTGGCTGCAATTTCAATGTTGGGAATCATGTTTTTGTTGACGGTACGGCGGAAACCCGCCAGCAGACGCTCGGACGAATCGACAGCCAGAACCCGGTTGGCCGGATTGCGGGCCAGCGGATATGAAAAAGTTCCGACGCCGCAAAACAAATCGGCAATGCGTCCGGAAGTTTCGCCCAGATATTTCAGCACTAGAGTAACCAGCGCCTGCTCACCTTCGCGGGACGGCTGCAGAAAAGTCCCGGCCGGAATATAAACGAAAGTATCGGCAATCTTGACATAAGGCGCGTTTTTTTCGACGACCGGCTCAGCTTCGGCGTCAGGGCGGCGGCGGTGCGAAATACGGATAATGCCGTCAAAACCCTGCGCCAGCTCAAACACCGCCATCCGATGCCCCAGTTCCAGAGGACGGTCAAACTCCAGAACGACGTCAGTGCCGTTGTCGGCCTCGCAAAGCCAGACATCGCCGCCATCAAGAAAAACCGGTACCGTTTTTCTGCCTTTTTTTCTTTCGGTAAAAGGCAGAGCACAGACCTCAGTCAAAAGGCGGCGGACATCAGGAAGCGCGGCATTCAGTTTCGGCGTCAGCAGAGCACAGGTTTCGCAGTCGACAACATTGCCGCTGGCCGCTTCGTTAAAACCGAGCGTAACTTTGCCCTTACGGCGACGAAAAGCCATGGCGGCGCGGCGGCGGGTGCCGTCGGCGACAAACACCGGCTCACCAAAGGCAAAATCCGCCTTTATGCCGGAAAGAATCCGCCGGAACGCCGCCGTCTTGGTTTCCCGGTACTGTTCTTCGGACATCCCGCGTCGCAGGCAGCCGCCGCAGATTTCGGCATAGGGACAGGTCATGTCTACTTCAAATCCTCTTCATCCAAACCCAGAATCGGATAAAAATCGTCTTTGGCCTTTTCGGCATCTTTCCGCTCCTCAATATTGGTATTGTTTTCGACGATATGGTTGGCGCCGATGCCGTCCAACAGCGAAATTTCCTGGACGCCTTCCTTTTCAAAAACCGGATGCAGCTGGCTGGCCTCGGGCTTGTGCGAAGCGTCTTCGCCGCCGTGGAAATGCGCCAAATCGGCCCTGGTAAAAACTTCGCAACGGTTGCGACCGTTTTCCTTGGCGCGGTACAGCGCTTCGTCGGCGGTTTTAATCAGAGTATCAATGTTGTCAGAAATTTCGGACGAAGAAATGCCGATACTGACCGTAAAGCCGAACGGTTTACCTTCATCAGAATAGATGACCAGTTTGGAAATGGTTTCACGCAGACGGTCAGCAACGATTTTGGCTTTTTCCGGGCCGACGTCGGAAAGATAGCAGACAAACTCCTCGCCGCCATAACGGGCGACGATGTCGCAGTCGCGCAAAGCGCGTTCGGCCGTGGACGACAGCTCTATCAGCACCTTGTCCCCGACTTTGTGGCCATAAGTGTCGTTAACGTTTTTGAACTTGTCGGCGTCAATCATCAATACGGAATAACAGCCGCCCTTCATCCGCGACAGGGCAATCCGCTTGGTTACCTCCTCTTCAAAATAACGGCGGTTGTAAAGCGAGGTCAGCGGATCGCGCACGGCCTGATTCTTGAGCAGGGTTTCGCGGTTTTTGCGCGAGGTAATGTCCTGAAAGGCAGCATAGAGCGCAATGTCGTAGTTGTAATCGATAATGTTGGCCGAGGTCAGCAGCCAGAAAGGCGTATCACCGGTAGAAGTCTTGACCAGAATTTCAAAGTCCTGCACTTCTTTTTCCTGTTCCAGCCGTTCATTGAGCAGACGGCGGTTTTCGGCGTCGGCAAAAAAGTCCCTCAGCCGATAGCGGTCCAGTTCGGAGGGCTGGATACCGAACAGTTTGACGGCATTGTTGTTGGCCAGAATCAGCTTGTCGTCGCTCAGGCGCGAAATGATAATCGGGAACGGCGACGATTTGATGATTTCTTCAATGCGTTTGTTGTATTTTTCGATTTCGACGTCCTTGTCTTCAATTTTCTTGGACATGAAGTCAACCTTTATCATCAGCAGGGCAACGGCAAGGCCGACATAAACCAGAGCCGAGACATACCACATTGAATTGAGAATTTCAGGCGCGATGCCCAGCAGACGGCAGACGAGCAGAACCGTGACGCCGGCAGTCAGAAAACCGCCGATGAGAAAACCGGTTTTGAACCGATGGCCGCTCTGCGACCAGAAACTGGTCGAAATGTAGGCAAAACCGGTCAGCGGAAAAATCTGGCGCATATAGGCAACCATCGAACCGTCCTGCGCAATGAAACAAAAATAAATTATGGCAACCAGCCCCAAAACCGTGATGGCGCCGATGACCGGCGTGTCCGGAATGCTGGAAACCAGCAGCTGCGAAGCGGACAAAGCCAGAAACATCATGGAGAGCAACAGGATAAACAACTCAAGAAAGGCCAGAATATTAATCGATATGCCCAGCTGATAATATTCGTTCATCTGATAGCCGAACCAGGAGCCGATAAACTCCAGCACCAGACCGACGAACAAATAACGGATGCCCTTGCCGATTTTGATGTCCTGACTGCTGTACCAAACGGACAGCATCAGGATAATCAGCGCCACCAGCGTTATCAGAAGATTGGTTCCCGAGTTAAAAATCTCTACACTACTCATTACATCACCCCAATAAATTTGTATTCACTGACGTTGATATTATATTCATATTGTTAAAATAAATTAAAGCTTTCCTTTTTATTTTGCAAAAAAAAAGGATGATTATTTGAAAAAAATAATATAGCATAAGGAAGCAAGAAAGCCGACAATAAAATGAGGACAGAACAAATGACCGATACCGCGCCCAACCACTACAGCCACAGCTTTGTGCTGAACTTGGACAAGCTGCCGACCAAAAAGTCCGACAGAATCGCCCTGCACATTCTTTATCCGGGGCTGATTTTTGGAACCATTCTTATTCTGCTGGGTTTCTACGAGCTCTTCAACGGCCTCAGCCACAGCCGGACCGATTTTGACTTCATTCCGGAAAACGAGGGAGACGTCATTTACCAGCCGTTTATGAATCCGACTTTCTTTGACCTTGTCATCATTCTGGTCGGCGCGGGAATCGTGCTGTCGCTGTTTTTGTCCTACATCCGCTATAAAAAAATCTTTTTCGACGGCAAAAAGGTACAGATTATTTACCGGCCGGCGTTCGGCGCCAAAAAAGTCGTCAAGGAATCCATCGGCAATTACGAGGGCGTGCGTTTCCGCATCGAATTTTTCCAGTTCGGCTTCATGACCAAAAACAAATACATTATTGAACTGTACCACAAGAATTCGCAGAAGACCGCGCCGCTTTACATTTCGACCAAAGGAAAAAACATTCGCAAAATCTGGGAATATTATGCCCAAAAACTAAACCTGCCCGCCGTCGTGCTGACCGACGAGGGAATGGTTCGCCGCGAAGTGTCCGACCTTGACAAGTCAATCAAGGAAATGGTCGAAGAAGGAAAAACCATCAACAGCTACAATGACAGAGAACCGTTGCCGCCGACCATCGCCTTTGTACGCAAACGTGACAAGACGGTTATCAAAGCCCGGAAAATCTTCTGGGACGCCTATAACATCATCGCCTGGTTCTGCCTGCTGCTTTTCGGCGGCGTGCTGCTGTTTGCCAGTTTTAACGCCGAAGTCGTCAGCAGTCATTTTTCGCGGGAGTTTATTCTGGCGTTCTACGTTGTCGGCCTGTTTATCATTGCGGCTTCGGTCATCGCATTGTTCCGCAAGGACAAAATCGTGGTCAAGCGCGACAAAATCGTTATCGTGCACAAATTCATGCTCTTCTCGCGCAAAAACAACGAAATAAAAAAAGCAGACATCGAAGCGGTCGAAGTTACCGTCAACCCGGCAACCGGCAGATATTACCTTTCGATTATTTCCGACAACAGAACCGCTATCTTCGGCAAAAAGATTCCGATTGAGGATCTGCGCTGGGTCAAGAAGTTTCTGATTAACGAAGTGGTCAACAGCTAAAAACTGTCGAGTTCTTAAATATTTGATTTGCCAAGAACCGGTTTTACGATATAAATAGATTAGCTTAACGCAATAATATAAGGAACAGGACAAAATGAAAAAAGAAATCGATGCCGACGAGCAGGAAGCGTTTATCCGCGAAGTTACCGAAGAGGTCAAAAACGACAACCTGAAACAAATGTGGGAGAAATACGGCATTTACATCATTTTGCTGGTCGTGCTGGCTATTGTCGGCGCCGTCAGTTTCGAAGGCTTCAAAAGCTGGCGACAGGCCAAAAGCGAAATCTGGTCAGACACTTACGCTTATGCCCTGAACCTTGAGAATCAGGGAAAATACGATGAAAGCCTGAAAGTGCTGGAGCAGATGGAAAAAACCGGCGGCAACATTTACAGCGACATTGCCAGACTGCAGACGTCAAACATTTTGTTTGAACAGGGCAAAAACGAAGAAGCCATCAAAGTTCTGGAAGAGATTGCCGCAGACAAAAGCATAAACAAAAAGCTGCGCGACGTTTCGGCAGTCAAACTCGCCTCTTACAAGCTCGACAACGCTCCCCGCGAAGAAATCGACGCGCTTTTGCAGCCGCTGATCCGGGAAAACGGCAGTTGGGCAAACATTGCCAAGGAAATGACAGCAATGGCCGCCATTCGTGACGGCAATATTGAAGAGGCCCAGGTACTCTACAACGAAATTCTGAATACGCCGAATCTTCCCGACGGTCTGAAAATGCGCGTTCAGGACATGCTGTCGGTCTTAAACGGCGCCGAATAAAATTCAAAAAGGATTATGGAGATACAGATGCAGTTTCTGAAGTTTAAGTCTTTGCTGCCGGCGGCCGCCCTTGCCGTGTTGTGCAGTTGCAGCACGTTTGACGAAGAGAAGATTACGCTTGACGGCGAACGCATTTCGGTTCTGGACGGCGAAACGGCCCTGCAGCCGGATTATGCGCCCGGACAAGTCAAGATTGTGCTGCCCGCGCCTTATACCAATACGGCCTGGTCCCAGAACGGCGGCAACGCTACCCATATGATGGGACACCTGAGTTCGGACAGCAAACTCAAGGAACTGTGGGAATCCGGTTTCGGAGAAGGGAGCTCCAAACGCGACTTTCTGATTGCCGCTCCGGTATCTGCGCACAAAGCTGTTTTTACGATCGACGCCGACGGCATCGTTAACGCCTTTCGTCTGGACGACGGCCGTAAGATATGGAAAAGAAGGCTGAAACCGCTGATTAAGGATGACATCAGCACCTCGCTGAAGGGCGCGGGGCTGGCCGTTTTTGACAAGAAAGTCTATGCGACGACGGGTTTTGGCGCGGTTTTTGCGCTGGATATGGTTACCGGTAAAAAGCTGTGGCGTTACGATACCGAACTGCCGATACGAATCGCCCCGACGGCCGAACGCGGCGTCGTCTTTATTCAAACCATTGACAATAAACTGATTGCGCTCAACGGCGTCGACGGTTCGGTTCTGTGGGACTACAAGTCGCCCTCCGAAGAAACGACGCTGGTCGGCGGCGCCAGCCCCGCCTACAGTCCGCAGCAGGACACGATTGTCGCGGCTTTTTCAAACGGCGAACTGAGAGCTTTCAAAGCCAGCACGGGTTCACCGCTGTGGTCGGACATTCTGGTTTCGCGCAAGCGGACAAATTCGCCGGCAAACATTAATGCGATTAAGGCCAACCCGGTTATTGACGGTTCGACGGTTTATGCCGTCGGCAACAACAATATTCTGGTTGCCATTGATCTGCGCAGCGGCGCCCGAATCTGGGAAAGGGAAATCGGCAGCGTCAACCAGCCTTGGGTCGCGGGCAAATTTATGTTTGTGCTGAGCAACAATTATGATTTGTTCGCCATAGAAAAGGCAACCGGCAAGATCGTTTGGAACACGCAGATTCCGCTGGGCAAAACCAAAGAAGACAAAATCGGCGTCACAGCCAGCGGTCCGGTTCTGACCAGCAATCGGCTGTTAATTGCGACATCCAACGGCTATGCATTTGCCGTCTCGCCGTACACCGGAAAAATTCTCGGTTTCATCACGCTCAGCGACGGGGTCGGCATTCCGCCGGTCGTGGTTGACAATACCGCCCTTTTTGCTACTGACGACGCCGATTTGACCGCTTACAAATAGGATTGGACATGACACTGAAAGCAGCCATCGTCGGACGGCCGAACGTCGGGAAATCAACATTGTTTAACCGGTTGGCCAGACGCAAAATAGCCATCGTACACGACAAGCCCGGCGTGACGCGCGACCGCAAGGAAACAGAGACCAAGCTGCGCGACATAGATTTGCAGATTATTGACACGGCCGGATTTGAATATGCCAAGGACGATTGTCTGGAAAAAAGAATGTGGCAGCAGACCGAACGCGCAATCAAAGAAGCCGACGTCTGTCTGTTTTTGTTCGATGCGAGAGACGGCATTCAGCCCTATGACGAATTTTTTGCCGGGCTGGTCCGCCAAAGCGGCAAACCGGTTATCCTGCTGGCCAACAAATGTGAAGGGAAATTGCAGGAAGACAGCATCCATGAGGCCTACAAGCTTGGCTTGGGTGAACCGATACCATTTTCGGCCGAACACGGTCTGGGACTGTTGGATTTGTATGACGCCCTGAAACCGTTTGACCGGAAACCGGCGGAAAGCGTTTTGCCCGAAGAAGAAGGCGAAACGGAAAGCGACGTACTTTCTCAGGAAGAAAAAGACCGGCTTGAAGACGAAAAATATAAGTCAAGGCCGATTCAGCTGGCAATTGTCGGACGACCAAACGTCGGAAAATCGACATTGATGAACGCGCTGCTGAAAGACGAAAGAATGCTTACCGGTCCGGAAGCCGGCGTTACCCGCGATGCGATTGCTGTCGACTGGGAATGGAAAGGCCGCAAAATCAAACTGGTCGATACGGCGGGCTTGCGCCGTCGTTCCAAAATTGAAGATTCACTGGAAAAGATGTCGGCCGCCAGTACCAAACATGCAGCCTTTATGGCTCAGGTCGTGGTTTTGGTTCTTGATGCCGATGCCGTGCTGGACAAGCAGGATTTGACGATTGCGCGACAGGTTATTGATGAAGGGCGGGCTTTGGTTATCGCCGTCAACAAATGGGACATTGCCAATCGCAAGGAGGCGCTGCAGAAACTCAACGATAAGCTCCAGACGTCGCTGGCGCAGGTTGAAGGCGTGCCGACAGTTACGATTTCCGCACTCAAGAATGAGAATCTGGATAAGCTGATGAGTGCCGTTTTCAAAGTTTATGACCGCTGGAATACGCGTATTCCAACCGCGCCGCTGAACAAATGGTTTGCCGACATGATTGACAATTATCCGCCGCCGCTGGGAAAAAACAAGCGCCGGATAAAGCTGCGCTACATAACGCAGGCCAAGACCAGACCGCCGGCATTTTATATTTTTTCGAGCAACCCCGAAGGGCTGCCGGATGCTTATTTGCGCTATCTGATGAACAATCTGCGCGAAACGTTTAATCTGGGCGGCATTCCTCTGCGGGTAACGGTTCGGAAAACCGGCAACCCTTATGCCGAAAAAGACAAGTATCATTCCAAATAGTCTCAGCCCTCTCAAAAGAGAGGGCTTTTTTTGTGTGACAAAAATAAAGGCGGTTCCATCATTGGTAGACAGAAAAATTTGTAGTGTCATTAATAGTTGACTCTTTCCGCGAATCAGCGTATCCTTATATTCAATAGGTGTGTTGTTTCCGGCTGCCGCTTTGTCTTCGCGGCCGAGCTTTCGGCATACCTTCCCCGTGCGGGGCTGTCTTCTTAACTGTTGGAGGTGTGCCATGGCTTGTTTCCGTTTTCTTTGCACCGCGGCTCTTTTTTCCGTCGTCTGTGCTCCTGCCGCCGCTGCTGCGGCGGCTGCGGCCTTAAACCATGTTCCAGCCTCCGACGGTTTTGACACACATACACACACATCCACACCATCGGCAGACCCCGCGCCTCTCCTTTCCCCTTTTCCCCACTTCCCGGCCTTTATTGACTTAGGCAATGCCTATAAAACCGCCGGCGTCTGTTTCATCGGTTTCGGAAACTGCGGCGACGAAGGTTTTTACCACAAAGGCTCTTCTTCCGGTTCCGGCGGCGGCACCACCGGCAGCGACAATTTTGAAATCAACACCGCACAGCAATGCAAAAACGAAGGATATACGGTCACTTCCTGCCCGGCCGGTTCCGCGGCCGCCGGCATATGCCCCTACAACGGCGGCTATTACAGCGGCTGCAAGTCTTATGAAGAACTTTGCCGGCAGGACAACTATTATAAAACCTGTTCGGGAGGCATGGTCTTAGACCCTGACCAGAGCTGCGGCTATGACAGTTCTTATAAGAAATGCGTTTCGGCCGAAGAAAAATGCGAAGAAGAAGGGTATCACAGCAGCTGCGAAGACGGCAAAATCTTAGATCCGGGACAGGTTTGTTCCTACAGTTCGTCTTATCAGAAATGCGTCTGCGACCCGTGCGAAGGTTACGCCTACAGCTACGACCAGGCGACGGAACAAGGTTATGAGGTTGACGGTGAAGGCTGCAAGAGCTGCGGGGTAATGAAATACAAACGCAAGGCAAAGGAATGTCTGGGTTTCTCGGTCTGCGACTGCGGCGGCGAAATCGGCTCAACCGAATGCTGGAGCGGACAGCAGCAGATGTTCTTGAGTTGCAAGGAATGCATCGAGGAATGCGATTCCGGGGAAATTGACCTGAACAACTACTGGTGCAACGGCGACCTGAAATGCCTGTTCGGCGGCCGTTAGATAAAACAAGATTAGAGATAAAGGAGAAAAGCGATGAAGAAATCAAACTTACTGACGACCGCGGCGGCGGTTATGCTTCTGACGGCAACTGCGGTGGCGGCGCAGACCTGCATCAAGACGCCGTCCTGCGCTGACCTCGGCTACACCAAAACCGCCGACGACTGTTCCGGAAAAACCATCCTCAAATGCCCGCTCGACAACACTCAAGTCTACTGTCCGGGCTATGAGGAAACTCTTCGTACCTACAAGGTCGGTGATACCTATGTAGACGCTAACGGTGCTGGCGTCGGAACCGTCGTACAAGTCGATTCTTCCGGAAAACATGGAATTATGGTTGTCTCTGCAGGAACCGGAACATATAAAGAAATTAGTGCCTATTGTCAAAATCTGCTCAGTCATTCTAAATTTTTATGGCAGCCGGCAACCCCCGGTGTATTGCAAGTCATGAACAATTTAGGAAGGACTTTCTTTGACGGCTGTCAAAGCTATCATTCGACAGGAGGTTATTGCCATTTGTGCGGCAGCGGCATTGGAAGTTGTAATTCAAGTACTACAGATGTGGCGGGAGGATTTTGTCAGGCATCATTTTAAATATAAACAAAAATTTGACAAAAACTCGGAAAGACGGTATACTGGGTTTCTTAATTATCTATTACACTGGATATTTTTATACCGAAAATAATAAAAAATATGATATATGAAAACAAATTTAATTATCGGTTCGGAAGATTTGGCAAGCAGAATTTTATTGTCAAGACTTCCTGCGGCGCAGCTTATTCCGGGCAACGGTGCCAAGCTGTACCTTGTCGGCTGTCATCTCTCAGATTACCGCGGATATTATCATATATCCCGGTTATGGGTTTGGGCGGTCAGAACCGGAAAAAACAGTTTTGCCGGTTTAATTTTCAATTCCGGCATCATTCCCGACGGCGGCAATGAAATTACCGGCGGCGTTTTTGTGACCTTTGTTGAAGACGACATTCTGACCGAAGAAGGCGAAGAGCTCAACAAACGGGAAATTCATCCGGGCGTTACGCTGCGGATTGACAACGAAGGCAGGCAAAGTCTGGAGCACATCCGCTATCCTGACAACCTCTCGGCCGAAGCGGCGTTGAAAGCACTGTATCCCGGCCTCAAGCTCAAGGGCGGGGTTATCATGATTAAAATCGGCATTCCCAAACAAATGAAAACTTATTGGGTTATTGTCGACGACAAAAAAAACTATCGGGGTCTTTCGCCTTTTGACGGCGAAAAGATTACCCTCCCGTACGGTTTTCCGGTTTACACGGTTAAGCTCGGGGAGCATGCCGGAAAAGGCTATTATCTGCGCATCCGTGACAAAAAATTTATTCTGACCAGAAAAAAGGCTGCCTAACGGCAGCCTTTTTGGTTTTCAGCGATTTTCATATTCCCTTTTTTCATGCAGAAACACAAAAATTCCGACCGGAATGCTCAAAGCATACAGCGCCGTCATGACGCCCAGCGTCATCCAGGGCTGGCTGATGATAAAGCTGGCAAACAAAGCCACAACCAGCATCATCGGAATAAACATAAAGGTCGGCACTTTCATCTTTTTAGTCGAAACAGTCGGAATGCGGCTGACCATCAGAAAAGCGACAACCAGCATCAGAACGCTGCAGAAAGTGTTTGAGCGCAGAATGTATTCCAGCTCGGGAAAATCGAAAGTCATCATAATCGGCATAATTGCCAAGGCCGCGGCAGCAGGCGCCGGAACACCGACAAAGAAATGATGCCAGTATTCGGGCTGCGGATCTTCGTCAAGCATCGTATTGAAACGCGCCAGACGCATCGACATGCCGATTGCGAACAGCAGACAGAAGAACCAGCCGAATTTGGGCAGGTCAAACAACGTCCACTGAAACATGAGAATTGCCGGAGCAACGCCAAAACTGACAAAGTCGGACAAAGAATCAAGCTCGGCGCCGAACTTAGTCGAGCCTTTCAGCATGCGGGCAACGCGGCCGTCCAGTCCGTCAAAAAAAGCGGCCAGGAAAATGCAGATAACCGCCATGGCCCAGTTTTCGGCAATAGAATAGCGGATTGAAGTGACACCGGCGCATAAAGCCAGCATGGTGACAATATTCGGAGCAATCTTGCGAAACGGCAGACTGGTAAGCTTTTGTTTCGAAAGACGCAGTTTGTTGTTTATCTTTTCCATCAGCGGATAATCCCTTTCATCTGCGGCGCATTGCTGCCCAAATCGGCGATAACGGTTTCGCCGGCAACCATCGTCTGCCCCAGGCATACCTGAGGTTCGACACCTTCGGGAAGGTAAACGTCAAGACGCGAACCGAAACGGATAAGCCCGAAACGCTCGCCGGCCTTATATTCCATTCCTTCGGTCGCCTCGCACAAAATGCGGCGGGCAACCAGCCCAGCTATCTGCACAAAGCAAAGGGTTTTGCCGCCTTTGGTTTTCATGGCCAAAATCTGGCGCTCGTTGTCCTTGCTGGCTTTGTCAAGCGTAGCATTGAGAAATTTGCCGGGAACATAGACCGATTTTAAGATTTTACCTTCGGCCGGAGCGCGATTGACATGAACATTGAACACGCTCATGAAGACGCTGACGCGGGTAAATTTGGCATCGCCGAGACCGAGTTCCTCGGGAGCCTTAACTTTGGTAATCATCTGAACGGTACCGTCTGCCGGAGAAACGACGAGGTCAGGCTTATCCGGGGTAACGCGTTCGGGATCGCGGAAGAAATAGAAACACCAGACGGTCAGTACCAGACCGATCCAGCCCAGCGGCTGCCAAATCATTGCCAATAACGCGGTTATTGCAGCAAAGATACCAACGAACTTCCATCCCTCGTTGTGGATATTCGGAAGAATGTAGCGGCGCCACGAAATATCTATGGTTTTCATAAAACTAATCCTTTAGAAGACCGCGGCCGTCATCTTCCGCCGAAACGCTGTTTCCGCCGCGGAAAGGATGGGCGCGGTAATTAAAACAAACAAGCGCAAATCAAGCCGTCTGCCCGGCTTGCCTGCGGTTTCAGCAAAGCATATTTTGCAGAAAAAAACAAGTTTTATGTTGCATTTATGGATTTTTGTCTGTATAACTCTCGTAGATTTTACAGAGGCGCCTGTGGCGGAATTGGTAGACGCTGCAGACTTAAAATCTGTTGACCGCAAGGTCGTGCCGGTTCAAGTCCGGCCTGGCGCACCAATAAGAAAACCGCCATTTTCGGCGGTTTTTATTTTTCTAAAACATTATTTTCGTTCTGACTTTTAAGCGCAAATTTCCTCATATAAGAATCAAATACTTAGCATATAGAGTCAGAATGAAAATTTAGAAAAAATCAGGAATATAAATTTTAATCTTACGGATAATTTTTAACCAACTTCACGCAATAACCTTCTGCTCGAAGCTTAGCATATAAGTTTCTGATTTTTGTTCTTTCCAGTGAATTAAAAAAATTACCGCCGACTGACGGAAGCGTCAAAACAATCTCTGCACTTTTCCCTTTCAAGAAATTGAACATATCCTCTTGCTCAGCATTAAATTTTCGACATAGCGATAATATTTTATCACAAGCGGCTTTTGATATAAAACTGCGCTCAGATTCCCAGCGCTTTATCGTTAAAACACCTTTAAGCCCATGAAAAGCGGTTGCTTCAACCTGTGTTAAACCAAGGCTTTCACGGATAGCACGATATTCTAATCCCGATAAATAACCGCGCATAACTAGTCCTCAATTTTGTTATGGCGAGCCATTGCCGTTAAATCGTCTTCTTCAAAAATTTTAAAATTATCAGCATTTACTCCGGCTTCAGCAACAGCTGCTTCAGCAGCTTCACGTGTACGATAAGATGTCGGCCAAACTTCATTTGCTGCCGGGTCTAAAATGCTGTAAACCATCCCAACCTCTTCCCAATCTAAAGCGCGCAAACTGTCCTTTATTTGCTCATTGTAATAATCGCCGTCTAAGCCCTCAGCATCTTCTTTTGCTAATTCCAACATACGGGCATCAAGCTCTGCGCGGGTTGCAAATTCTTCAATATCTTTTTTGCCAAATTCGTTAGGAACATAAAGTTTAAACATTTAAAATCTCCTCTAGATTATATAAAGGCTTGCCCCTCTGGCTTCCTTATGGCTATATGTTACCTAAGAGTATCATTTAAGTCAATACTTTTTTTCAAAAAAAATAAAATTGTTCACAAAATTCCAATGCCGTTTTCATGGCAGATGACCTCTTAATGAAAATTTAATAATTCTGCTTATATTCAATCAGACAAAGTCCGAGTTCTTCTGTCGTTGCCGTCGGCTTATTCATAATATCATCGTAGCAGGTTATGACTTTTTTGCTTTCATTTGCCTGCCGCACGCATGAGCAGCTTAAAATCATCAGGCACAGGCAAATCAGCCCAATGGCGATAATCAGCTTTTTGATTGGCGTAACTTTTCTTTTTGAGTTCAGATAACTTCTTTGCATTTTCGTTTTCCTCGTTCCGTTTTTCGATTAATGCCTCGTGCGCTTCCTTTTCCGCTTCATAGACAGCCTCAAAATCTGCGCTTTTATTATAAAAATGCTTTGCCGCCGCAATCGCCAGCAACAAAGCAAAAATCAAAATTGCTATAAATTTCTTCATTTCTTCCGCTCCGCCAAACCAGCGCCCAGCAATGACAGGCCGCTGCCGCCCAAGAAACACACCGTTTCAAACGGATAATACAGAAAAGCCGCTGTAATGCAGCTGATACAAAAAATGCCGCCGAATACCCGCTTCGCCGACATCTGTCCGTTCCGTCCCTGAAAAATCTCTAAGAATCGATTTTTAGCCATTTACATACCTTTTATACGCCGCCATAAACTTTTTCGGCGTCCCTTTCCCTTTGCTGGTGTTATAATATTTTTTCCAATAATCAGCCATTCCGGCCAAGTCCGTCGGAATCGCTTCCGGCGCCCGGTAATAAATCAGGCGACAGACGGCAGCCTGAAACATCAGATTGCAGGTTAAATTTTCCTCGGCAGACATTCCTTCACAATATAGAGCCATTAATTTAGCTTTAAGCTCCGGCCTATACTCCAGAAAATTGCATTGCAAATCGTGATATGTTGCCGGTTCTATTTGGAAGATACCTAATGCCGGACCTGTGCCAATCTGTTTAATATATTCGCCGCATTGGCTTTCTACGCATGCGGTTCCTAAAAGCAGTTTAACCGCTGCCGGCGTACAAAGATCAATCTTCGCCAAAGCCGGAGCGATTACCTGCTCTCTTAACTGTGTTGCTTTCATTATGTCCCTCTATCAGAGTATCAATTCGTGCCGTATTTTCATTAATACGATGATGCGCAGATTTGCAGGACTGCTCCACGATTGCCATCCGTTCGATTAATGAATTGTGTTTATCTTGTTTTTTTTCCAGATTTGTCAGCTTTTCCTCAAAAAACCGCTGATTACAGCGAACTGTAACAATGACGGCGGTAATTGACACGGCCTGAATGACTATCTGAAAAACGATTTCATAACTTAATCCGTCCATGATAATATCCTTAATTATGGCTTGCGCCGCAGATATTGAAGCTTTCCGTAACCGTTAACGGCACCGGAACCGTACCCGTTCCATACCGAGGCGCCATATCCGCCACCGCCGCCGTTGCCGTTTGCCTCCAACTCAATATCAAAGAAAGTGTTAAAGGTGCTGGAGCGGTTGACCGTAATTGTGCCGACACTGCCGCGCGGGTCTACCGACCAGTTGTCTTTACTCGAGGTTGCGACCACCAAATCATGCCATACGGACTTATCGCCCCAAACGGCCACTTGCAGCTTGCTGTCTTCACGCTGGCCGCCGACGGTTAAACGTAAATGGCACTTTTGCTTAAAATATAATTTGCCGATGAATCCGGCGCCGCTGCCGGCCGCATTACAGCCGATATAGCACCACTTATAAGAATTGCCGCCGCTGACGAGCCACAATGCCAAAACACCTTTTTTCGGCATATCGACCTCAACCATCTGCGATGCCGCCGGGTTGGCAATTTCACAAATAATCTGATTTTTTTTGTAAGCGTCTTTATTTCCGCCGCCTAATGGATGATTTTCCGTCCGATTTCCCATTTTACCTCCTTTTTTATAGACTTTCATAACGAATTAAAATTTCCCCATAATATCCTTTGCCGCCGCCATAAAATCCGTAGCTTCCGCCGCCACCGGCTCCGGGAGCTGTGGCATCTGCATTTGAAGGACCGCCGCCGGAATTGGTCAAAACTGAATTACCACCACCGCGAATTATCCCGCCGTTTCCGTTTGACATCACGGTATAGGACTTAACTTTACAGTTGCCTAATGACAAGATTCCGCCGTTTTGTGGATCTCCGGCTGACCCAATCACGCCAATCCGACCGCCGCCAAGGGTCATAACCCCGGAAATAACGGTATCTTCCCCATTACCGCGGTTGTCAGGACATACGCCAGCTCTTACCGTTACCTGCATTTTTTTTGTTATGCGAATAAGCCCCTCAAAACCGGCACCGCTGCCGCCTCCATAACCATCGCCCCAGCCACTAGCGTTTCCCCACCCTCCGGCACCCTGCCCTCGGATATAATAGATGCCCGGATAAAGCGTAATTGTTGCTGACTGTCCGTTGCTCAGGTTGCAGAGGACAGTTCCCTTTTTATATTTTCCTTTGCGACTCCCGAGCGGTTTTATTGCTGTTCTAATTCCCATCGCCAGCCTCCCGAATCCGACTGACGCGGCTGTTTAAATGTTTATTTAAGAGGACTCGGCAACGCTCCCCCCCCCTAGATTTCCGCCATTTTTAAGCATTTCAACCTCCGTTTTACTTCCACTTTTTGAATAATTGATAAGCTTCAACGCATATATATACGATGCCCGCCTTGACCGCTCCCAACCCGTTCTCATGCCACAATTTAACCAAGACTCCGGTTGCATAGCTGCGCCGGTAGTCCTGTTTGTGCTTGCACATCCAGTCGTGAAAGCAACTTGCTCTGATGCCTTTGCGCAAATCTTTATTGCTGAATATGACGGTAAACGGCGCCTTTACGGTAACACCGTCAAAGATGAACCCTTTGGGAACCTCGATTTTGTCATATTTAAGAGCTTTCAAAGTGACATATTTGTCCTGCCAAACCGCGAAGTCGAGCGAATCCAGAAAAGGATAACTGATTACTGTTCCCATGACACAGCCTCCAGCTCCGTTTCATCGTCGGCCGCCAGTATGGCTTTTTCAAGTTCATAATAGCGGAACTCCAGCGCCTTGATTTTATTGCTGATAGCTGCCGCCACCGGCTTGAACTCTTCCAGCGTGAAGCTGTGAACCGTTCCGTCAGCTTCGCAATATTGAATATCGCCGCCAAGCGTCTGAGCCAGAACCACAACCGAGGTCAGATTCTGTTTGGCGTTTTCGTGAACGGAAAAATGCATTCCGCCATATTCTGCCGTTTCTGTTGTCCGCCTGCGATAAAACTCCTGCTGAACATCCATCAGTTTATTCTGCCGCAGGGTTTCAAAATCGACAGGTTGAACAACTTTTTCCCAGAACATAACAATTTTATCATCAGTAAGCTGATACTTTTGCAGATAATCGCTGCCCGGCTGCGGCGTTTCGTCAACCGGCAGGTAACCATCGGCCAGCAGCATTTCGCTGTTCAAGTCGCTGTCGTAGTTAAAAAAGACTCCGTCTTTGACATTCGGAGCCGGTTCAATCGTGTTTTCGTCAATAAACTTTGCAAACATCGTCTTTTTCCCTATAAAGTGAACATGCCTTCGTATGAACCGCGCCAGGTAACGCCGCCGTCGGTCGTCGTCAATGCGATCCAATATTCGCCGGGTTCAGAAAAGTCCGGGACATCGTCATTCATCCACTTTCCCGGATTCCCCAAAATCGCCGCCAAGCTGACCGGAAGAACGGAACTCATCCGCAGAATCAGGTCAATTGTCATGTCCATGTCTTTTTGCTTGGCTCCGGACAGATCAATCGTGTAGCTGTCGCCCGAGACAACTTCGCGGAAATAGCGGACCTTTCTCTCATTTACCGGAATGACAGTACTTGTTAAAACAACTCGCCCCTGATAAATGGACTGCGCCGCAACATCGGTTCGGTTGTATATTTTTTCGGCCTCTTCTTTCCAATACTTTGCCGAGCCTGACGGCATTTCTTCAAGGCTGCCCTGCGCATATTTCCGCGCCAGCTCGGCGCTAGCGTCAACTGCGGCCTGCTTCAAAGCAGCATTGTCGTCAAAATCTCCGGTTTTTTCGGCCGCATGCGCGTCAAAACCGTTGACGGTATCCGCGGCTGATTTTGCCGAAGCTGCTGCCGCCGCGGCCGAGGCAGCGGCGGCTTCCTTTTGCTTTTCAGCCTCGTCCAGTGTTTCCTCGCTGGTTTTGACGGCTGCTTCCTGCAGCTCGCGGGCATTGGTTAAAAGTCTGTTAACTTCGTTCAGATACTCTTTCGGGTCGGCCTCTGACCCCATACTGGTGGAAACCGCCCGGGAAAGCTTTTCGTCCTGTTCCTGATTTTCCATTGTCAGGCGTTCAATTTCCTTGCTAATAGTTTCTGCGTCAAAGGTTGTCGTATTCTGCGGATTATAATCCGTTGTCCGCGGCGTTTCGCGATAAATAACCAGTTTACAGCCCTCAGCCAGCGCATCCCCGGTCAGCGGATAAGTCACTTCGCCGCCGGTATCCGTCAGCTTAACTTCATATTCAGTCGCCAAAAGGTCGGTTTCTTCGCCGCTTGGCAAAACATACAGACATTTGACATCGGCCTTGTCCATTACCGGAAAAGTGAACGGAAAGACCTTATTGACCCCGTCAGCCAGCAAGGTATCCTTAACATGCGTTACATTGATTCCCATACGCTATTCTCCCAATAAAAAGGCAGGAAACAAGTTCCTGCCCAAGTTGTTTAATCATCACGGCGGCGCCGACGCTGGTTTCGCCGTTCGTTGCGTGCTTTTTTCTCTTCTTTCAACGTTTTCAAATGCCCGCCGCCGATCCACCAATAATACGGCCGACCGACTAAAGGCACGTTTTTCCATGTATTCCAGTCTTTAACCTCTTTATCGCTCAGAATATCGACAACCAGCTCGTCCAGCATAACCGGGAAAAGCAACTGCTTTTGCAGAGTTTTAAATAATCCCTCACGCTTAACGCTCATGGCCTGATAACGGTTGATTGACCCGCCGATAAAAATATTATCCACCAACGAATCCGGTACGTTAACGGGACGGCCGAACAATAAATCTTTCAACACATCCGCCCCGGCATTAAACAGCATCAGATAAACCGTCAATCGGGTCATATCGACCACCGCCTTGCGCGGATTAGATTTTGCCGTTTCAAAACAAATCTTGCGATATTCGTTGAGCTGCTTGATAAAATAAGACTTCATCATGTAGAACAGCCTTTTTTTGCCGCCCTCGGCATAATATCGCGGCATCTGGTCGATTGTAATCGGCTGAACGTCCAGAAGCTGAAACATTGCATACTCCATAATCTCGTCAGTTACGGCGCCGGTTTTCAAATCTTCTTTAACATCAACCCACTTTTCGCCAAACTCATGCCGCAGATAGGCTTCCAGCTCCGGACTCTCCGCCTTTGCATCTGCTCGGGCCTTTCGAACTGCCGAATTAACCAGCGTTTGTTTGGCAATCTTGTCCATTTTTTCAAAGCCGGTATATTTCAGCACTTTATCCAAAGCCTTAGACCATGCGCTTGTATCTGAATAACCTCCGTCTTGGATAATTTTTTCAAGCCCCAAATCGTTAATCGTAATTTCAGACTTTCCCTGCCAAGCCTTCACATATTCAAAAGCCGTGTTCCACAAACCGTTTTTGTAAGCAGAGGTTCCAAGGTCGCCAAACTGCGTGATTGCGCTTTCAAAGTTTCCCAGCGTCCAAATATAGCCGCCGTCGCGCAACAGCCGCAAAAACTCGTTGCCCAATCCCTGATTGGAAAAACGCGCCAACAGCAGTTCTTTCAGCCGCAATTCCTGCGTATGGCTGATTTTTCCCTGTTCGGCCATTTCCAGAAGCAGATTACCGACCGAATTTTCAATTTTACTGTCCGCCAAGTCATCAACTTCTTTTTTAACCTGCGCCAGTTCAACTTCCATGCGGTTAATGGCAATTTCTTTGACCTGTTCGGCCCGCCGGTTGCGTAAAAACTCAACTTCGGCTTCAAGCTTGGTTTTGCGATCCTGCAATTCGGCTTTAACATCTTTGTCATAGGTGTTTCTGATTTGCGCCTCCACCGCTCCGATTTTATAGTTTCTGGCCTTAATCTCCTTCCACTTGGCTTCTTTCGGCTCCATCGCTTTATAATCCGCGATTGTCGTTTCCCTGTTTGCCACCATTTTGCGCAGATTTTGCAGTTCTTTGGTTTCCCGGCCAAAATACTTTTTATTCTCAATCATCTGCACCGCGCCCGAAATATAATCGGTTAACGCATCCGTTGACACCTTATAAAAGCGGTTCATATACTGATCGACGACATCAATCGAACGCTCTTTGACGTTGCCGATTTTGGCAATGCTTATGCCGCCGGCATAGCCTCTTATTAATGAATTGACAATCTGCGCTTCGTCTTCTTTGGTTCTGATTCTGCCGTCTTTGCGCTTTTCCTCAATCATTTTCTGAATAATGGAATATTCCGACCGGCCGCCGAATTCCTGTTCCACATAATCAAGCAGACCGTCGGCATCCTTAATTTTGCGCGGAAAATAATCCGGCATATAGGCCACATCTACCCCGACGTCAATCATTTGCTCGCGCAAATCGTCCAAAATGTTTCTGACTTCCGCAAACCCGTCCGTCAGGGCATATTTTTCCAGCAGGCGCTGCACCGTGTCAACATCACGGTTTTTCAAAGCCAGGTCAAAAGTGTAAAAATCCGGCGCATCCATTTTCTGCATACCGTCAACAAACCCTTTTACCCGCTTATAATACGCGCTTGTTTTCTGCAGCTTATCAATTTCAAGACGGCGGTTCATATTATACAATTCCGGCGAAATCTGTTTGATTTCCTCTTCCAGCGGTACAATCGCGTCAGACAAATAGTTACGCATATCGGTATAAACATTCTGCATCGTTTCCCGCCCGCGCTTAAACAACCGCGCCGAAGCTTTTTTGGCATCAACATTCTGTTTATAAATATCGTCCATCGCCTCGCGCTTGGCTTTCCAATATCTTTTTGTCTGACCCAAGACTTCGGCAACCGGCGCATCCATGTATCTGTCCAGATCCGCACCGCCCAAAATCTCGCCGTAAACACCGCGAACTTCGTCGTTCAGCTTGACATTAAGCTCTTTTGCCGTCTTGTACAGATTCCGCATCCAGTTCATAAATGCGTCAAACACCCGTTTCAGATAGCTGCTCGGCGCTTTGCCTTCGCGCAGATACTGTTCAAAGCCGCGGGCAAACTGCTCCGTCTGTTCAACGGTATAGCTTGCACCGTCGCTGCCCAGCCAATCATTGACTGTTTTCAGCATTTGGGCAGATTTTTCGCTGGTTGGCGCAAAAGCCTTTAATTCTTCAAAAAAGAAATGTGCGGTTTCGTGCATAAAAGTCGAGGCATCCGCCCGTTCAAACAGCGAAATGATGGCCCGGCGGTCTATCCTTTGGCTGTATGCCCCTTTGGGGTCCCGATACAATGTTTGATCCTGATAAAACTTCTGAATAACCTTGACATCGGCGGGATTAAAGATGACAAAGCACCGCCCGTCTTGATTTCCGTCATAGGTAATGCCTTTAATGCCAACGCTTTTCAGCATTTCAGAGGCCGCTTGTTTACTGCCCAAAACATTTGTAAGTGTTTTATAAAGTTTTCTGCCGGTTTCGCTTTGCAAATTACTTTTCAGTATTTCTCTTTTTTCGGCAACATCATATTGTCCGACCTGCAGCTGTCCGACCTGCTCATCGCTTAATTTATCAACCAAATTACTTATGCCGTCTTTTACAATATCGGATTGCTGCCAAACGGCCGTGTCCTCGTCAAGCAAATAAGGATTTTCAGGTATATCCACTTCATGAACTTGACCTTTCCTTCGTGCATTCTGTTCAAGCTCTGATTGTGAGGTGTTTTCCCAATATTCAAATATCTCTTTTGCCGTCTCTGCATCTCTTTTGCCGTTATATACATCTTCTTGCAACGCATCTATCGCTAACCCGACATCAAATTCATTTTTCCGTAAATAATAATTTGCCAGTCCCAGATTAGTATCCGTACTTTCGCCGACAAAAGTTTTTCTATAACTTTCCGCCACATCTTTATTTAAGGCATAATAAAGCCCCCATCCGTGCGCTTGGTTTCCCTCTCCGGTGCCGATTGCCTCCAAACTCGGCGTGTCATAATCAACACGAGAACCCGCAAAAGCCGACTGATACAAAGGATTATTGACATTTTCGCTTGTTGGGCTTATACTTAACCCATCTTCTGACAATTCAGAAGTAAGCCCTTTGACCCCCGGATTTGTTGCCGGATCTGCCGAAGGGCTTTGGAGCCCCGTATCCCCCGGATTTGTAGCCGGTGTGGCGTGTTGGGGCTCTTCTTTTATCTGTGCATCCCAAAAGAAATTACCGTATTGATCTTCACGAACCGTTAGATGAGCGTTATAATTATCTTCATCAATATTTATCGGTAAATTTGCTTTATAATAAGCTTTAATGTTGGGTTCGCTCGCTTTTATATAGCTTTCTTCGCGAATAAATTTTGCCTTTCCCAGCAATTCGGGAATATAGGGCACGATAAGCCGCTTGTTCTTGTCGGCAAAAAAGCTCTTATACTTCTTTATTGATGATGTCCTGATTTCAATTTCACCAGTCAAAGACTGGTTGAAAATCTTGTTCCCCTTAAAAGATTTAAGCGTATCAAGCATTTTGTTCTTAAAGTCTTCATCGGAAAGCCCCTGCATCTCTTCCTGAGAATTGATTGTCAGCTCCACATTATGCCCATTCTCGGCAATTCTCCCCTGAAACCAAGTCAACTCATCACTGCCGATATCTTCCTGTCCCATTTCCTCATTATAGGCGCGCTGCCGTTCCATATAGGCATCGACAGCCATTTCAATTTCCGGGGCTTCCATATTACGCCAGTCAATATTTATGCGGTCCAAATCTTCGGCCAGTTGGTTGACTTCATCTTCCAGACTGTACGGCGCCTCTTCATTATACCGCTTGCGGCCGCCCAATTCTTCGCCGATAGCGTCCAGCAAATCATTAACCGTCGGACGTTCGCTGCTTTGCGGAAAATATCCGGCTTCCCACGCGGCCAGCGCCATATCGTCAAGATTCCGACCGTTTTTATTATTGATTAATCCGATAACCTGCTTGTCAGCATCCATAGCCTTTAATTCGCCGCCAAAATCTTTTAATCCGCCGTTTTGCTTTAAAAACTGCGTCAGGCTTTGACGAGTGTCTTTGACTTTCTGCCCTTTCAGAAGGGCCGGATTTTTCAAAGCCTCATATAAATTGATTTCGGCAACCTCTCCGGTGCGTTTTGCTTCGTTAAGACGTCGGGCAAAGTCCCGATATGCCACTCTTTCAATCCGCGGAAAACGCTGCTCAAAATACTCCAGCGGAGAGATTCCAAGCTCTTGGCTTCCCCATAAGGCGACCCCCTGAACAACTTTGGCCTGCGCGGCGGCAACTTTGTCGGTATCGCTTGTTTTAATCCGGTCGAATACTTTATTATAAACTTCGTCCAAATCGGCTTTGATTTGTAGGGCTTTCTGTGCGTCAGGCATTCCTTTATGTGTTTCTACAAATTTATCAAATTCATCCAGCCCCTTATTCAACTGCTGAAATGCAATATTATTGATTTCGTCCGGGTGTTTTTGCACATAATCAATCGCTGCCTGCGAAATATTTTCAATATCCCGGTCAGTTGCTCCCTTTTCCTTCAAACGCTCCGCAGCCGTATTAAAAGTTCCGGCAGCAAGCGCGCCGGAGCCAAAGCCGCCGATAGCCGCCTCAATAACTCCGTCCATTAAGGACTGTGTATCATCAATTCCATATTTTTTTACGGCATTCTGCCACACGGTTTGCGCCCCTTCGGCAGAACCTTCCGATAAACCGGACGCAATCTTTTGCGATATTTTCTTCCAAATCGTACTTGGACTGTTTCCCATTATTTTTTCAAGCGGCGAAAGCATCCTGTCTATCAGAGCCGTTCCAGCCTGCGATGAGGTATAAAGCAAATTGGCCATTTCCTGCGTTTTTCCTGTTTCTTTGGCTTTTTCATAAACGTCTGCGCTGTCCACCCCGCCCATAACAAAATACGCCAGTCCGGCCGACCCCGTTGCACGCGCAATTCCCACCATGCCCAACAATGACGGCGCGGCGCTCATAATTGCTGATGAAACGCGGGTTACACTCGGATTGTCAATAATATCTCCGGCAAAAATATCCTTGTCCAGTTCCAGCGTTTTGCTGTTCAGCACAAAATCAGAACCTTTTTTAATGGAAGAGCCAAATTTTTGCCAGCCGCGGCCAAAGGTATTAATCCGGTCAATTGTTTTGTCATCAAGGCCAAAGGCACCTTTTTGCAAAATCATATTGTCGCCGTAAAACCTGATCATTGTTCCCAAACCGCCGGCAATGTCAAACAACCCTCTGACAACGGCTTTTGACTGAGTGTCGCCGAACTTTCCCAAATCGCTCTGCGCAAACTTTTCAACCCAGCTTCGGTTAACCAGATTCAGCTTTTTAGCTGCATTCGTATTGCTCCCGTCCAGCGAAAAGATATTATGAGCGCCGACTTTCGTTAAATCCGGCTGAACCTCATCCGGGATAAAAGAAAACTCCGAAACATCGTTCGGAGTTACATTGTTCTGAACCGCATCCGGCGTAAAAGAAAATTCTTCCATTATATCGTTCCCCTGATTCCGTTAATATAAACTCTGTCGCCCTTTTTGATTTTTCCCGCTTCAAAAGCGGCTTTTGCCGCCTCTATGCTGTCAAAAGACGGCACGGCCAGTTCTTTATTGTTTCCCTGCGACACAAGCCCCTGCAAAATCGCCTTTTTCTGCTTATTGTCGTATTTTCCGCCGTCATTAATCTTGCGGAAATAATCAAGCAAAAGTTTGCTGTTATTTCCGGGTGATGATGAATTTTCTTCAATATATTCGTTTGCGTCCTTATAGGTAAAATCGCCCAAACGCCACCAGGCGGCATCATCTTCGTTTGTTTTCAGATAATCGACCTGTTTGCTTTGTCCTCTGTAAACCTGCGCGGTTAAGGTCTTGCGGTCTGTCGGCGATAACCGGCCTTCGGCATATTCATTTTCAATTTTTGTCAGAACCTTTTGCGCGCCGTTCAAATAATCGACTTCGTTGTTTTTATCCAGCATTGTAATATCCAGCAGAATTTCCTGCGCCGTTTCCGCCCGAGTCTCGGCGGTGATTCCCTTAGCCGACAGCAAGGCTTTTTGCTTAGCTTTGAACCAGTTGCCGGAATATTGCGCTTCATTGTCCTGCAAATACCGGAGTTTGCCGCTGTCATCCATTCCAGCTGTCTGGTTATCAAAATCGAGCTGATTCTGATATTGACTGATTTTTACCTGCATATCCGCCGCCTTAACCTGCTTTTCCAGCATCTTATAAGGTAATTCAGCCTGAAACTGTTTGCGCTTTTCTATCAGATTTTCAATCGCCTGATGTTCGGAGCCGGCAATTTGCGCTTTATGCTGTTGATAATAAGCGGCCGCCGCATTGGCATCGTCATCAGCCCGGCGTAAGGTCTGCGTTTTGTAAAAATCGCTTTTATAGGCCTTTTCTTTGGCCGACAGCAAATCCGGCCGGTCGGCATAGTTGACGCGCAAGGCGGCAAGCCCGGAGTTATAGGCCTGCGCTACCAGTCTGTCATCCTTATAATTTGCCAGAGCATCGTCCAGCGCCGACTTCAAACGGTTGTCTGTGTTTTCTTCATAATAGCGCTCTTTTTCCTGCGCTTCGAATCGAGTCAACGTGTCGAGCGTGGCTCCGTTGCGGCGGCGGTAGATTTCATCCAAAATTTTCTGGTCATAATCGTTGGTAACCAGCTCTTTTTGCTGATTATACCATTCTTCCGCGTCTTTCTCCCATGCTGCCGTCGTACCGAGCGCCGCCTGCCCTTTGCGCGTCAGATAATCGCTGTTTACCTTTTCGCGCCGCAGTTTATCAAAAGAGTTTTCAAACTGCATACCCTTGTTGACGGCGTCTTTCTGCTTCTGCCGGTCAATTTTGACCAAAGCCTTGTCTGCCACGTTTGCCATAACGGCACCGGTGCGCTGCAAAGCTCTGCCTGCGCCGGCGCCGAAAGCCTCGGCACTGGCAAACGGTGTCGGCAGTTTGGAACGGACAACGATTTTATCGAAACGCGTTTCAACCATTTTCTTTTTACTCCATAAAAAAACCCTGCTAAAAAGCAGGGTTTAATTTGTTTTCTCGTTCAGTTATCTAAATAACTCATCGTGTGAACCGGTCGCCACAAGCACCAGATTTTCTTCTGTCACCTTATAAATCAGCAGCCAGTCAGGACCGATGTGGCATTCTCGATGCCCTTGCCAGTTACCGCTTAAGGCATGGTCTTTATACTTCGCCGGCAAAGTTTCCTCTTGCGCCAAACTCACTAAAACCGTTTGGAATGTTTGCATATTGTACCGTTTTTTCTGATAACTCTTAAGTTGACGTTTAAAATGGCCGTCGTAAACAACTTTCAGCATTATTAGTCTTCCTCGCTTAACAAATCAGCCATCGCCTCATCAGCAGTTTCAAAAGTGCGGAATCCATCCCGGTTTTTACCGGAAATATAATCATCGGCGCGTTGCATTGCTTTGCAGGTTTCCTCGTTCGGAATTTCCGGCAATGACGGGCGGAACGGCAAAGCCCGCTGATGAATAACCTGACGGATAAATACACGAATACCATCGTTCAGGCTCATTCCCATCTGATTGAGAATTGCCTCCGCTTCCTTTTTGCTGGCCGTATCAATACGGGCTTGTATTACTGTATTCATTTTTCCCTCTTTAAATCAATTTAATACAATATAATACAAATATAATACAAACTCATTACAAAGTCAATACAACAAGAGTTTTAATTACTACATCCGGCAGTCATTGTCTTCATAATAAGTATTATAAAATTCGATATAATGTTTATCTCAATATCCTAAGATTATCAATTGCATCTGACACGTTTTTAGACAGAGTATCAATTGCTTCCACAACATTAACGTCGTTTTTATAGGCTATTATTTCTGTCATAGCATTTAACTTATTTGAAACATTTTCAATATTTTTATTAAGATCATTTAAATAAATAATGACAAACAATCCTAAAATAAGCCAAATTCCCTTATACAGCCACTCAAAAATATTTTTATATTTATTCACTTTAATACTTCCCTACCTCATCCGGCAATTATTACCTTTATAAGTATAATCTTTAACTTTTCCGTTTTTAAGAATAAAAGTCGTTTCGCAATCCAAATCAACAGGACGCGAAGAATAGCCTGTTGTGTTAGCGTAATTCCCTGAATAAATAGTATTATAGCTAGCAGGAGTATAAACAGCATCATGATTAAAATAAGTCAGATACTTATATCCGTCTGCTTCGTATGTTTTATTAGGGATTCCCCAAAACTGAATAACACTTTTCTCTCGTGCTCCACGAAAAGCATTACAGTAATCAATATATTTTTGTTCAGTAGCACATCCAGTTACTAACATAAATAAAATAAGCAAAATCTTTTTCATTATTGCCATCCTTTTTATTTTTTATAACTGAATTATAAAGAGAGATACTTTTAATACAAGCTAAAATTTATAACTGCCATTAGTAAAACGGACATTGCCACCGCTGTAGGCTGTTCCGGTAACATCGTTAATATTTCCAGAATTTATACCTTTGAAAGCATTTGCGCTATTAAACAGCAAATTGCTGCTACCGCCGAGAATGGTTGAGATGGCGTTACGTTTGGCGGCCTTTTTCGCTTGCTTGGCCGCCATGTCATACAAGGTTGCCTGCGTATTATAGCCCCAAACTTCGCGATTTGTGTTGTCAATAATCGTCTGCCGGTCTTCTTCGCCAAACTCAGCCGTCTGCGTAAACATTTCCATCGGCGTTGCCGAACTCAAATCTACCCCGTTGGCGGCCATCATCGCCCGTTGCTGGCCGAGAAGCTGTTTATTCTTCCGCGCCGCCGAGACCTGCTCCTCCAACCCGCGGGCTTTGGCGTCTTCGGCCTGCTGACGCATAATCGCGGCATTGTATTGATTGGCTTTTGATTCGGCTCTGCCTTCCTGCTTTATCCCGTTTACCTGCATGATAGTACCGGCTAAACCAAGAGTACCGGCGGCAATAGATAACGGATCACACATTTTCAACCTCCTTTTCTTTATAAAAGTGCAAAAAGCGGGCTTTTTCCGGCCCCCAGACAATTTCTTGGTGTTCAAACTCAAACCCCAGCCATTTCAGCCAGCGAATCGAAACCCTGTTTTCAGCCCAGACAAAATTCTCTACCCGTTCGGCTCTTTTCATCATGGCGGCCAGTTCCTGCCGGCAGAGTTCGCAAAAGGCCTTTGCATGCCGCTCAATATCATCGGTTCCGAGCAGCCAGCAGATGCCGCGGTCGTTCATATTATCTAGTGGAACCAGCCCGAGAATCGCGGCCGGCCGACCGTTAATCTCAATAACCCGGCAATAGACCGAATGACTGGCTCCTTTTGTCAGACATTCAAGAGGGTCATGATTTCCGGCCAAGCGGATTTCTTCGGCATCGACGGCGCGCATATTGGCCGCAATATATTCAATATCGCCCGCTTCGCATAATCTGAGTTTAACCGCCATGTGCCACCACCGCCGTTATGGCATTAATCGTTAACGGGGTCGGCGTGTCCGAGACAATCTCGATTTCGCCGGCGAAATTATAGCCGCCTTCCAAATCAACGCGGCGCGTCCCGCTGACAAAATCGTACCCTTCGCCATAATTCTGATAACTCATTGCCGGCCGGACGAACTGATTTTTATCGTCCACCTGCGCAATTTTAAAGCTGCCGGAGTTTTCAACCATTATCCGGGCGCCGCTGATTCGCTTATACTGGCCTTGTGAAGACGTGCCGTTGGAAAGCGGATAGTCAATGCTCAGACTGTGATACAGCGCGTCATAGAGCAAACCGACTTTGATATGCTTTCCGGGCGTCACAAAAGAGATTTTGCCGTTTTCAACGACTTTCTCGCCCTGATAGCCGCCGTCCACCATCACGCCGACAGTTGCACCTTCAAGATAATCAAGACCGGAAACCTCGCTGACCGGTTCTTCCAAGTCTGCCCGGGCAGCGCAGTCCATAAATAAATAATCGTCTTCTTTGTTCTCCGAATCCTGATTGATAACGAAACGCTCAAGAAGCCGTTTCGGCGTCCCGTTGACATTACGCAGAACCACGGCATAAATGCTTTCCACCCCGTTTTCCTTAACCGAACAGATACTTTCGAACCACCCCTCGGTAATATAGCGGGTATAAGCGACCAGTTGCTGTTCTTTGATAAAAGTTAAGGCCACCGCACCGCCGTCGGCAAAGACAAACCAAATCAGGTTCGCCGACGAGCAGTAATCCCAGGCAACCAGTTGGCGGCCGTCAAACAGATGCGTCGCCAGAATGCTGATGTCTTCGCCGTCATAGCCGTCACTGGTTAACGCATAGCCCAGCGTGCGCACATGACCGTCGCTCATGAACAAAGCCTGATTGCCGATTATCAGCGGTTCAATGTTATCGCAGTGATAGACGTTCTGCTGCTTGATTTTCGGCCATTTGCCAGACAAAAAGCCGGTATCGCCGGGCATCACTTTCCAAACGCCGTTCGCCGTGGTAATCAGCAAATCGTTAAGCGAGATTAAATGATAAATAGTGTTGATTTGCTTGCCGGTCGCCCGAATGGAAAAGGCGTCATCGTCCTGCAGCGGATTGCTCATCGTAAAGTTGTTGTAAGTGCCGGCGCGGGACATTTCGATTAATTCGTAGTCCTCATAAGTCGCGGCCATCGCCATCCGCTGTTCATGGATACCGCAAACGGACGGATATTTGTTCGGTCCGTCAAACGGATTGCGCTTTATTGCCGGGGTAATGTTGAAGTCCGGCGCAACATTATCGTCACTCATGGAGATTGTCGCCGCGTCGTCATCGTCAACAACCGTGGAAATCCAGCCATACATACCGGCCGACAGGCGATAGACATTATATTTTTTGCAGCCCTCAACTTTGTTCCACGTTAAAGTAATTTGCTTTGTCTGCGAAAGCTGGTCGCTTTTAATTTCAACCATGGCCGTCAGGCTTTCTTCGCCGGTTTCCTCGTTAATCGCCGACACTTTATATTTATAGGTCTGGCTGGTGCCGGAACCTTTGGCGGTTAATCCGGTCGGGGTCGGCGTCTTCGGCACAAAAGCCATGTCCTCAATTGTCCAATTGTCATGGTCGAAACGTTTTAACATTTGCGGCAGATGGCTCGGGTGGGTAATATAAACTACGTCGGCCGACTGCTCAAACTTCATTTGCCAAACTTCGTCAATATCAAAAGGAATATCAAGCTCAAAAATGCCGCCGTCGCCCGAAACAACAAAGCCGCCCTCGGAAATGACCCGCATTTTATGGTCGGAAAATTCCAAGGCATAGCCCTGATCTTCGCTGAATTGAAATCTCTTAAGCCGGGACGGCTTGCTCTGATTGTAGGCTTCGCCGATGAAATACGACCCGGGGCGCTTGTTCAGGCCGCCTTCTTTCATAACGTAAAAATTAGCAATAACTTTGGCACCGCTGGCATATTTTTCCAAATTGACACGGGAATAGAGCCGCGGGCTGAGTTCGCCGGCATTAAAAGCGGACTGGGTAATGTTCAAATCAGACATTAAAAAATACTCCCGTCATAGCCGCGATAATTCTTAAACGGATTTTTGTCGTAAAATTTCATCTCTTCGCGCACATCGTCATTCTTGGCGACTGCTATCAATCCCTGATATTGCTGAAATTTGTTGTTGGCTTCGTTTTTGAGATTGGGAATCGTTTCGCAGATTTTGCTGGCTAACAGAAAAGTAACGGCCTCGGCGAATCCGGGCGACCACATTTCCGTATTCATCTGCTTGAACGTATAAACAATGTTTGTTATCTTCCGGTTTGTCAGTATCAGCCGGGAAGCGTTGTTGGCGGACAAAACAACCGTGCTGTTGCCGCTCAGTTCCAGCGGCTGGCCGTTTTCATCCAAATAGCGCGAAATATGCACCGAATCCTCAGGGATATCCGCACGATTCTGGCCTTGGAATCGGCAAACGATACACTGCCCGCTTCGGACAAAACGGCATAAGGAATCTGCCATGGAAAGTTCAAGCGCTTTAGAGACATGCATTTCATCGCTGGCCGAAAAAGTTTATGCCCGGAATGACAACCGATATAAATTCACGTTAAACGAACTCATTGCCGAGGTTCAAAGCGAAATTCGGATGCGCAAAAATGTATATGCCAAACACGTCATCGCAAAAACCAAGACCATCGGCGAAGCCAATAAGAAAATTGCGGCTATGGCTGAAATTGAGCTTCTGCTGAAAAATCTGCGCGACGGCCACATCATCCGAACCGACTGCACGCTCTTCGGCCATCCGATATTGATCGAATATCACGGTTTGCGCAGCCCGTATCGGGAAGAAAACCTAAAAGAGCACTTAAAACTTATATTTGAAAAGGCAAACGACAATGGAGATAGATTTTAGAACCCCGCGCGAGGCAATCATCTATGAAATCGGCCTCCAAACCGGCATCATCCAACGCGAGAAGGAACTGCAAGCCGGAAAAGTAAATTCAACCGACGAATCTGCCAATTTCATCAGTAAAATCCAAAAGCAGATAGATCTCATCATCAACGTTATCAAAGGCATTTAGGGAGATAATCAATGATTACAAATGAAAAAATCAAAGCAATTGCCAATCTGACGCGTCTGAAAATCATTAAAATTCTGGATAAAGCGGAAGAACTGAGCGTCAGCGAACTGGAGCTTAAGTTAAAGATGTCGCAGTCGGCAATATCGCAGCATCTGGCAATCATGCGCGCAGCCGGTTTGGTTAAGACCCGCCGTCAGGCTCAACAAATCTTTTATTCCGTTCAGGACGAAAAGACGGCTGTCACCGCAACCATGCTTCTCAAATGGTAGGTGTACGATGAAAGAAAAATTAGAAATTTTGCATTTGCCGATGATGTATGAATGGTTTGATAAAATCGCGTCCGGCGAAAAAACAACCGAATATCGTCAATGTTCCGACCACTGGAACTACTTATTTACCACCAAAAAATATGATTTAGTCCGCTTTCAGCGCGGTTTTTATAAGAAACCGGCGACGATGTTGTTCAAAATTAAACAAATTCACAAATGGCGCGGCGCCAACGACTTAAATCAGGCGGAAGTCTGGGCCATTGAACTCGGCGAAAGGATAGACTGATGAAGCTTGTTGAGATTAACGACGTCCGCGTTGGGCAGGTATTGGAGCGCGACCGCTGTATTTTCGTAATCGAAGAGAGAATCGGCATGTACAATTTTGCCACCAGTCTTTACTGCCACAATCACAAGCCTGCTCCGAACGATGCTTATGAGGAGCAATCAACGCGAGAAAGGAATGTTGCAACATTCGATGATTGCGAAATTATCGGTAAAATCGGCATTACCCACCGCATTGAGGGCAATAGGCTTGTTGAGATTCCCCGAGAAGATTTAGTTGTCGATGACGTCGTTGAGTATTTAGATTTTGACGGATTCAAAGTAACAGCTGTTATTGCCTCATTAATTACAGGAATGACAAGAGAAGATTCTCAATATGGTTTTATAACAAATGACGGAAACTTCGATGAAAGCTCTCTCTTCGAAAAAGAAGAGATCGGGGAAGATAGTGGAACTTTCACATATACCCCTAAAAAAATCGGCATCCTCGGCGTTACCCACGAATTTGTCAACGATCGGGAGGCAGAATAATGAGTTTAATGGATGATTTTAACGCTGGTAAACTTTACGGCTGGTATTTTTGCAAAGTTTTAATTGACAACAAAAATCATGTCTGCCCGGTTTTCGTTTCGAAAAATGAAAACGACTTTGAAATTGGAGAAGTCCTAGCTCCTTGTGATTATAACCATTTTGTTGAACTCACCAAAAAGGTTAAAGAGCTAAAAAAAGAAGTTGCCAAAGGAGACAGAATAATCGGCAAGCTACTTAAAGAGGGGGATGCAGCCATAAAGAAAAACAAACAGTTCAGCGGCCTGCTGAAAGAATGCAGAACTTTGTGCAAAGAGATGATTAAAGTAAACCGCCTTTACATACAAGGAAAATGTATTTGCCCTTGTAAAGAAAGTATTACAGACATTCTAACCCGTATCGACGCTGTTCTCGGCAAAAATGAAAGGCCTGACAATGATTAAGAAATTCAAATCTCCTCAGGGCTATACTGTTCTTAAAATGTCGTTATTTGAATGTACATCCATTTTCAAAGGCGGAGCCGGAATTTGCGACAACTGCGGACGTGCCGTTTTGGAAGGTTATTATGTCCCGGTACTTAACCATTATCTCTGCCCGAAATGCTATCAGGATTTTACCCAGCGCACCCCTTATTACCCGGAAGACGCTCATTTTGAAAGTTACTGGCTGGATTATGTTTCAAAACGCATAAAAAAGCTCGGCCTTTCCCTACAACAAACGGAGACAGAATGTTAAACAATCAATATATCTTGATGGACACCAAGCCGGAGATTGACGTTGTGTTATTCTGCGGCGGCGGGGGAGCAGACACCGGCATTGAACAGGCGACCGGCACACCCGTTGATATTGCAATAAATCACGACCCGGAAGCAATCGGCATGCACGCGGCCAATCATCCGCAGACCGTCCACTTCAAAGAAGACGTTTTTGCCGTTCATCCGTTGGTGGCTACCCGCGGTCGGTCGGTACGTCTGCTTTGGGCTTCCCCGGATTGTACCCATTTTTCTATTGCCAAAGGCGGCACGCCCTGCAGCAAAAAAATCCGCTCTCTGGCTTGGGTTGTCATTAAATGGGCTAAAACCGTACGCCCGCGCATGATTTTTCTTGAAAACGTCAAGGAATTTCAGACTTGGGGACCGCTCGGCCCGGACAACCGGCCGGATAAATCCCGTTCCGGCGAAACCTTTAACCGCTGGATTGCCGAGCTTCGTTCCCTTGGTTATACTGTCGAATGGCGGGTTTTGGCGGCCTGTGATTTTGGCGCCCCCACCAGCCGCAAGCGCTTATTTCTGATTGCCCGCTGCGACGGTCAGCCGATTGTTTGGCCGGATCCGACACACGGCGACCCGAAAAGCCCGGAAACCAAGAAAAAGAAACTCAAGCCTTGGCGCACTGCGGCCGAGGTTATCGACTGGTCTATCCCCTGTCCGTCAATCTTTGAGCGCAAAAAGCCGCTGTCAGAGAATACGCTGCGCCGGATTGCCAAAGGCATACAGAAGTTTGTACTGAACAATCCCAAACCGTTTATTGTCAGCATAGCCAACTGGTCGAGTGATTCTATCAATCCGGTAGATAAACCTTTAACAACCGTAACAGCAAATCCCAAAGGCGGGCATCACGCTTTAATTACACCGGTTTTAGTCGGTGTCGGCGGAGCAACTTACGCAAGAAAACCCCGATCTGTTGATAAACCGCTCAATACCTTAACCGGTACAAATGGTACAAGTCTGGTTGTTCCGACACTTATTCAGGTCAACCACACCGGAAACAACCACCGCAGCCAAACGCCGGACAACCCGCTGCCGACATTAACCGCCAAGAACGGCCATGCCGTTGTGGCCGCAACCTTAATTAATATCGGTTACGGTGACAAAGACGGAAAACGCGTGCCGGGGCTTGATGTTCCTCTTGGAACTGTCGTCAGCGGCGGCAAGAAACACGCGCTTGTGTCGGCTTTCCTGGCTCGCCAATACGGGCAATCGGTCGGCACGGCGGCAGACGCGCCGCTTGGTACCATTACCCGGATAGACCACAGTCAGGTTGTAACCGCGTTTTTGGCTAAACACTACACCGGCGTCACCGGTTCGGAAATGAACAAGCCGGTTGACACTATAACGGCAATCGACCACAACAGCCTTGTAACTTCTCATCTTGTCAAAATGCGCGGCACCAATGTCGGCCAAAGCGTGGAAGAACCGTTGCAGACCATCAGCGCACAGGGCAAGCATTTTGCCGAAGTTCGGGTTTTACTCGTGAAATACTACGGCAATGAAAAAGACGGCCAGCCACTCAATGAACCTCTGGACACGATACCGACCAAAGACCGCTTTGGCTTGGTAACAGTGTATATTAGCGGCGAACCGTACGTTATTGTCGATATTGGCCTGCGTATGCTCCAGCCGCATGAACTCTATGCCGCTCAGGGCTTTCCTGCCGACTATATCTTCGACCGTCAGGCCGACGGTACCCCAATAACCAAGACTGCACAGGTGCAGAAGTGCGGCAACGCGGTTTGTCCGCCGGTCGCCCGGGCCATCATTGCGGCAAATCTGATTGCACCGAATTTCATGGAGAAAGCAGCATGACCTCTGATTTACATAAACAAATAAAAGACTACGAAGACACCCTTCGTTATTATGCACGGAAAGAAATGTATATTGAAGAATTTGCCGGATATGATTTGGATACCGCCGTTTATTGTACAAAAATCAATCCAAACAACAAAGCCAAGAATATTTTGGAAAAATACGGGAAAGGAGTAGATGATGAATGATAACGGATTTATGACACCGGAAGAAATGAAGAAAAAGCTCGGGTTAGATCCCTACACCGACAATCGAACTCTTAACAAATACGTCCGGCAGGGCCTATTGGAAGTCAAACCTTATTCCCGGAAAACGAAACTTTACCGCGAAGTTAACGATAATAAGCCTAATTTTGAAACTGAAACCAGTTTTGCCAACGATGACTGGATAATTGATGAAGCGATCGCGCGATAAAATACCTTACCTCACGGCTAAGAAGATAAAAGGAGGAAAGACGGCTTATTATTTCAACCTTCCGAAACGCTTAATCCCGGAAGGCTGCGATATGAGGCCGTCTTATGCACTTGGCTGTGACTATTTATCGGCCTGCGAACAAGCCATTAAATTAAACCGTCAGCTTAATGATTTTCGTAAATATAAAGATAACCTTCGGGAAAAATCTTTAATGTTTGTTTGGACGAACTACAAAGAAAGCCGTTTATATAAAAAATTAAGTGAAAGGACTGCCAAATCATACGCATACGCAATTGAACGTCTGTGCAAAATAAAATCCGGCAGCAGCGGCACAGCCTTTAAAGACATTCCATTGGATAAATTTGATTATGATTCCGCATATAACCTTTATGAGAAGTTTGTCGGACTTTTCAAGCAGTATCAAGCAATGTATTGCATCACGGTCTTACGTCTGCTTTATAATTTCGGATTGAATAAAGGTTACTTTACCAGAAAGAATCCGTTTGAAAATTTACGTATTACCAAACCAAAGCCCAAAAAGAAAATTATCCCGGCGGAACATATACATTTATTAATTACCAAAGCTTACGAGCTGGGCTATGCTTTTGTCGCTCTGGCAATAGAACTTAATTTCTATCTGGCTCAACGACCGGCTGATGTACTGAAATTGAGGAAACAACATATTTATAAAAAAGGCAAAAACTACTTTTTTGACATTATTCAAAATAAAACCGGCAAAGAAGTCCGAATTCCGATACCGCCGCATCTAGTTGATAAAGTTCTCGCACAAGAAGATTATATTATTTGCGATGATTACGGCAATTTTACCGTCGAACGTTTTTCCGATTATTTCAAAAAAGTGCGCGATGCCCTTGGTTTTGATTATGTTTTCAAAAATATGCGCCATACGGCCAGCACCGCATATGCCGAAGCCGGCGTTACTTCTGCAGCAACAATTTCCATAACCGGACATACCAACGAAAAAATATTTAACGAAGTTTATAAGGCCAACACTGACACGTTGAGTTTAAGAGCATTAAACAAGCGATTAAAAGCAGAAAGTCAGAATAATAAAAAAACAGAGTCAGAATGAAAATTTATTATTGTTATTTTTCAACATATTAGAACGAACAAGTAACAGACTTAAAATCTGTTGACCGCAAGGTCGTGCCGGTTCAAGTCCGGCCTGGCGCACCAATAACAAAACCGCCATTTTCGGTGGTTTTTTTATATGACTAAGAGTTTATCCGCTTGTTATTTTCGCGCATTGTCCTATAATGAATTTTGATTATTCAGACAAGGAAAACAAAATGGCTCTGGATTTGCGCGAAAATGAAGTCGTCCTTTCGGAAGTCGACTTTCACTGGCTGAGTTACTTTACTTCCGGATTTTTTATGGTTATCGGCGCCGCCTTTTTTCTGACCGGTTTTGCGGGCATGGAACTGTACTTGTTTTTACTCGGTTTCTGTCTGATACTGCCGTTTTTTTACGTTTATCTTTCCAACCGTTATAAAATCTATCTGGTTACCAACGAACGCGTCTTCATCCGTACCGGCATTATATTCTGCAACGAGAAAGACATCCCCATTGCCAAAATAAACGACGTACTGTTGCAGCAGGGATTTTTACAGATGATTTTCGGCGCCGGCGACATTCTGATTCAGGTCGGCAATGACAGCGGCACTCTGATTAAAGATGTGCAGAACGCCAAGGAATTTAAGGAAGCCATTATCATGGCCATCAACAATTTAAATCACGGTTCCAGAAGAATGTAGAAAAAAACCGGCCGTTTTAATAACGGTCGGTTTTCTTTTTTTGAGTTACCTTTTTCTATCCACGGCGCAAATCCTGATAAGCAAGAATGGCTTCCTCGGCTTCCAGCTTGTCCATATAGCGGGTATCGTCGATGATAGCCTTTCCGGTCAGGCCTTCGCGCTGCAATTTGGAAACGGTTTGCTTTACATACCAATCTTCCTGCCTGTCCATCGCCTCGCCCGACATTCCTTTATCGTATTCGCAAAGCTGCAAGTAACGAAGGATTTTCATCGCTCCGGCAACTTCCTCGTCGTCTCCGCAAAGGTCACGGGTGACGTTCGGATAAGAATAAGCCATAAACATCACGGCTAATTCTTTGAATGCTTCCGGATATTCGCCCAGCCCCGGAATCGCATAGCGGATTTGATCGTCTCCCGAAGTACGCAGATGAATATGCGCACAACAGTTAGCCAGGCTCAAATCGGCAAGCTGGTACAACGGCTGGTCATAGGACAATACGCGATACTCGTCGAAGTCTCTTCCGGACGCTTCCTTCATGCTCGCCATTCCTCTGCGTTTGGGCGGAATGTCGGCAATAATGATATTGCAGTCCGGCGCATCTTCCGCATGATCAAGCCCCCAGGCAAATTCAGTCGCCGTACGAAGCTGATAAACCGGATAACCGATAATTATCAGATTGCACTTTTCAATGCCAAAACGGCGTTTGAGAGAAGCAACAACCTTGATATTCTGCCAAGTGTCGGTATCGGTCGGATCCAGCCACAGCTTGCGGACATAGTTCTCCGGCAATCCCAAAGCAATCTCCTCATTGGCATAGGTATCGGCTTCGGAACGCTTGCGGTATTTAAACGCCGGATTGAAGTCCGTCATGTTCTGGTTGTCCTCAAATCCGATATTGAAGACATAATCCGGGAATTTGCTGTGGTTCAGCAGATAATTATACATCAGTTCCGCCGCTTTATGGCCGGTTTGCTGATGACCGGAATATACCAAAACGACATCAATTCTGCCATCTTTATTGGCAGGAACGGCCCGATAGTCAATCGACAGGACTTTCTTGTGTCCGAATTTTCCGCAGTAGTCAAGCAACACGCCCGGTTTGCCGCGCCCATATTCTTCCGCCGCAAGGATTGTATCATATTCCTTGTTCGTCAGATGATATTCGGGAAGGGTAAATTGGGCCGCCTGATACATGGTTTCGGTCATGGCCTGCGCCGGATGCTCTATGTCCAGTTTTACGGCGATATCGACCAGAAGCTTGTATTTTGCCGGACACGGGTTTTTGATAAACTCAATCATCAGCCGGGCATACTCTTTTTTGTGGTTGGGATGCCCTTTCACTTTGTTTATCTCGACGGCCATTTCGGCATAAAGCTTCCAAGCCAGTTCTTCAACCGGGGAGTGTTTGCGTTCCGCAAATTCTGGATATTCCGTTTTGTTGATATCCACTCCGTTTACCAAGTCTCTGACAACCTGCACGTAGCAAGGTCTGTAATTTGTTCCCATAAATTAAAAAAATTTAAGTTAGAAAATATTATTTGTCTCTCGAATTTCTGACGCAAAAATATTATTAAAACTCAAATGTGAAAGGAAACTCTCTTCATCATGATAATCTTAATAATACGTTCAAAACGTATTTAAGATAACACAATCCGGCTTGAGGGTCAATCCGGAAATAGACAAAAAAAGAAACAAAAACAAGAAAAGTTCAGGCGGCGTTGACCAAAATTCCCTTCCGGTAATTGCGGCTTAGGGAAAAACTGTTTTCGGTCGAATCGTAGACGTAAAGACTGTCAACCTTAGCGGCATAAGTTTGCAGATAGGTATCGACCAGATTATAGCGTTCGGCAATAATCGCCGGCGGCGTATGGCGTTTGGTCATTTGTTCGCGGGCTTTGGCTCTGGCTTCGGCTACGGCAAGGCTGCAAAGGATAAAGTGCATTTCGGTCCGATAACCGCATTTTTTCAGATTTTCGACCAACTGTATATGCGGCCTGTTGACGCCGCTGTGCTCAAAATAAATGTCCGCCCTGGCTTCAACGGCGCGACGGAGCAGTTCATAACCGACAATCCGAGCCGGAATTTCCCATTTTTTAAAACTTCCGGCACGGCCCAGACGATAAATGTCGGTTTGATATGCGGGAATATTTTCCATAATGGCGTCAAAACTGATAAACAAGCGGTCGTTCCAGCGGCGGCCGGCGCAGAATGTGCTCTTGCCGGCTCCCGGAATACCGCCGACCTGAACAAAGCGGGGATGCGCCGACGGAACGGCTCTTGACATATACAGACTGAGCAAGCGCTCATATTCGCGACAGCGAATTGACGCATAGTCTGACGGTATCAGGGTATAAATGTCCGGCATTAAGGTTTTTAGCTGCATAAAAAAATCCGCTTTAATTTAATCCGCAATAAAAATAGTACAAAAATGACAAAATTTAAAGCATAAAATTAAACTTCGGCAATTTTATCCAGCATGGCCGTATAAAAATTGATGACGGCCCGCACCCGCGGAATGTCCTTGACGTTCTTGTGCGCGCAGAGATAAAACTTCAGCGAACTTTCACAGAAAAGATTATCCAGACAAACCAGCCCTTCCCTTTTGTAAAACAAAGGCAACGCGGCAATGCCCAAGCCGGCATGAACCAGCGCTACCAGCGAATTGTGCGAAGTCGTGTTAAAGTTGACAAAGCGGGCTTTTTTCAGCGTATCTTTCCAACCGCTGATATAGTCTGCGCTGTCTGCGGTAGTCAATATGCGGTGCGTGGCAATCATCTCGTCAAAATCTATCGGATAACCGTGCGCATCCAGATATTCCGGCGAAGCGAAAAAGCCATATTCCACTTTTATTTCGCGGATGACAACCACGTTCGGGGAAGTCGGCTTTCTATTGGTCAGGGCTATGTCATAAGTCATATCGTCAAGTTTCGGCGCTTCGGGCGTGACCGTAGAAATAACAGAAATGTCCGGGTAACGGTCAAAGAAATCCCTAACGTATCCCGGACGCAGATTGGCGTTGATGCCGAGGCTCATCGCCACGCGGACCTTTCCGCTGCAATCGCTCAGCGCATCGGTGTTTTCAATGGTTGCCGAATACATGCTGTGGATAATGTCGGTTATCTGCTCGGCACTGGCAAGAATTTTCCTGCCGTTTTCGGTCAGATTGGTGCCGCGCGAATCACTGTACAGCAGTTTGAGGCTTAAGTCCTGTTCCAGATTGTCGATATATTTGTTGATGGTGTCGACTGACGTATTCAGCGCTTCTGACGCTTTGCGCTTGTTTGAGTGCTGCGTGACGGCCATAAAAAGCAGCAGACTTTCAATGGTGTTAATATCCCTTTTGGTTATCATCCCGTCTGTTACCTCCGCTAGCGGACGTTTTTCAAATACAATTTATAATATTTTACAAAACATTGATTGTCCATAAAAATATTTTTTTAATGGTTGCAGAAGGGACAAAAGAGGAATAAGTTGACGGCAAACAACTTCGGAGGATTGAAAAAAATGAGCAAAATAACCTGGAAACCCGGAACAATGCTGGCTCCGGTGCCGCCGGCACTGATTTCCTGTGGGACGGTCGAAAAACCGAACGTAATGACCGCAGCCTGGACCGGCATTATCAGCAGCGAACCGCCGATGACTTACGTGTCTATCCGGCCGTCACGATTTTCGCACAGCCTGATTAAGGACAGCGGCGAATTCGTCATTAACCTTACAACCCTGCCGCTGGCAGAAGCCGCCGACTTCTGCGGCGTCAAATCCGGCAGGGACACGGACAAGTTTCAGGCAGTGCATTTGACGGCGGCCCCCTGCGCAAAAGTAAAAGCGCCGCAGGTTGCGGAAAGTCCGGTTTCGATTGAATGCAAGGTCAAGAGCGTTACCAGCTACGGCACGCATGACATGTTTCTGGCCGAAATTGTCGCCGTTGACGTCGAAGAGGACTTTATTGACGAAAAAGGACGCCTTGATTTGGAAAAAGCCGGACTTGTCGCCTATGCGCACGGACATTACTATACGCTGGGACGCAACCTTGGCGGTTTCGGCTTTTCGGTCAACAAAGAACGGCTGAAAAAAAGGCAAAAAGCGCAAAAAGAAAAGAACGAAAGGGCCTCCGTCACACGAACCGCCGGACGTCCGCAACCGTCTTCCGGCGCCAAACCGGCGGCTTCAAAAGCGCCGCGCAAACATTACGGCAAGTTGAAAGCTGCGAAAAAATCATAAAAAAACGGGTCTGCATCACGCAGACCCGTTTCCGAAACATCAGCACTCAAAACACTTACCGGGACAACCAGTAAGCAAGTTCGTTCTGCAAATTCCGGCTGGCATCCGTTTCGAACATTTCAGCAAACTTCGGAAGCAGAAAAATCCGACCGGACGACAGCAATCCGTTCAGAATCGAAATTCGTCCGGTTTTATAAGCGGCATCGTCATACTGCCGATATTCCTGACGGATGCCGGCCGCATAACTGCCGTAATTTACATTGTCGCCCAGTACAGCCAAATCCAAGTCATGAATCAGAGCCATATCCGGCGTCATGTCCCGCGGAAGTTTTCCGTGTGCGGTTGCGGCAATCAGTTTTTCAGCGGCGGCCGTCAATTCGGAATCGGCACCGACTTCTCGCAGAATCCGACAAGATTCTTTTTCATCCGTTTCCTTTCCGCCATTGACAAAATCATGATAAAAAACGGCCAAAGCCAAAGCCGACGGATTTTCGGCGCAGACGTGCCCCAAATTTTCCATTATCCGCCAATAGTTCAGCATATAAGCCACATGCGAAAGCGTATGATAGCACCGATTGCCTCCATAGGCTTCCACAAGCCGCGCGTAACACTTGCGTGCCAACGGTTCCGCAATTCCCGCCTCGCCGAGCAGCTCCGTAAAATATCCGGACAAGCAGCGACGCATCAGGAAAGCATGTACGGACGAGGTCACATAGCGCCGCGCCGCAACATATTCGCCGAGAGCACAAAGGCTGCGTACATTTGAAGACGAAACATAAGTCATGTCTTCCCGGGGAACCGGAATGGTCGCCATGCTCAAATGCGCCTTGCGTACCTCCAGAATCTGTTTATTGAGAAGCGAAGCCTGCATTTCACCGTCGTGGTCGCCGACAATGCGTTCGCCGCGAATCAGCGCCGTTGCGCCGCATCGCAGCGCGTAGTCGACCGTCAGCCCCTGATAGCCGACAACGCTTACACTGTCACGTTCCGCAAGCAAACGCTTAAAAGCGGCCATTTCCGAACAGGAATAACTTCGTCCCGTCAAACAACGGTTTTTGTACTCGAAAAGCAGGTCATTAACGGACATGTCAACCATCAGGCGGCGTTCATCAAGCGTATATTCCTGCTTCTTGCCGCCATTGACACCGATACCGACAATGACTTTTTCATAATCGTTCAAAGCTTCGCAGACAATGCTCAAATGTCCGCGGGTAACCGGAGAAAAAGACCCGGCATAAAATCCGATTTTTGCCATAATATAATAGTATTAAGTGATTAATAATCTTAAAGAAAGTCCTTTTACTATGCGGTTTATTACCCCTTTTGTCAACATTTGTTTGACCGGCGACGCAAGACAAAAAAAGAGGCGTCAGAAACGCCTCAGGCAAAGATCATGAACGAAAGGCAAAGTCGGGAAAACTTTCGTGCAGATATTTTTCCAACGCCTTGTCGGCAAAAAACTTCTCACATTCCGAATCCGGCGTAGCATCGCCTTCGACCTGGCGATAACGCTGCAGACGATAAGTCTTTACTCCTGCCTTTTTCAGAGAATCGGCAATGGCATAAATATCTTCAATGTTCAAAATCCGCGGATCGCAGGTTGTGCGGCATTCAAAATCAACGCCGCTTTCAAGCAGTGCATTCAGGCTTTGCCTGACGTTGTCGATTTTATCATAACCGCCGGTGGCCTTCCGGTAAGCGTCTGCCGTCAGCGGCGCCTTCACGTCAAAACCGACCCAGTCCAGTTTGGGCAAGACCCTGCGCAACGCTTCCGGGCGATAGCCGCCGGTATGCAGCGCCGTCTTGTAACCAAGGGCTATCACATCGTCCAGCGCTTCTTCAAGACTGTTTTGCACCAGAGGTTCGCCGCCGCTGAACACAACCGCGTCCAAAATGCCTCTGCGTTTTTCCAAAAAGCCGAGAAACTTTTCCCAGACGAAATCGGTTTCGGCATCAATCGGCTGCAACGAAGTATTGTGACAGAACGGACAACGCCAAGGACATCCCTGCAAAAAGACCACGGCTGCCATATGCTCAGGAAAATCGACGGTGCTGAAAGTTTCAACACCGCCGACATTAATTTTTGCACGCATCGCAAGATACTGTCTGAAAAACTATTCAGCCGCAATATCCATATGGTCGCAGCAACCACCGCAAACAGCCTTGCTCTCAGAGAAGCATACGCGAGAGTAAAATTCCGACTTTTTACCTTTGTTGAATTCGGAAACCGGGCGGAAATATCCCATAACGCGGGTCCAAACTTCACAGGGCTGTCTTTCTTCGTCGGCTAATTTAATATCTTCAAAATTGATTGTTGTCATCTTTTCTTTCTCCAAGGTTAAATTTTACTCTATGCAACTTCTTTTCTGGAAGCTGCGGCTCTTTTTTCTGCTTTTTTCTCTTCGTCACAGATTGGGCAGTATTTATGTTCTCCCGAGATATATCCATGCTTGGGGCAAATGGAGAAGGTCGGGGTTATGGTAACGTACGGCAGACGATAGTTGGTCAAAACTTTGCGGACAATGTCGCGGCAAACTTTGGCCGAAGAAATCCGCTGGCCCATATACAGGTGGAGAACGGTGCCGCCGGTATATTTGGTCTGCAGATTAGACTGTAAATCCAAAGCTTCGAACGGATCGTCGGTAAAGCCGACAGGCAGTTGCGAAGAGTTGGTGTAATACGGGTTTTCTTCAGTACCGGCCTGGATAATGCCCTTGTAGCGCTTTTTGTCCTCGCGGGCGAAGCGGTAGGTGGCGCTTTCGGCCGGCGTGGCTTCAAGGTTGTACATATGGCCGGTTTCTTCCTGAATTTTGACCATGCGGGCACGGATGTAATCAAGAAACTTCTCGGCAAAAGCCTGACCCCACTGGTCGGCAATGTTGTGCTCGTCGTTGGTAAAGTTTCTGATCATTTCATTAATACCGTTGACGCCGATGGTCGAGAAATGATTGCGGAGCGTGCCCAGATACCGTTTGGTAAACGGAAACAGGCCGTTGTCAATCAGGCGCTGGATGACCTTGCGCTTGATTTCAAGCGAGGTGCGGGCAATGTTCATCAGTTCGTCGACACGGGCAAACAGACCGGCTTCGTCGCCCTTGTAAACATATCCCAGACGGGCGCAGTTAAAGGTAATGACACCGATGGAACCGGTCTGCTCGGCCGAACCGAACAAGCCGTTGCCGCGGGCCAGCAATTCGCGCAGGTCAAGCTGCAGGCGGCAGCACATTGAACGAATCTGACCGGGCTTCAAAACCGAATTGATGAAGTTCTGGAAATAAGGCAGGCCGTATTTGGCGGTCATTTCGAACAAAAGTTCGGTATTGTCGTCTTCCCAGGGAAAATCCGGCGTCATGTTGTAGGTCGGAATCGGGAAGGTAAACGGACGCCCCTTAATGTCGCCTTTCATCATGACCGTGATATAGGCCTTGTTAATCATGTGCATTTCTTCTTTGAGATCGCCATAGGTAAACGGCTGCTCGACGCCGGCAATAATCGGATGCTTGTCGCGCAGGTCTTCCGGGCAGACCCAGTCGAAGGTAAAGTTGGTAAACGGCGTCTGCGAACCCCAGCGGGATGGAACGTTCAGGTTATAAATCAGTTCCTGAAAAGCCTGCTCGACCTGCTCGTAAGAAAGGTTATCGGCGCGGATGTAAGGCGCCAGATAGGTATCGACCGAAGAAAAGGCCTGAGCACCGGCCCATTCGTTCTGCAGCGTGCCCATGAAGTTGACCATCTGGCCGACGGCTGCCGACAGATGTTTGGCCGGACCGGCTTCGGTCTTGCCGGGAACGCCGTTGAAACCTTCGTGCAGCAGATTTTTCAGCGACCAACCGGCACAATAGGCGGCCAGCATATCCAAATCGTGAATGTGAATGTCACCGTTGCGGTGCGCTTCGCCGACTTCGGCCGGATAAACATGGCTCAGCCAGTAGTTGGCGGTAACCTTGCCGGAAACGTTCAGAATCAGGCCGCCGTTGGAATAACCCTGGTTGGCATTGGCATTGACGCGCCAGTCGAGTTTTTCCAGATATTCGTTGATTGAGCTTTCGACGTCGACCATAACCTTTTTGTCGGCGCGGGAACGGTTGCGCTGGTCGCGGTACAGGATATAGGCCTTGGCAGTGGCAAAATAGTTGGCGGAAATCAGAACCTGCTCGACAATGTCCTGAATCTGCTCAATAGAAGGAAGAGACTCCGCAAATTTGTGTTTCAGAACTTTCAGCACCTGGCCGGTCAGGAGCCAGGCTTCCTGCTCGCCAAACTCGTTCGTGCTGGTTCCGGCTTTCAAAATAGCGTTGTAAATACGGTTGCTGTCAAAAGGCGCCAAAGTGCCATCTCTTTTGGTAACCGATTCAATGGCGATGGTCTCGTTGTCAAGCGCCGTTTTGTATTGATTCTCTGACATATCCTGCTCAATTCCTTCTTAGAATACGGGTTTAATACCTTTAGTTAACATTGTATCAAAACTGATATTCTTATACAATATATAGTGTTAATATTTTGTAAAGTTCCTATATGTTGTATGCACAATATTTTTTTGATTTTTGAAAGTTTGCGAATTTCCGGAGCGGAATCCCGGTAAAAATTCTGAATTCATATTGCGTTATCTGTACCGGCAGAACAAGCCCTTTAAACGCATATTTTAGCCTTGACACCGCTATCTTATTATATTTCAAACAAAAAAATTTTTCGGGCGGGTGGATAAATTTATTAATAAAAAAAATTTCTTTCTATCTCATTGATTCTGCTAAATTTTTACAAAGGTTAAAATCCACAGGTTTTCCACAGTTTCCGGGCAAAAAGACAAAAAGAAGGGCTTTTGCCGACAAAAGCCCTTTCAATGCGGCGGATTCCCCGTCCGGTTCAGCGGCCGGCGTTGGTTTCAACCTCTTCGCCAATAACCGATTCTTCAATATATTCGTCGGAACACTGCGGACCGACGCAGCGCTTGAGCACCGTTGCCCGGCGGCCGGGCGTGAGTCCCTTGACGCGAATCGACGGAACGTAAACCGACTCAATCTGAATTTTGAAAATCAGATAGCCGAGGTTGCCCTTTTCGTCGGTAATATAGACCTTGATTTTATATTCGCCGACATCGGACGGCATGGCCACACCTTCGAAAGTATGGGTGTCTTCGTTGTACTTCAGCCACTTCGGCAGCGGCGAATCGTCAATCAGACCGGCTTTGGTGGTTACTTTGCCCTCCAAATCCATCTTGTCGAAGATGCCCTGCGGAATTTCGACATAAATCCGCTGGCCGGTTTCAAGCTTCAAATCGGGCATCAGCTTTGCCGAAGAAAGATTGACCGGCGGACGCTTGCTCGGAACGTCGAGAAGATACGGGCGATTGTCGGGCAGAAATTCGCCCTTGCGCCATTTTTCCAACACGCCGCGCAGATAGACGGCAATTTTGGACGGCTTTTCTTCAAGCATAAAGTATGGCAGCGCATCCAAACCGATGGTAGCATAAAGGTTGCCCAGCGACTCCTGAACGTCGGTATAAGCGGCGAAAGCCTTGGCTTCGTCCTCGATGGCGCGCGCAGCTTCAAGCTGGCTCTTTTCAGCCTTGCCGCCGTTTTCAAGCACGGTATCTTCGGCAATATTTTCGGAAGTGTCGGCAATTTCCTTGCTGATCTGGTAGTCTTCCACCGAAGACATATACTGCGCCCAGGAAACATAGACCTGGCTCAAGACCAGCGTGGTCATCCGCTGACGGCGCAACGACTTGAGGTCGTTGGCGGAAAGCTTTTTGGTGTTTTCAAACACGCTGAGACCAACCTCGCGAGCTTTTTTCGACCAGAGGCGGTTATAATAGTTGGGGTCATTGCGGTATTTGCTCAACGACGGATCTTCAAAGCCCTTGATGCGGATTTTGAGTTCGTCGGCATTGGTAAACAGATCGTGAACGCGGAGTTCCGGACGGTTGGTCAGCGCCAGCCATTCCAGCTGGGCCAAATCGGTTTTCAGCGATGGAAGTTCAAAGTTGCCGTACTCGGGGCCGACCAGCTTATATTCTGTCGAGGGATGAAAACCCATCAGGCTGGCGAGACGAACTTCGGCCGTTTCCATATCGCGTTTGAGCATAGACAGGCTTTTGACCGCTTCCATATATTTTCTCTTTTTGACTAATGCGGCGCGGTCGGGACTTTTGCCTTCGCGGGAGAGTTCGCGGGCGGCAACGTTCATGTCGTCCACCTGCAGGGTCATGTATTCAATCATGCCGTCAATCAGCGGCAGCAGCTTCTGGGCTTCAAGCGTTTTCCAGTAAAGCGTGCGGGTTTCCTGCAGGATGTTGTGAATAACCTTGCGGCTCTGTTCAAAAGACAGCGACTTGGCATAAGAAGGATCCTGCGTCTGGTAATAAACGGTCGAAATATCAAGAATATTCCAGGCGACCTTCAAATCGGGGCTGAGGTTGGACGAGCTATTGGTGTTGACATAACCGGCGTTGCTCATAATCTCCGGCAGGCGGGAAACATTTTCTCCGGCTTTCATCAAGCTCTGCTCGTAGCTGACCATGCGGCGAGAATAATTGTATTTCAGCGCCAGCGCCATGGCCATATACATATCAATCGGCTTTTCGATTTTGCGGGGGCTGCGGACAAACATGTTCTGCATATCCACGTCGACGCGGATGGCGCGGTCCCAGTCGGTGTAATAAGCCGGCGACGGGCGGTTGTCCGGCGTGCCGCGATTACAGGAAACCAGCATGAACACGGCGCCCAGAAAAGCTAATACTGACTTTTTCATCACTTCAAAACCCTTGACATGTGCATATATTAAACCTGCCTCATATTCACGGAACACAAGGCTTCTATGTTATGTTTATATCAATATTTCGAATCTGAACAGTATTTATTTGCTTTTATTCAACTTTCATGTATAAAATATTCAAGTGACGAATTATTAAGGCAGAAGTTATCAGAATGTTTGAAATTTTTAACACCATCTTCAAGTACAAGGAAAAGCAAAGCCCCGATCAGCTCGGCCTGTATCCGGAACGGGTGCATGTCGAAGCCATGCCGGAACGCCGCTATCTTTGGACGTCGCGCGTTCTGGTTATTCTGTCCTGTCTGAGCATCAGTTTCAACATGATGCTGGCCGCCACGATTTATCTGCTGCTGCCGCAGCGCACCGTTTATCCGCGCCTGTTTCAAATCAACAAATATTTCAGCATGCTCGAACAGGTGCAACCCGCCGAAATCAACTATCCGGTCAGCGATCTGATTACCGAGGAGCATATTACCGAATACATTATGCTGCGTTATATCGTCACTTCGGACTATGACGAGCTGATTACGCGCTGGGCCAAGGGCAACACCCTGTATTGGTATTCGGCCCGCGACGTTTATGACGACTTTGCCAAAAACGACGTGCAGAACAACATTATGCAGTTTCGCGAAAAATCTTTGCAGCGCGACGTTGAAATCGAGTGGATAAAACCGCTGGCCAAAGGCCTGTGGCAGGTTCAGTTCCGCACGCTCGACTACCTGCCCGAATACGATTATCCGGTTATCAACATCTGGCGCGCCACCATGCGCATCAGCTATGTCAAAATCCCGTTCATCAAGCGCGAAGACGGCATTCTCAACCCTTACGGCTTTCTGGTCAACAACTTTTCGCTGGCCTATCACGGCACGCCGGAAACCTCGGCGCATTATCTGGAAACCGCCAAGAAAGTTACCGAAGAGCTTTATAAATAGTTCTTTTCAAAAAAAACGCGCCGCAACGGCGCGTTTTTCCCATTTCTCAGACAGCCGCCGGCTTGCTTATCTTGCGGTAAACATAGACGGCAACCGGCACGCCGAGAAGCATACCCCACATGCCTATCAGGCTATGCGCAATATAAAGAATAATCAGCGTCATAACCGGATTGATATGCATAACCGAAGAAACGATGCGCGGATTGAGCACATAGGTTTCAATCATATGAATACCGATAATCATGACCACAGCCCAAAGCCCGAGTTCCATGCCGCCGCCGTTGATGGCCATGAGAACAATCGGCACGGAAGAAATAATCATCCCCAGAACCGGAATCAGGCCGCAGATAAAGACCAGCGTGCAGAGCAGCGCCACGGCCTTAATGCCGAGAATATGCAGGCAGACGGCCGTAAGCACCGTATTAATCGCCGAAATCATCAGCTGGGCGCGAAAGTTCTCGCCGACGACCTTGGCAAACAGGACAATGCTGTCGGCCGTTTCGTGATAGGCCTCGGAGAGACGCGTATAACGCAGATGGCGCACGCCCTTGAACAGGTGCGGCAGGTCAAACATTATCAGGAAACTGAACAGCATGGCCAAAAAGAACCAGCCGAAATAATGCAGCCCTTTTTCCAACACTTCGCGGACAAGGTTCCAGGCGCTGACGACGGCGGTTTCGGGCAGCAGAACATTTTTAATCTGGCTGAGAAGCGGCGCAATGATTTCGTTATCGCCGAATTTGGCATCTACCCACAGCTTCAGCGTCTGGATACTGTTGGGCAGCTGTTCGGTAAAATTGATGGTTTCCGAAAGTATGCGCGGCGGAATCAGCGCCAAAAACGTGACAACGCCGAGCAGAAACAAAACGTAAATCGCAACGACCACACCCCGGCGGCTCCAACGATATTTCCGGCGAATGCCCCGCGTTATGCTGAAGACAATAAAACACATGATAAAAGTGATAAAGACCAGCCCGAACATGTTCCGGAAAAGATAAAGCAGCAGCATAAAAACCGCCCAGATGAAATAAACCCGGTTTACCCTGATAAACTGCGAAATGCTGAAAGGCATGATTGTCTCCTTGGCTTTGAAAAAATACATCCGTTTCTTTCTATGTAGCAAATCTTTTTATAATAATCATCAGATATTTTTAGGCGGCGAATATTTTGTTTACCAAGCCGGCTTGCAAGCTGTAGCCAGCTTGACAAGGGAACGCCCTTGAGCGCTCGCCGGCTGCGGTACGAATCTTTGTTGAAGCGCGCAAGCTGTTGCCAGCTTGACCGCATCAATGGCTGCGGCACGAACCTTTGTTGAAGCGCGTTGCTTCCTGCGTGCATATCGTGAGCAAGTGCCTTGTGTCTTTAGATCCCCGGGACAAGCCCGAGGGTGACTTTCTTCTCTTTCTGTCATTGTCGGGCTTGACCCGAATATCCAGAAATCCCCGGGTCGTGCTACGCTTGCCCGAGGATGACTTAGGTAATGCCATTCGTGAAAAAAGCCGTTGCAAAATAGCTT
>CDYK01044640.1_pt1 | contig 53210 bp, 87 predicted proteins | sample 554841 | NCBI WGS metagenome assembly CDYK01 (sample SAMEA3182102, study PRJEB8094) | gut metagenome | biome: human; feature: gut; material: Stool; isolation source: human stools | place: Canada | collected 2013-02-18
CAAAAAGGAGATACAAAACGTATCTCCCTTACTTTACATAATATTTCCAATTTTAATCAATAGTTTTCTGTGCTTATTCTTAACAGATGATTCCGACATACCTAAAATATCTGCAATGTATCCCAAAGACTTTCCTTGTTTATAATGCATTTCTATAATCTTTTTGTCTTCTTCGCTTGCCATTAGATTGTTCAACAATCTATCAAAATCCTCCACAGAATCTATTTGCTTTAATTTCTTTCGAGTCAAGGCATTTTCTTTGTTCATGCCACCACCCCTATTTCATAAACTTACCGCAATTAGGGCAACGCTTTTGCCCCGTTGTGCTTTTACCTGTCTTTCTTCCACTACCTTCTCCGACTCTTCTTCTCGTTGTTGTTCTTGTCACCTTAACATATGCTTTCGCCATATTTTATCCTCCTATTTCTTTTCGTTATGAACTGCGTTACCATTATATTGATTTCCGCTTACATCATTATCATTATACTCTGCATTTGCATTTTCTCCCTCTGTTCCAACCTCAATCTTTTCTGTTGTAGTTGTCTCAAACTGTGACTCATAATAAACAAAACCAGAATATCCAACAACTGCTTCGGCAAACATCAAAACAATTAACAACACAATAATTTTATCTTTTATTTTATTAGACTTTGCATATTCTTTTTGTACATCTAATAAAATCTTATTTATTGTTTTATCTTCCATTTTTGCTCCTTCTAATTTATCCTCATTAAAACAATAACAAATTTTATGTCATTCTTTTCTTCTAAATCAAAATTTATTCCTACTGATTCAATACTGCAAGGAACCGATAGCATAGTTCTATTATTATCTATTATTATATCTTTTACAAATGGTGTTGTATTAGATATAATTTGGCTTTCGTCCATGCCTGCGGTTGCACTGCTAACCATTAAATTATACTGCCCTGTGTATTTTTCATCTACATTTGTAGGGTCATTTTCATAATAACTTTGCTGGTCTTGACCACAAAAAATTGGCAACCAATCTCTCGCATTTCCTAAATTAAATCCACTCCCTAGACTTTCTTTTTTTATTTGAATAGTAACATCTTTACTCTCTCCAAACTTCACCCCTTTTGTTTCTCCCTTACAAATTATAAACCTATCATTTATTCCTTTTATTTTTATATCTTGCTCATTTATTTTATCTTCATATGCCCTAAGATTTTGTTGTGTTTTTAAAGACATGATATGATTTGTTTGTGGCGACCCTAACATAAATTCTGTTCTCAAATCTGTTACTGACACACCATCTGATGTATAAGAAACAGTTCCTAATAAGATTCCATATTGTGCATCTGTTTTTGGAATACTTGGCTGTCCATCCACTAAATCAAGTAGCTCTACTCTCATTCTTCTGTCAGCCGCAATATACATTAATGCTATTGCTTTTGTTGTATTAACAGTTAAAGATATTTCCAAGTCCTGTTCATCGAGTATATACCAATACCCATTAATAAATGCTTTTCCCTCTTTAATAAAAAGACTCGTTCCGCTTGTATATGGTTTTAACCCTTGCACTGTTGTCTTATCAATCGTTCCTGTTAATGTTTCCGAATCCTCAACATATATTCCATTCGGAATAAACAAACTTAAACAATCTGCAAAATCTTCGGCTTGATATGTTCTATCATATGCACCATCTTGTAATCTTGCGTTAAAAAATCCACTTCTTTCTGCCATTTTGTTCTCCTTTCTCTTTTCTTTTATTATAATAGTATATTGTAATTTTGTCAAGTTTTATTTTATTCTTTTCCAAATAAAACAAGTAATATATGGCTGTAAATTATTATGTGTGTCACCACTCCCAGACTGCCCTACATCACCCGAAATATTATGACTATGTGTTGCATCAATGTAAAAACCATCTTTATAACTTGTTGTGTTCTTTCTTGATTCTGGATAAACTCCATTTGAATCTCCCCAGTTGCTAACGATGCCTATCGATGTGAGTCCCCATGTTCTGTCCTGTCCAGAAATATTATTCGCCCCACCTTTAAGTTCTTTACTACTAACAATTAGACTACTTCCACTATGTTTATGTGTTGGCATTTCAGAAATAGAAAGCTTATGGGTTTTCTCTCCACCTACTTTGTTTACTGTTTTAAAATCATCGTCATTTTCATCCACCCCAACTAATGTTTTCCCTTTAATTCGTTCCCATGTTCCACCCCACTTTTTGTTAGGGTCAAAACTTGAATCCATTGTTTCATATATCGAGCCAACTGGATAAAACATATTTAACAAATCAGAAATCTTTTTATCAATATACTTTATATTGTTACTAATTTCCTCTACACTTGCACTCATTGTTCTTATGTCTTTTATTTCTGTTTTGTTTGCTTTTCCGTATTCAAATGTTATATCATTTATTGTTTCATTATTTTGTAGCGTTGTAGTAACTTCTACAATTTGAGCATCTATTTCAATACCCAAATCCCTGTCTTGTATTGTCACCCAGTCTCCTAAATCATAATCTCTCATATAAACATATCTTTGATTATGTTCATTTACTGTTGCCGAATATTCGTCCATAACAGTATTTTCTTGAAACTTTTCATATGCCCTCTGTTCTATTAATTTGTTATATTCTTCGTCAGTTAATGTGGTATCATCTTCGCCTTCGCTCTGAATGTCTCTTGCATCTATCCATAATTCTTCTCTGCTCCATGCACTCTTTTTATTTTCCGAGTCCTTTTGAATCTCATACCATTTTCGCTCTGCTCCTTCTCCCTCTCCTGCAACATAAGCCACGTTCATATCACTTTCAGAATTATAGGAATAACTAGCTCTTTTTATGTTTGACAATGACTTAGAAAATATAACTGTGTTTAATCCACTACCCCTTGTCCTGTCCACTCCTGTTTTTATTAGCACTTCAAAACCTGCCACATTTGACAATCCCGAAAGATGTTCTCCATACACACTTGACAACTCAAATGTTTTATTTATTTTTGGTGCAATAACTATCCCTAACTTATATTGTTCAAAATAATCAGACATTTCCTCCCATAACTGACCACCTGTTATTTGTTTTGTTATAAGTGTATCCTCATACACTTTATTATCTTTCTGGTAGCTTATATTCATGTCAATATAACGCTCTGTATTCTTTCCAAAACACCTTGTTATTAAATCTGTAACATATGCTATCAGCTCCATATTTTTATAATCAAAAGTACCTGCAATTACTCTCTTGGAAAATAAAAACGGCATCAATCTTCCTTCAATTTTTATTGTCGAAGGATAATCTGCATCTTCATCATTTTCTTTTGAAACTTTTTCAATTTTTCCAAGTACATTGTGCAATGTATTCCAACTATCGCTTTTTGTTTTATCATTTGACATATACAATAAAACATAATATGTTTTTGTCTTATCTAACAGAAACAAATTTTCATCAACATATCTGGCATTAATAGAAAAAGTTCCAATATCTCTAAACTTGTTGCTCCACTGTGCCATTTCATATTGTCGCAACAAACCAACTCTTCTTAAATTCTCATTAAATATCCATAACATAACTACATTGCTCCAATATTAAAATACTGATTGTCATAATATAAAGTAACTTCTAGTTGTCCTGTCGATGCATCTTCCACTTCATACATAACAATATTTTCACCTTTTTGCAACTGAAAAAAAGAACTATCTAATGTTATTTCTCCTATTAAATCTTTTGTTTTCCCTTCGGAAGAATCATAATAATAAATATCCTCTTCTCCATTATTTGTATTTATAATAATATAATCTTCTGTTTCAAAACTATCAACAACGGCTGAGTCAAACACCTTAATTTGTTCTCCTGTTGTAAGATTCCTTAGTGTTGGATGTTTTACCACTCCATTTATAACTTTCATTACTGCTATAAATCCTGCTTTTACATCCCCTGTATTTTCTATCGTTTTTGTTACCGACAACTCTTCCACACCAATTATTATACCAGTTTCTTGCGGAATTGTCAACGGAAAATGAAATCTTTTGTCAATATGTCTAAACTCTGATTTATTTCTTTCAACTTCAAAAAACATAGGATTGTAACAAGTAAATTCCGCTGTAAACAAACACAACACCTCATTATTTTCGCTTTCCTTTACAGAATACTTTATTGGTTCATTTAATCGGCATTTTAAATAGTAATCTCCTGCAATTATCTCATAATCATCATAGATGTTTAGAAAACTATTTAACCTTGTTTTAAAACCTATTATGTCTTTCTCTTGTTCTTTGTAATAATTCTCCCATGTTGTTCCTGTTGATATTAATTTGTTTGATACTACATAGCCAATTAACTTTGGTTTTCTTATGCCAACAACTGTACTAGATATTGTTTCGCCTATCTGGAATGGTATTCTATAAGATTCATTAGAAATGGACGGAGTATCCCAGTCCATTTCATCAATAACGAATCCTGTTGAACCATCTTTATTTATTGTTATGTTTTCTTCTGTTCTTTTGTTTTCTATAACAATTTCATTTATCAAAATATCACCTCTTTCTAAATACCATATAACAATTCTTTTTTGGCTTTTTTCATTTGCCTTGAATACTCATATGGATTTGGCTTTGTGTTATAGAAATTAAATGTATCTCCCCCTTTATCTGTTTTATCTGTTCCCTGTTCTTTTGTTTTATCTACTTTTTCTCTCTGGTCGCTTATTCTTTCAAATGTTGCGTTATTCATTTCATTTAATTGCTCTAACATTTCCAAAATATCTGCCATGTCCTCTTTTATACTTCCAAGACCATCTAACATAGTCTCAAATGTATTTTTCATTATTATAACAAAACTTTGCATACTTGTCAAGATTGATTCGGTAATTTTACTAAATTCATTTTTGTAAACCTCAAAAGAAACACCTACATTGATTTGTTTTGTGTCAACATCTGACAGCTTATCTAATTCTGTTTCTAATTGTTCATTTACCTTCGGCATTTCATTTTTAAATCCAACTCCAACTCCCTGTGCAATAAAACCTCCAATTTCCGCAAACACTCTTGATGGGGATTTTATCTTTAGTGTCTTTTTAGCTGTTACTGTTATTTTATTAAATTCCTTTTGTACATATTTTAAGAAATCTGGATATTTTGATTTCATACCTTTTTTCAATCCGTCTACAATGTTCTGTCCAATTTGTTTTGATGTATCTTTAACTCCAACACCTAATTTTTTTAAATCATTTTTATATGTCTGTTCTAGCCTGTCAAGTTCCTCACCTGCACTATTTACTAATGCCTTAATCTGATTTACATATGTTGTTTTATCTATTTCTCTAACTGCTTCTTTTGTTGCTAACTGTTGCTTTTCTTTCCACAGGCTGACATACTTATTTAGCTCTGTATCTGTCATACTATTTAATAGCTTAATGTCTGCTAAAGAATCCACACCTGCTTCCTGTAGTTCCTCAATAAGACCTGTTGCAACTCCTCTCTTTCTAAGAGATTCTAGTGTATTCTCCCAGTCTTTCAAACCACTAACTTGGCTCTGTAAATTGTCAAGTAAGCTTTGTTTTGTGTTTTCTGATTGACTTTCAAACTTTTTGAACAATGATAACTGACTATTTATCTGCTCTGCTCTTGATGTTATCTCACTATCATACTCAGACATAACTTTCTGAATGTCTTCATTTAATTTTGTTTGTACTTCCTTAACATTTTTTGCATACTCTTCGTCAAGTGCTTTTATTTTTTTGTTTCGTTGTTTCTTTGCATCGCTTAACTCTGCGCTTACTTTTTTATACCTTGCCGTTCCCTTCTTAGATTGTTTTAACATCTTTGCCCAAAAATTTATTTCCAACTGCAAACTATATTTGTTATGTTTCTTTAACTCATTTAATCTTTTATTTCCTGCGCTAATATACAACTTTGCTAACTGTTGCGCATTTTTCTTTGCGTTCTTCTTTTGTTTATTTACACCTTGTATAACACCCTTAACTATATTCTGTCCGACTTGCTCGTCAAACACTTTTGATGGCGAATGAATACCTAATGCAGATTTTGCTCCATCAACTATTCCTTTAAAAAAGCTTCTCACCCTTGAAACAAAAGAACTTCTCATACTCTGAATACCGTTCCAAACGCCATTTACAATGTTTGCTCCAATAGAAACCATCTGCGAAGGTATTGACCTAGCTGTATTCACAACACCACTTTTTAATTGATTTGCACCCTGTACACCTTTGCTGTGCATCTTAGACACCCAAGAGGCTAATTTACTAATAACTTTTGACAGGGTTTGCTGTATTTTACTAGGTAAACTCTTGATACCGTTCACAACTCCGTTAATAAAGCTTCTTCCTGCCTGTATAGCTTTTGCTTTCATACTTGCCGCCCATTTTGTTACGCTTTGAACAGCTTTTGTTAAAAAATTTTGAACCTTACTTGGCAACTGTGTGAACCATTGTACAATAGCTGTTATAAATGCACTACCTGTTTGTTGTGCTTTTTGACCCACCTGTGTTGCAAATTGTTCCACTTTTTGAATAGCCTGCATTAACCACGTCCATATCCTTGACGGTAACTGACTAAACCATTTAATAATAGCCGCTATATACTGTGGTAATTGTACCGTTGCAAAATTATATATACCTAATGCAAATTTAGCTATATAACCAGTTCCGAGTCCTATTGCATATCCTAAATAATATGGTATCTGATTAAAAAATGTTATCATACTATTTATTGCATTTGGCAATATTACTGTTACAAAATTCGTAAAGGCTTCTGGTATTGTCACTGTGAAAAATTTAATGAAGTTGTCAACAATTCCTCCGACTAACTCAACAAAACTATTAAATGCTTCGGGAATTGTTTCTGTAAAAAATGCCACTACATTGTCTGCGAACCCTTGTATTGTTTCAACTGCCGAATCAATAAATTCTGGTAAAGTTTCTGTAAAAAATCCTCCGACTATTTCAAATGTACTATTTACTACTTCTGGTATTTGTTCAAAGATTTCAGATATTGTTTCAAAAAATGTTTGAAACACTTCCGCTATATCTTCCAGACCTAATGCACTCAATATGTTTGCTCCGAGTTCTCCGACTAACGACAATATATTGCTTGCCAATCCTGTTATCCCTGTCAACAATCCATTAAATATTGTTCCAATTCCTTTTGTAAACAAATCTACATCACCATTGATAATTCCAACGGCTGTTTGCACAATTCCCTCAATAATCGTCATGACAGATTCTATTACTGTTGCTACCCCTTGAAAAGCGTTTGTAAATAAAGGTGCTATTATGTTACAAAACCCTATCCATAACGACTTGAGAACATTAATTACTCCCGAAAAATCTACATTCAAACTAGATAATGTTTCTTTTATACTGTTTATCGACTCACCTATTTTTGTTTTAACTTCATCAAACACAGAAACTATTTTATTTCTAAATGTTTCATTTGTTTTCCACAATGTCACAAAAGCCGCAACCAACACTCCAATAACTGCAACAACCGAAAGGATAGGAACTAGCATCCCACTAAAACCTTCCATCAAACTAGCAACTACTCTTGGTATACCCCCCATTTGTATCGCTAATCCTGCATATCCTGCTTTTACCATATCTACACTTGTTTTTATCGTTCCCATAATTGTTTTCAATCCTTTGAACGCATCCATTGTTATGGAAACAGCTCCAAACAATTTACTCATGATAAGCATAACTGGTCCGATAGCCGCCACAACTAATCCAATCTTAACAATCATATCTTGTTGTGCATCTGTCAAATTATTAAATTTTGTTACTAACACATTAATAGCATCTGATAACTTTCTGATATATGGTGTCAACCTTTTACCTATTACAATGCCTGCTCCTTCTAATGCAGATTGTAACAACGTCAAAGAACCTTTTAAATTATCCAACTGTGTTTCTGCTTGCTGTGCCGCTGAACCTGTTGCACCCTTCAAGCCTGTTTTAAACTTATCTACTGTTTTTGTTGTTGCCGCTGTCATTTTGTTAAAAGCGTTCATGCCATATGTTGTAAATATTTGATTCTTTGTTGCGTTTGCTTCTTCATCAGACATACCTGCAAATGCTTTTGATAAATCATCCACAATGTCATTAAAATCTCTAGCTTTTCCCGAACCATCATATGCGGATATTCCCAGTTCATCTAATGCCTTTTTTGCCCTTGATGTTGGAGTATAAATATCTGCCATTGCTCTGGCTAACATCGTGGATGCTTCTCCACCTGTTATATTTTGTTCAGCTAATCTTAACAAACTTAATGTTGTACTGTCAACACTTTGTTTATAATTATTTGCTGTAGCCGAAACACCAGATAAAGCTTCTCCTAGTCCTCTAACATCAGTATTGGCTAAAGTTGCTCCCTTTGCCATCAAATCAGCATATTTCTGAGCATTGTCCATCGAATCTCCAAAACCTTTTACAGATGCCGTTACATACGTTGCCGCACTATCAAGGCTCATTGCTCCTGCTGATGCCAAACTTAAAACTGTTGGAATTGCCTTAATAGATTCATCTGCCGATAAACCTGCTTGTGCTAATATGTTTAATCCTTCTGCGGCTTCACTAGCTGTATACTTTGTTGTAGCACCCATGTTCAAAGCCGTCTTTTGTAAATTTTTAAAATCTTTATTTCCATTTTTGATTTGTTCAGTCGTAATTCCCATTGTTGCCGCGACCTGTGACATAGCACTCTCAAATTTAGTTGCTACACCAACCGAAGCCGCCCCAACACCAACAAGAGGGAGAGTCAAACCTTTTGTTAACCCTCCCCCGATTGTGGAAAATGCACTGCTCAAACCTTTTAACTTTTGTTCCGTTGTTGCTCCGCTTGCTTGAAACACCTTTAAATCGCTAATTGCAGACTTGAATCCACTCTTAAATTTACTTGTATCAAGTTCAAGAAAAGCAACCGCTGAACCCATGTTCAAAGCCATGCTTTATTCCTCCTATATGTCTTTGTAAAAATCAGAAAAGTTTGTATAGCTTTTCTCTTTTTCTTTCCCATTGTCTAATGTTATCCAATGCGGAGTCTCTTTATTTTTAATCCGCATTAAAACATTAATGCAAGCTTCATTAAAACAATATGCTGTGTATTCATCTTTGATAGACATTGCCTCACTTGGCAAACAACCAAATTCTTTTGCAATCGCAATTACATTCTCGACGTTTCTAGTCTTCACGAAAATTTTCTAAATTCTTTACCCCTGTCTGTGTGTAATTAAAAATAAACAACATTTGTTCATCAGTCAACTGAATACCTGCTTTTTTGATTTCCTTATATGTTGGTTGCACGAATACCTCTCCTGCTATTGTATCAATAACGGAAAAGATTTCTTTTAACATATTATCATCAGAAGCATTTACTGCTGTGCCATCATTCATAAACAATTCATTGGTTTTAACCAATAATTCATTCGGAATTTTCCCATTTTTAGCCATTGCCAAAAGTGACGGTCTTTTAAGTTTTGCAACAAAAGGCTGTGTCGGTGCAAACGGTGGTAAAGTAACTATCTCACCTTGTGCATATTGTTTTAATTCCTCAATACTTGTTATCGCTAACTGTTCTCTATTTACGTCTACTGCCATTCTCTTTTACTCCCTTAATCTAATTTTGAAACTTCTGTTGATTTTCTTCCACTCATAACGGTAGGAGAATTTTGTTTAGTATCTTCTGCATTAGATACCGCTGTAAACCCTGTTGGTAACTCGTCCACATAACTAATCTTATATGGTGCCTGACCTTTCTTTGGTGCTGAATTGATTGTATATTCTGGTAATCTAAATACATCATCCTCTGAATTTAAAACAACAGGTGCTCCTTGACAATTTGGATAAGTAATTAATTCATACTTAACGATTTGTCCAGAACTATCATAAACAGCAGAATAACAATCTAAATCAAATACTTCTCCCTTATCTGTACTTCCTGCGGCTGGTGGCTCATATGTTGGGTAACCATCTGAGCTATCTCCAACTGTTCCACCTTGAAAAATCTTAACAACATCGGGAATAAACACATTATCTGTCAATGTGATTGTATGCCCTGTGATTGTTGTTGTTGCCGGTTTTTGTGCAATCAGTTTTCCCAACTTAACTAATTTTATTGCATCGCTTTCCTCTGTTTGTGCTTCAACAGCAATCTTATTAGCTGTATCAACTGCAATTTCGACTGCTGTTGTTCTAACGACAACAAGCGATACATCTATTGTTGGGATTCCGTTTGCGGCTTTCTTTGTTGCCATACTTTACCCTCCTTACAAATTCCAATTCTTAATTTTTCTTGCTCCATAATATTGAAAACTAATCATATGTCCCTTGACACTATCATCATAATAGCTTGGTGTTTCATTTCCTAAATACATGACTAACGGAAAAATATTTTTCATTGTTCTTTTTATTTCTAAAACAAAACTTTCCAACTCTGAATAACTCTGTTCTGGAACATAACACATAATTGTGTAAATTGGTCTTTCAGATGAAACTGTTAATGGCTGATATGCTCCGTCATGTTTGATAACAACATATTTTGATATGCACTCTCCTTTGTGTTGTGATGGAAAATACACATCAAAATTATTTTGTTTTAATAAATCATAAATTTGTTTTGATACTTCTTTCGCCATCTTCTACCTCAAATGTCCTAACAGCCTTGTAAATCCATTTAAAATTTCTGGGCTTACATTCTGCACTGTTTCTTGTAAAATTGCATATCTACGTTCATGTGCCAATTCTAACCACTTACCATAATCAACACCATGGCTGATATAGATTCTTGTTTTGTCACTGCCTGTTTCAACAAAACCTGTTAACCTTTGTACTGCATGACCTGTTCTATTTGTCCACCTTTTATGTGTCTTTGCATAATTCTGAAACTTTTTTGCTCCCTCTGTCGCAAACATTTTTATAGCAATCTGTGATTTTGTTTGTGCTTGTGCTAAATTGTTTAACAACTCGTCTGCTTTAATTCTTACCATTAACAACCAACTCCAATGATATGTCACACACAATGTTATACATTTGTATATTATTTTTCTCAATAACCTTATATCTATTTGAACCAACCTCTAAAATATGTCCATTCTGTATAGGTTCTGAATCCTCATACTTTAACAATAACAATGGTTGACCTTTTGAATGTGTTTTTGTCCCATCTGAAATGTTTTTTGTTATATAACCCTTTGATGTATGAAAAAGTCCTCTTACATCAACGATACTCTTTTGTTCTCCTGTTGGCTTTCCATATTCATCACAAACTAATTCGTTTATGTGATATGTTTCTCCATGCATCTGTATTTCTCTTACAATCTTGTATAGTTCAAATTTCAAATTTCTCATAACAATGTACCTGTGTTTGGTGTTACATATTTCTGTGCTAACATTTTAAAGTAAGAAGAAGAATCTTTTGTTGAGATTCCACTAACGTCTAAACCTGTTGTTTCTGCCTTTAAAATTAAACACTCATAACTTGCCTTTCTTACATCCCCATTGTTCTTTTCTAAATAATAAACTAATTCTTCATCAGAAAAGTAAGGGATTATGTTTTCCCTTACATTCATTTTTAACTCTTTCAGTGCATCCATAAACACACAACCTTTTTACATTTTTGCTTCTTTAACTGCTCTCTGAATAATTCTTCTTGCTTCTGCTACGTTTTTAGCACTCTTTGTATTTATGTTATGAACCTTTGCAAATCTCATAAGTTGTTCTTTGTTCATTTCACTAATCGGAATAGATTCAATATCTTCTGAATCTTCTTCGATAATATTTTGCTCAACAACTTCATGCTCTGGTTCTTCCACTTCTTCTGTCTTCATGCTACCACCAACAATCATGTAACCTAATCTTTTGTATTTGTTTTCATATTGTTTCATAGTAACCTTTAACATATTAGGTTTTGTTGGTTTTCTAATTGTTACAAACATTTTTTACTCCCCCTTTCTAAACTTGGTCAACGGAGTAAATAAACACTTGGTCGGCTGTTGGAAAATCTGGTAAACAAATCTGTGTAACTTTTGTTTCAACATTTACTGGGTCTTCCTTCGCCATTGTTGTAACCGCAACTCCTGTATCAGTAATCTTAACATTTGAAGCCGCTAAAGACATAAGGTCTGATTCTTCTGGTGTTGTTCCAAACCATGTCTGCCCTAAATTTCCACTTGGGAATAAAACAAAAACATCATCTTCAACATATCTCTGTACAGCTCCACTTTCATCAACATACTTCTTATCATTAACTGCGATTTCAATGTTTAATTCGTCAAGAATAAACTGCTTAATTTTCGCATCTGATAAAAAACCTTCTCCATCTGTAAGAACAAAAATTGATTTCTTAATTTCTGTATTCTTTCTGAAATACCCCATAACTGTTGACGATGTAACTGCTCTTGTTACCTCAACCCCTGTATCCTCAAGAATCTTATCCTTTGCTGTTCTAATATCCGTAAGAATTGATGCCGAAGGGTCGCTCCAAACTTTTGTTACATTACTCTTGTGGTCTTCTGGCATACCATAATCATACTCATAAACCTGTCCATTACCCTCCATAGCAATAGCACCTGTTGTAAGAGCCATCATTCTCATACGCTCTCTCTGTGCCGCCGCACCTTTTAACAGTTCCATTTCATCATCAAAAATCATGTTAACAATGGAATCAATAATACTCTGATTTCCTGTTTCAATAACTTTATTTAACTCCTGCCGCATTTCTTCATCAACATATTTTGATTCTTTAAAGAACGGCATTTCTGCGGATAATTTCTCAAATCCGATTCTTGGTCTTGGAATTGCAGATGCATCAAAAGCACTTGGTTTTAAAACAATCGGTAACCCTTTTGCACCTTTTAACCACTGTAATTTTAATCCTAACTTTTTATTGTTTGGGAATAACTCCTGCCCCATGTAAGGTTCTAAATGCTGTTGTAATAATTCCCAATAGGCGACAATCTCACCACTGATAATTAAATCAAAAATTGACATCTTATTTCCTCCTAACAAGCGATGAATTTAATCATCGGTAATGCTTCTTTTACCTGCTCTGTAATCTTTGCTTTTGTTGTTGCATCAATACGATTTGTATTAACAAATCCAAAAATCAAAAGTGTTCCATTTGCATCCCCTGTTGTTACATCCACATCATGCAGAAGAACTCCTACTGCATCAGACTTTTCAGTAGAAGAACCTGCTTTTGCCGCTGTAAACGCTGTTGTTCTGTTGTCAAGGTCACCAGTTAATGGTGTTCCTGCCTTAACAATCTTTCTTCCTAAACTATCAGCCGTTGCCACTGAATCATCAACAACAACTCCAACTGACTCTTGCAATTCTACATTTTTAAGAATTTGCGTAATGTTTCCATACTTTTCTGTTTTGATTCCTGTTTGATTAAACATTTTGTTCACCCTCCTAACTATGTGAGAAATAACTGCTTTTTGTTGTTTGCTTTCTTGCAAATAATCTCTGTGCAAGACCGCCCTCCGCTTCTTCTTTTTCTTCCTTCTGTTTTTTCTCCTGCATTTTTGAATTTGTTCTTGTTACTGTTCTTCTCTTTTTATCCTCTTTCTTTTCTTCCTCTGAAACAAAATAAACAGAACCGCTATTGCTCTTTTTGATTTCCTCGATAACATCAAGAATCTTTTTATCCTCTGTTGCCTTTGACTTAGCAACAATTACTAAATCATCAACTAAATCTGGCTTTGCTCCTAACGTAATAGCGGCTAATTTCGCTTCTGCAATATCAGCACGCTCCTTTTCCTCAACAAGTCTCTTTGTAAGAGTTTTATTAGAATCATTTGCTTTTTCTAAGTCTGTCTTTTTATTTTCCTGCTCTTGCTGATATTTGCTCACAATCGTCTGTAAATCTTCTTTGCTATCCACACCTAAGGCGGCTAAGATTTCATTTACACCCTGCTTCTTTGTTTCCTCAACATTAATTTTATTTGTTTCGGTTTTGTTTTCTTTCTGCTCTGTATTTACCTCTGTTTTGTTTTCTCCTGCATTTGTCTCGTCAATGTTTGGATTTGTTTTGTTTTCTTCCATAACTACTCTCCTTTTATGCTTGTTTTTATTTTTGCTTCTTCCTGCTTTAACATTTCCACAAGAAAAACTCGCTCTCTTTCTTTTTTCATCCTTACACTTTCATCGGGATTATGATTAAGTGTTTCCAAGACTGTTTTAATTCTCAGTCTTAAACTTTTTGTTTTATTGTTGTCATATGCTACAGTGTACTCTCTACTGCATTTCGGACACTTAAAATAAGTTATCTCATATGCTCCTACCTTTTTGTTTTTAAGTTTAATTTTAAACTCTTTCTTACACCCATCACATATTACTCTCATATTATAACACCTCTTTAACTTTCTGTCAATACTTTTTCTACTTCTTTTTTATGCTTTTCTAATAACTTTTCTCTCTTTTTCTCTAATGATTCTGTCAATCGAATTCTTTTAGAATTTAATTTCTTTCCTACCTTGTCACCCTTTCTTTTTACTTCTACTGCCTGCATAATTGTTCTTGATAATGATTCTTTTATTTTTAATGTTTCTTCATTATCAATCTGTACGACTACGATTGATTTACATTCTAAACAAACAAAATATATTATATTTAAAACAATCCTTCCTCCCTGTCTATAAACAACTACTTTCTTCTGTTTTAGATTTCCTTTTCCAACTACGTTATTATGTCTACACTTATCACACACTACATTTGTATTCATCTTTTATTCTCCCATAAAATCTAACGCATATTTATCTATATCTGGATATGTTCCTACAGGTGAACTATACCATTTACCTATTTTGTCAGCTATTGTACTCATATCATCTGGTATATATGCTTCAAATGTACACATACCATTTGGGTGGTCTAGCGGTAACTCGTCTTTCTGAAATAACCTTCCATCACGACTTAAACACAACTGACAAGTTCTGCCGTGTTGCCCCGAACTATGCCATATGTACCCTTTTACAAATGGGTCATTTTTATTTACCATTTCAAAACTTTGTTGATATGCATGGCTTATCATTGTTCTAGCCAACCTTTGTGCATTGTAATCTACATTTCCAAAATAAAATGTTTTCTGTCTTCCTTCTGGTATTCTTTTTCCATCTTTATCTAAGACGAATTTACCCTTGCTATCTCTTTTATATTGTTGGAACTTAATTACTTTGCTTTTCTTTGCCTGTTGTGGGTTAACATACTGCTCTAAATCTCTAGCAATCTCATAAGCACTTTTACCATACTTTGTACCATTCGCTATGATTCTATCTAGCTTTGTATTAAAATCTCTTGTATGCCCCCATATGGCTTTAGATAACGTCCAATCTCCTTTATACACATCACCAGAAACGATTCTTTTTACAATCGTATCTGGAACATAATAAAAAGCTTGCTCTATATCTTTAAATCCACATTTACTTAAAAATTTTCTTGTGTCTTCTACCACCACCCTTGATATATCTCTAATACTGTTTTTTATTCCTGTTTTCAATTCCTTATCAATTTGTTTTATCTGTTGTTCTATCTCTCGCTTTAACATAATCAACTGGACTTTTTCCAGTTTGTTATATTTACCTATCTTCTTTAGTTTCTTAGACACATCCTTATACATATCTAAATAAAGTTGATATATTTGTTTTTCCTGTTTCTTTGTTAATGTTCTTCTAATTTCCTCAGCCGACTTTAAATCAAATTTTTGTCGTGCCATTTCACCACCTTTTGTTTCCCCTTTCTTGTAATTATATATTAACACAACTTTTATTATTTGTCAATAACTATTCTTCCAATTTCTGATTTATTTCTTCTTCTTCAACCTGTTTATTTACTTCAATGTTTGCTCCCTCTTCCTGTGTTCTATCCTCTAAAACAGGATTTACAATCGCTCCATCGAACATACTCTTTTCATAAACAATCTGTAAAATTTCTTCGTCAATTTGTTGGTCGGTTATTAAATCTTCATGTCTATGTTTTTTCAGATAGGATTTTACAGAACGTAAATTATTTTGCACCTCTTCCATGTCAGAAGATTTTTCCTCCAATTCATCATCCAATAATGCATATTTTTCATTGATTACAATATCATACTCAACATCATTTAATTGTGGAATCTCATAAATCGTTTTTGTCATGTCTTTATTTAGCAAAACAATTTCTAAAACAAATTTTATTATGTTTTCTATTGCCGGTTTCCATGTTTTAAATTTTTCATCACATCGAACCATTAAAGAATAATATAATGCTTTGATTGACTTACCGCTTGTAATTGTTCCCACCAATGTTTCCTCAGAAATATTTGGAATGTCAAGTTCATTGTACATTTCAGAATTGATTCTGTCAAGCGTATTCTTTAATGCTTCTGTATGCCCCATATCGGGTGACAATGTTCCAATCATCGGAGTTGGTTCATCTAAATTCATATTATGTTCTAAATCCCAATAAGAACCTGCGGAAGAACTAAGATTCTTTGTTGTTTCTCTACTCATGTCTACAGTATATCTAATCGGATTCATTCCCTTTCTAACACAATCTACATCTGCATTTGCTAACTTGCTATAGATTGATTCTCCTTCTGTCAACTGCCTAACCTCTGACATACCTCTTTTATTCATTAATGTTCCATCATTAATAATAATTGCCACAGGTATTTGTTTTAAATCTGTTTTATGTTCCTCAATTAACTGCTCCGACAAAACCCCTGAACCTTTGTAAATTGCGGAACTCATGTAAACAACACCATTGCGAACAGTATATTCATTCACCAAATACAATGAGCCTCCAACTGTTATATCCTGTTCAACACATTCAAACGAAACAAATTTGATTAACTTATTTGTTCCATACTGGTACTCATAGTAAAACTGCAAGCTGTTATAAAAATGGATTGCGATTCCATCGTCTTCTGAATAATCTACTAATGCGGCTACCCTTTTAGCAACAAAACAATCCTTTGCACTTTGTAACAAAAGATTAGAAAAGCCACTATTCTTTAATACCTCATTTACTACTGTTTGCAGATACTCAACATCTTGCAAACTTTTATCATCTGTCAACCTTGCCTTTACCTTGATTTCTGGTTGTTGCGAAAACATGAATCTTGCTTCTTTATCAATTAATGTTTTTATCTTTTTAAACCTGTAATTTGATGGAATATAATCCCCCTTTGCCCCTTCTGGCTTAAAATCTGCCCCACACTGATAATCTAAAAAATATTGGATTAACTCATAAACTTCATTTCTATAAATATTCCCTCTATCTCCTTTGATAAAATTTCCAAAAATAAAATATGGGAATGTTTTAGCGGCAATTAAACAATCATTTGACTTTTGTTTTTCTAATCCTATTACATCAATGTTCATCTTTTACTACTCCTTTTTTATATCCATATACTACAATAGCACCCCAAAGGGTGCTAATTGCTATTTTTTATATTTCTTTGCTTTGTTTAATGTAGACTTTCCAAACTTGCCATTAACGGTTAATTTAAACAATCTCTGTGCTTTCTCTTCTGCTTTTGCTGTACTTTCTCCATATTTACCATCAATCTTCAAATCGGCATCTACCAACCAATTAAGTAATTCTTGTACTCTCTTAATCTGTGTTGGATATTCTGTATATGTTTTGTACCCATCACCAATTTGGAAATATCCTCTCGGTGGCAATACAGGAAATACATCCTTATAAGTAGTTGGTTCTACTGCCTTTAAGAATAATGCCCTTTCAGCTTTTCTACGTCTTGTAAGACCTCTGTAAACCCTTCCACCTGCTTTATTATAGGATAACATTTTTTCTGCAATCTGCTTCTTTGTTCTTGTTCCATTTGCCGTTAACATTTTAATACTTCCAATATTAAAACAAAACGAAACAAGTGCTTCAAACTCATTTTGATTCCAATGATAAATGTTATCATATTTGTTAACTAAAGGCGAATATTTCTTTCTAAGAGATTCTAAAAGCCATTTGTTAGCGGTATCTTTTGTTATCCTCATACCCCTTTTGATTGTTCTGCCTGTGATACTCTTGTCAGAATTTGTAATACCATATCCAATAGTCCAAACTCCTACTTCATCCCTATAGGCTTTTAACTGACACCCTTCAAACCTTTTTACAATTTTCATTCCTTCGCCATTTGCTCTAAATGTTTTCATCATTAACACCTACTTCTGGAATACCTGCAATACTTGTTAAAACACTCACAACACCTGCTACAACACTAGCAGATACCACCATCTTCCAATCTACAGAACTAATTACCGTTCCTGCACCAATAACACCGACTGCTGTTTGTGCCATTGTTTTAATTGCTCTAACTCCTGTTGCCTTACACCACTTAATTGTATTCACATCTGGTTTAAATACACAATTCTTAAACATTATGTTTGTTCTCCTTTCCATTTTCTTGTCTGCACATTTCAAAGTCATGTTTTAACTCTATGATTTCCTTTCCATGTGTGTTTATTTCATCCCATTGTTTTTGTTGTGATTTACTAACATGTTTTTTATATTCTTCAAATTCTTTATTATGCTTCTCTAGTTCTTCTGTAAGCTTTCCCATCTTAACTATTAACTCTGTCATTTGTTTTGTGTTTTCGTTTAGTGGCTTATACAATGTTGTAAATAAACCAACTATTGCTGTCAATGCAATTACACCATATCCAATAACAAAACTATTATCAATCATATAAGCACCTCTATTATATATAAAAATTTATAGACCTTATATACAAAAGAACTTATTATTATGTTTTGTCAAGCTTAATTACTCAACTTTCTTCCTTGTAATAACACCATTATAACAAGTTCTCCCTACTTCTTGTTTTTCTACATTCTCAATTTGTTCTGGCTCTTTTATACAAGATAAATATACAGGTTTTCTATTTTCCATAATTGCAACGGCTAACTCTAATCCATTGTATAAACCTATCATATAATCATCATGTACACCTTTTAAACTCTGCTCCTGTACATTCTTCACTCTTTTTAACTCTCTTATCCTTTTTCCCTTTAACATCTACTATATCTCCCTTCATTAATGTTGTTATCTCTTATTTTATATTAAATATAACATTTTTTATTTCTTTTGTCAAATACTACTTTTTATAAATTAATTAAATTCCATTCTTGATTCTTCTTCCTTATTAATATCCATCAGCTCATTGTACTGTTCCTCAGTAATCCTGCCAGTCGCAAAGAAAATATCAATCTTATTCTTTAAATCGTCTGTTAGACCGTTTCTCTCTTTAAGTTTCAGTAATGTTTTATATAACATAATCATACCTCCAATTCTGTCAATGTTACTGCATATTCTGAATTTACATATGCTTCTGCGGATTGCAAATCCATATCATAGATGTAATCTCGGTTGTCGTTTAACTGTTGTTTTACATAATTCCAACCGTTCTCCATACTGATTGGATAGTTAAATACTGTATATCCGTCCAACTGCTCTGAACCAACTGTGATGTTGGTTACTGGATAATATGTGGATAGTAATTTTAGAGATTTGATTTGTTCAATCGATAAGTCTTCTTCTGTTTGTGAGGATAATTCATAAATTGCATATGTGTCTTGAACTAATTTAATTGCTGTTTCCTTATCCGTAAATCTATCATCAACAAAAACAATGCTACTGTCGTTAGGTATGTACACATACCCACTTTCGTTAGTCCACTTCGAACCAATATATAGATTCGATATAGGTTTACTGTCTCTTTTACCTATTATTGGGTATGATAAATAACCATTTCCGTTTGAATGGAAACCATGCGTTACTCTTTCATTAGAAAAATCTTTCAAGTTTATTCGCTTTACTTTTCGATACAATTTTCCTTTCTCAACATCCACATAATCTGCAACATACTGCTGTCCGTTGATTGTGACGTTACCACCACTTGAGACTTGAATTGCATTAAGGGTGACTGGTAGCTGTATGGTCTGTTCTTTGTATGGTTCGTAAGTTGTTGCGTTTTCGGATAATTCTATCTGTGCTTTATCTTTTTCTTCTGTTTTAATATCAAATCTGACATACATTGTCCCAGTTGGAACTTGACCATTATTTCTATTAACAGTATTAATGAATTTATAATCTTTGTCATATGCACATAATGTCATTGAAGCGTTAAATGAAACTTTTTTCCACTATACGGAAAAGGTATATACTTCTCAATAGCACAATAATTTCCGCTCAACGATTCATATATCTTACCTGTATTGGTATCTATCGCCCTGTTTAATATAATTGGGAATTTTTTAGAATCAAACAAATTCTTCCCACAAATCTTAATAACAGGGTTTACCACGCTCTTAATCTCAACTGGATTTTCGAGTGAGGGCGTTCCATCCTGTGATGATTTGCCATACAGCATCATATTCTGAATCTTTCCATTATCAGAATCAGTAATATGGGTTTCACCTTGATTTGATGCATAGAATTTTGTAATTTTGTTTCCTAATTCTTCCTCATTTTTATAAATCTTTTCTTTCTCTTCTTCTGTTATGCCTCCTAAATCATCACCTTCTGGTTGTGGTGGTATTACTTTTACATAAATTTCTTCTTTTGTTTCAATATCCACAGCAACAAAATATTCTGCCTTTCCTTCTTTCATGCTCAAAACCTTCCTATCTTAATAATCTTTTTTTTGAATCATACTCTATTTTTTTTATAGGATTTCTTTCAAGATATGACTCAACCGCTATATCTATTTTTTCTTGCGTTACGCCTTGTGCTTTAACTTTTCTCAATAAAGCACCATATATTTGTAATAACATTGCTTGCATTTAATTCTCCTTCCTACAAAGGATACCATTGACCTTCTTCATTTTTTACTTTATTATAAACATATAAACAATTTTCGGTATCCAATGCATCTAAAACAAAACAACTACTACCACTTAGGATTTCCTGCTTTGGTAAATTAATTACATCTTTCTTTAAACACTGTAAATAAACTCTATTACCTTCTCTACCAACAACTTGGATACTTCCTTTCTCAATTTTACCAATGTCCATTTTTTTCTCCTTCTTATCATTCCACTATAACATATTCTATTCTTTTACATTCCCCTTCTAATACTATACATATATATATCTTTTTTTTGAATCAAATTTTAATTCTAATGTTATTTTTTCTAATGTTTCCATTCTTTGCAATAATTGTGTTATCACATCTGCATATTGTTCTGCTATCTCTTCTCCATCCGATAATGTATATGCGACAATCCCAACACTAGGAACTGTATTCCACCTTGTTTTCAATTCCCCTGTTTCTGTATCTGTATATACGGCTACAACCTTAAAAGCAATAAAGCCTTGTTCTTCTAATACATTGCCCGATAACAACCAAGAAAACTCTATATAATCTCCTGTTTCATCAACCTTTACATCTTCACACCAATACTTGCCAACTTCACCCATTACTGTTGTAACATTCTCATCTGCTTTTTGATACACAACATAAATTTTATGTTTTGATAAATCAATGTTATTCCCAACAATCTTTGGACATTTAAAATATTTTTTCTCAACATCCTTATCAAAATTTACACCAAACAATCTTTCACTCTCTGGCACTTCAATAATTCTTGTTTCAGGATTAATCATAAATACATCATTTACTGGTGTTATTAATCCATCGTCTAACTGCTCTATGCCATCCTCTGATTGTCTCATTGCTTCTTCTAAACTAGGCACTTAGTATCCTCCTTTCATATTTATTGTTATTTTGTTTGTGCTATAATTCTCCCCATTTTCTTTTGTTATAACAGATAATTCAATACTATCACAAATATTAAATTTATCTGGTATTCTGCATTTTTTATTTACCAATGGGATATAATCCTCCATTGTTAGACTATCCACTTTTAAGACATGAGGAAGGTTTCTAACAGTACTCGTAAATGTTACATCCACCTCTTTATCTCCTTCTCTTGCTTCGCTTATCTTTGATAACCTGTTGTTTTTATCTACAAACAAAACCATTTTTGTTTCACCCCCTAACCTGCTCTACTATTTGTTTTTTGTTCTTTTATATCTGCTACTGTATAATTATCTAATGCATACCACAAGGCACTAAACGTATGTGGGTCAATATTAAATTGGTCATATATTGGTTCATCCTTTGTATCCTTTGCATAAACTAAATCTTTTAACTCTATGATTGTGTTTACACAACGAGGCGAACAAACTATCTTTTTAAACCTCTTTATTTTCTTTGTATTCTGTAATCTACTGCCAATGTATTTTTTGCACTTCTTAACATAGAAACCCTCTTGTCTGTAATACTTAATTGTTTTAGGTTCTGCACTATCACATATAATTGGTTTATCTAATGCGATAGACCTATCTTTCACTTTTTGTACATCATCCCTTTTAGAAAACTTATCGTCTGTTATGTTATTCATATATACTTCATCATAAATATATAAAACCTTTTCTGCATCATCAACACAACAAGAAATAAGTGCATTAAATGATGTTTCAAAACCAAAGTCAAAACCAAAGAAATGGAATTTTGATGGAATCCTATGTACAACTGCCTTAAACTCTTTTGCATTTGTAGCAACTGTAAAATTCGGTAACACTTTTATTCCATTTGCTCCAAACTTACCAAATCTGGCTACTTGGTACAATGATTCATCAATATACTTTAATTCCTCAAGATTATCTATATATGATTGCGGCAAGAATGGGTTATCATCAACTGTACTATGATGGTAATAAACACCATTCTTTTTGTTTACTAATGTCCTACGTCTATATAACTCTTCTTCATCCTGTACAGTATTCTTAATAATCTTGTCTTCCTTCTTTTCTGTATGTGTAAAAAATAAATCATACACCCAGTTTTCCCTTCCTACAGGATTACACGTTAATATAAAATGCAATGTCATATTAGGCTGTCTGACACGTCCTAATATCTCTGTGTAAGCTTTGTAATTTAACTCTGAACATTCTTCCATCCACACGATAGAAACCCCATGTATGGACTTTATCTTCTCCGTATTGTCCATTCCTCTAAATATAATTCTGCTACCGTTTGGAAAACGTACCTCCATTGGAGACTTAACGAACACTATTTTATTTCTGTCTTTGTCTTTAAACGATAACAAATCCATGTCACTAACAATTTGTTTTAATATTTCAAAACAAGAATCTTTTATCGTTGTAAATACATTCCTTACAACTAGACAAGTACGTTTTTCTTGTAATAATTTTAACACTATCTTCTGTGCTGTCGCTTGACTCTTACCACTACCATAGCCGCCAATTACTAAATACTTTTCATAATCCCAGTCCATGATGTAGGATGAAAACCTTTCTGATATTTTTACATCAATATCCATCTTTGTTCTCTACCTACCTCTACATAGTACAAAAAGCAATGTAATGATACTTTATATTCGCACCTACTACATTGCTTTCTGTCTATTAATAGTATATCATATTATTTTATTTTGTCAAGGCATTATTTTAATAAATCTAAAATCATATCTAAAATATCACCTGCTTTTTTATCACTCTGTTTCATTTCTTCCTCTGTATACATTCCTGTGTCCATTTCTATCTTTCTTAATGCTCCTGCAATAGTTGCAATGCAATCATCTAAACTAGCTCTATGTATAACATTCAAATCTAATTTATCCTTTTTGTCTAACATAACAAAAATTATATTGCCTATTGTTGACATTACAACACCATTCTGCATCTGAATATTATCAAGCTTCTCGATGATAATATCTTGCTTTGCTTCTTCTTTTGTTTTAGTCCCTTTTAACAATTCAAGATAATACTCTCTTGGCTTTTTAATAGGACATTCGATACCTTTGTCTAAACATCTATGAAACAACTCTTTTGCGGTCATTTTTTCATAATTCTCTGTTCTTGTTCTTTCTTCTCTAGTTTTGTTTTCTTCCATTACTCTGTTTCCTTTCTTGATTAATGTTTTATTTATTTGTTACAAATGGAAAGTGTAGGAATCGAACCTACGACCTATCGGTTATGAGCCGAACGCTACTACCATCTGAGCTAACTTTCCTTACTGGGTATGTTGGATTTGAACCAACGCATCTAGGAGTCAAAGTCCTATGCCTTACCGCTTGGCTAATACCCATTATGACGGTTTAACCTATACAACCGACAAGGTGAAGATTATCATTACGATTACTTCGATTACAATATAATAATAACACATTTATTAGATTATGTCAACCATTAATTTAATCTATTTTAATCAATTCCATTAAATGCTTTATGCATTATATAAACATATTCGATTGCCATTTCTCTACTACATGGAATCTTCTCCATTACATCTTCTACCTGCCCTTCCAAACCATTCTCCCAAATGTATTTACCTTGTTTAGTAAAATACTCTGGATACCTGCACATTCTTTCTTCTATATCCATTTTCAATTCCTCCTATCATTAAAAACAAATATATATTTTATCATCTTCTGCCGATATATTATATATTTTATTTATATCATATTTTTTCAATTCTTTAACTGTCAACCTCTCTGCTTCGTGTCTTTGTCTATTGCTTGAATCAATTATAACTATGTTTGCATAATCATCATTAAACAGCTTTTTTATTAAATCCATTAAATCATTAATTACCATATTCTCACACCAACCTATTTATTTAAATATTCATATTCTTCCACAACTTCTAACTTCTTCAAATCTTCAATAAGCCACGGTTCTTCATCTTCCCACTTAACCATAGGGAAATCAACACAGATACGATGATTTAAACAAAAACAATTTACTCCAATATGCACCCAACTCTTATCGCTATTCTTATATGGTTCTTTTTCATATAAGAATAATTTATTATCTCTATCTCTTGCAATGTATTTAAACTCGCCTATAATATAATCAATAATTGCTCTGTCTTTCTTACTAATCACTGGCTTTTCAATATATTCGGATTCAGTCCATCCTTTTGCTTTCATTTCTTCTTTAAGTTCTATTAACTCATTCCACAATTCTCTTTCCCTAATCTTTGAGATTTCATCTTCTGGATGTTCTTTTAAAAAATCATACTCTCTTGCCCATTTATTCGATAAGGCTTCGTATGCTAATTCATATAATCTTTCTTCTTTCATTCTCTTTGCTTCCTCTCTTAACTTGTTTTGATTATAACACTTGCTTTATTCTATTACACTCAATAGGTTATTTATTTATTCTTGTTGCTCTTACTGTTTTTGTAATATCACAATCAAACTCATCTATTACATGAATGTTTTTGTTTTCATCTTCATAAATACTTACCCTCTTTGTGATGTTACATTCAAATTCATCAATTACCTTAAAATCATATTTGTTTAACTTTTTCATTTTGTTTACCTCTCTTTTTTTTGTTTTCTCTATCAACTTTGTAACTTTATTATAACATCTGCATCTTGTTTTGTCAACCACTATTTTTTAAATTTTATTTAACTTTCTCAACATTAAACTCTAATTCCTCAACATCATCTGTATAACCATTATCAATCAACCACTGTTTTACTAATTCGATTGCTTCTTCTTTTGTTTCTGCTTCTGTATAATCTCCTACCCAATTATCAAACTCCTGTGTATTGTTTTCTCTTACCTCAACATTGTATAACATAATATTTACTTCCTTTCTCTTTGTTCTCTCTTATTAACTTATATTTATTATAACATAATATATTAATATGTCAATACTTTTTTGGTAATTTGTTTTATATTTATTTACATAAAAATAGGCACATAAGATAATGTGCCTTAAATTAAATATATCTATTTGTTTTATACATAAATCTTCCACACAAACAATCTGTTCTGCAAGTTTTATTATCTTGAATACTACCTTTATTAGGATTGCTCTTATGATACCCTGTGCAAAACCATTTATCACTTTTATACAATGCTCTTATCATGTTCTTAGCACTTGTAACAATACAAAATTCATTTCCTTGCTTAGTTATATATTCAGCAACAATATTTAAAAATCTTGTTCCTAACCCTATACCTTGATAATCTGGTAATATCACAACTCTATGCACCCTTTTTAAATTGAGTATTTTGTTATGTGGTTGATGCAACACAGCACAAAAGCCAATGATTTCGTTTTGTTCGTTGTATAACCCAAAACATTTTGAAGAGTTACTCAGCTCACTATTCAAATAATGATACTTCCTAAACTTGCCCCACTCGCCTCTCTTACACTTTCTAACCGTGAACTTTTGTTTTGGCTTGGGGCGAATTGAAAAACCATTTGCATAGTATCTGTATCGAATACCCAATCTGGTTGCAAATAATCTATAATATCTTTATGACAACTAACTGCAATAAATTGTTTATTTGTTTGTTTCAAATATTTGCTCAATGCTATGCATAAATTATGTGCAACGGTTCTATCTACCACACTTGTAAATTCATCATACACTACTTTATTGCTTTGTAACAACGCTCTAGCAACATCAACACGCATCTTTTCTCCTGTGCTTAAACAACTATACGGTTTAAACCATTCTGGAACAGACCCAAACCCAACTCTGTAAAACATCTTGGTTATTTCTTCGACCGTACATTGCTCATTCATATTGTCAAGAACACTGTTGTTGTCATATTCAAAACCGTTAACATAATACTTACCGAATTTTGTTCTCGCTATCGTGCTTTTACCTGTACCACTAGAGCCTACAATACAACCAATATTCCACTTCTTTGGTGTTTGTATTGTTCCTTTCAAACTTGTTATTGTTTCATTTTGTTTATAATCAAAATCACTCATTATTTTTCTAGTTCTAAATGAGTCATTTATTTTTGTTTTTTTTATAATGTTGAAACTAACTTGCACTCTTTACCATACCCCTTTACCTTATTAAAAACTTGTTCCATTTGTTTTTCATCCTTACAAATAATGTGTACCTCATATTTTTCTTTTATTTCAAATTCAACTTTCTTTTTTGCTTCATCATCTTTTGTTATTTCTACGACTTCATCAAACCCAAACAAATCCATGTCCATATCTGTAAGCTGTTCTATCTCTTCATCAAGTAAACTATAATCCCATTCGCTTTCATTCAGTTTGTTATCTACTAACCTGTATGCTTTTATTTGTTCTTCTGTTAACTCATCTAAACATACAGTAGGAACTTGTTTTAGTCCTGCTTTCTTTGCTCCTAAGATTCTTCCATGTCCTGCTACCACACAATCATGTTTATCAATTATAACAGGCTGTGTAAAACCAAATTCTTTGATACTATTGGCTATCTGTTCTACTTGTTCTTTGTTATGCTTCTTTGCATTTTTCTTATATGGTTTTAATTCCTTTATTGGTCTATATTTTATGTTTAGTTCTTTGTTTTTCATATTGTTTTATTTCCTTTCTGTTATGTTTTGTTGTTTCGTTCTAAAAATGTTTGTTTATATATATTATATTAAATATATTTATATATTATATTATTCTGATACATAAAATGCACACTTTATATAACCACCTAAATTATAATATTTGTTTTTATCATATTGCTTTTCTAAGATTTGTTTTAATTCTTTTGTTCTATCTTCATACATACAATTATTCTTATTGCCGCAATTATTACAATTTATATTAATTACAAACATATTAAACCACCTTTCTAGGCTTCATATAGGCTCATATAGACATTCTATATATTTTTACATGGCATTTATACCCTTATACCTTAGAATGCTTCTATGGCTCTATTTGACTAAATAACAAAAATACCTGCATCTGCTTTTGAACCTTTAAAATAATCTGCTTTTGAACCATCACCTGTGTTTATTGTTTTCATAATCCATGCAAGTGATACTTCTTTAAGTTGTCCACTTGTTGCGATTACTATTTTACCATTAAGGGCAAATCCTAAAGCAACATAGGTATGTATTGGATTCTTTTGTTCAATCACTACTTTTTTACCTGCCTTTAAAGATTCTTTGATTACCTTTCTAATGCTTGTTTTATTGTTTTGTTTTACATCATGATAAACAGGGTTCTTCTTTGATATTGCTTTTACTGTTTTATATGCTCCATGAATTGCTACCTTACTTCCATTAAACTTATAATGGCTTCTGCAATACTTATTTATTTCATATGGACTTTTATTTATTCCATAAATCTCTAATGCTTCTACAATAGCGGCAATGGAACAACCATGTTTTGATATATACTCACCAAAACTATACTGCCTTACAACCTTGATTCTTTTGTTTTGTTTCCCATTACTTAATACAACTACCCACGGATATTTTTTATTTTTCTTTTGTTTTTTTTTCAACACAAGTCCTTTAACATACTTGGCATTTACATATCCTGTAATGTTACAATACTGTACTTTTACATATGGGATGTTTTTATCCCACACATATTTTTTGCCAACAATGTTAACTACTTTATTCATTGACATTGTTCCTAAAACCTTACCTTTTCTGTTTGGCTTTTGTCGAATACTCAATGAATTATATACGTTGCATACCATTACACATTCCTCACTTTATACACATAATACTTACTACGACTGCTTCTACGCTTTCTTTCTGCCAGATGTGATATATTACTCACCGTAACTCCCAAACGCTCTGCAAGGTCTTTCTGACTATCACAAACACACACTGGAAGTTCATATCTATCTGGTGTTACCGCAATCCATAATACTTTTGGTTCTTTCTTTTTGCTATCCTTTTGTTTTGTTTTCATGGTTTGTAAATATCTTCTCCCCAGTCTTCTGATTCATCCTCTAAATCCCAGTATGCATCCTCATCTGATAATTCTTGCTGTTCTTGTTCTGTATTACTTTGCACAGGAACAAGGTTAATGTTGATACCTTGTGTAATATTACCTGTGTCTTCCAGAATGTCCAACCTATCCATCATATTCACAATCTCTCTGATTGCCTGTACATCACCTTTAACACCTTTCATATACAAAGATACCATCAACAACACTTTATTTGTTATTTTCTTGTCTGTTATGCCAAATGATTTTAAAACTTTCCTTTGTTTCTCAGATTGTACACCTAAATCAAGAATACTTCTCATACAATTTTGTAGTTCCATTTTCTTTCTATTGTTTTCTTTTTTCTTCTCATGAGATTTTCTTACTATCTCCTGCATTTCTTCGGGTGTTCTGTTTCTGAAATTATATTTATCTATTTTTCCATCTTTAAAACTCTCTGGCATTTCTCCCTTTCTACCCAACTTTTGTTTCCCTCCTTTTTTGTTTTAATATTTAAAAAGGCGGTATTTATTTACCGCCTATATTTTAATACGACATAATCAATTAACAACTACCTTACATTAACCAACTTAACTTAAAGGAATCTTTTTTTGTGAGCTACCTGCCTAATTTTTAAAAATTTATCTTTTAAACTAAACCAAGATTATGTCGTATCATTATTTAGTTTTATGTTAAATGGCGAATATTTAATGGCTATTCCTTCCTCAATTATCCTTATGAGTTCCATGTATATAATATATCATAATACCTTTTATTTGTCAAGGTTTTTCTTGCATATATTCTTCTAATTCATATACATACTGTATTAATTCTTGCCACCTGCTTCTATCTACTTCTATCATTCCTCTTTTATTTACTTTAGTAAACCGTTCTCTTGGTTTTGGTATAAAATCTTCATTCATATTGTGTAATTTCTGATAGGCTATCTTAATAGCATATGCTATGCACATCAAACAAATTGTTATGACAAATGCGTCTATTGCATCACACTTGATATAAGCCACCATAACGACCACATACAAGACTTTTGCTACTGTGCCTATCTCTCTAGCATTTTTATATATAAAACCTGCTACACGCTCCACCAGAGCATTAAAACCACATAAGATAGCCTTTAATAAATTACATACCCATGATTTCATATTTTCTACGTTCAATCTCATTTGTTGCCCCCCTGTCTGCCAAATCATTTAACAAATCACTTGAATGTCCTTTTACCTTAACAAAATTAATATACATACCTTTTTCATAAATCAATTTTGCCATACGTTCCCAAATTCTTTTGTTCTTAACTTCCTTACCTGTGGAAGTCTGCCAACCATTTGATTTCCATTTTAATAACCAACTATTTTGTACAGGGTTCACAACATAAGCCGAATCAGAATAAATTGTAACTTCCTTTACTCCTTCTCTGTATGCCTTTAATACGGCATTATAAGCGGCTAATAATTCCATTTCATTATTTGTGGTATCGTCTGACCCACCCACCGTTGTTTCTGTTTTATATTCATTCTTATAAGGTACTACCTCAACATAACACCATCCACCAATGCCCGGATTTCCAGAGCAAGCACCATCTGTATAAAAGGTTGCTTTTGTTTTTGGCATAATCAATTCTTCATTTTTGTTTTTACTCATTCTTTCTGTTCTCCCTTCTTTATCTCGTCATAAAATACTATGGCTGTCTTTGCAAACAATTCCCAGATTGTTTTCCCTTCAATATTTGTTATCCATTCACCTTCCACATCAACAAGACCATGTGTATAAAACACAAATTTTGTTTTGTGCGGCTTTTTTGTTTTGTCTGTTTCAAAATATGAATTTATCCATTGTGTCCTGTACCCATACTGTATTCTAACAAACTGCAAAAACTTCTCTAACTGTTCTAAAGGTACTATATCACCTTTTACATATCCTAACTTAATCATTTTCTGTTTGATAGGCTTAATCTTCCATAATATCTTATTAATTTTTTCCTTTCCTTCTTGCTTTCTACAATCAATCAATAACATTTCTTGCACTTTTTCACTCATTCTCATGTTGTTCTCTCCTATTAAATTAATATAGGGCGGCATTTCTGCCACCCCATTGTCAACCCTCATATGGGGTTATTTATTTTACTGGCTGATTAGATTTCCCAATCGTCCTCATCGTCCTCTTCTTCCTCAACCTGTGCTTTTGTATTTGTTTTCTTTGCGGCTTCTGCATCTGCCTTTTTAAGAATCTTTGCATAAACATCTGCTGATTTCTTAGGTACTGCGGTTAATCCTCTATCTTTACACATCTTGTAAAGTTCCTTCGCTGTCTTACCTGCATATGGGTCTGTTTCCTGCTCTTCTTCATCCTCCCAGTCGTCCTCTGCATCCTGTGCGGCATCATTTTCTTTCAGAACTGCGATTAATGTTTTCTTATCACGCTTCTTGCACTTAGAAGAAATACCTCTCTCACAACATAACTTGTAAAGTGCTGTGCTTGTCATGCTTTCATAATCACCTGCATCTTCTTCTGTTTCTTCTTCCTCTACTTCTGGCTCTGATTTAGCCTTTGCCGCTTTTCTTCCTCTTGCTGGTTTCTTTACTTCTTTCTCTGGCTCTTCATTCTTTTCTTCGCATCCTTCAAACATTGCTTTTAATCCTGCTAACTCTGCTTCCTTAATCATAATTGCCATTTCTAAATCTTTGTTTGTCATTTTGTTTCTCCTTTTCTTTTTTTTAAATTGATTGTTTATCTGCTTTTATTTACATTTATATTATAACATATGAACTATGTTATGTCAACAAGTTTTTAATTAATTTGTTCTAATGTTTTGTTAATTGCATCACGCAAATTTACAAGTCCTTCTTTAGAAACAATTCCTAATCCATTCTTTAAGAACATTGTTGTGTCCTTTTCTCCTTCATGGATTACAATTTGTTCTGATACCGCATAACCTAATGTTTCACCATCAAGTGTTGCGGCTTCTGAAATCACAACATTTCGATTTTCTTTTGTCTGTGCTTTTGCAAGCTGATTATACTTTAATCTTCCCACTCTGTTTCATCCTCACTCTCTGTTGTTTCTGGTAATTCTAATACCGCTAAAAATCTAAGAGGTATATATTCCTCGTCAACTAACTCTGTAATCTTATCAAGATTAACATTCTCTGTTAATGACTTAAAAGGAATAACTGCATTTCCATCCCTGTCAAAATTGATACCTCCGATAGTAAACATTCCTAAGCTTACTGACTCACCACCAAGCTTTGCTTGGATTGTAATGTCTGTATTTAATCCCTGTAAGAGTTCTACAGACGTTACCACTTCATCATATCTTAATTTGACTTTAAGTGTTACCTGCTTGTTTTTACCGATATTCAAACCCTCAAAGGTTGCTACACCTTTTTGTCTGAATTTCTTTTCCACGTTGCTTTTCTCCTTTCTTTTATTTTGTTTTTAAATTCTCTTTCCTGTTGTTCTCTCTCCTGTTCCATCTGTTTATAAAACTGCTCTCTTGTACTACGCATTTTATTAATATCTCTATTAACCTTTTGCGTATCTTTATTATATTCCTTTTCTTCTTCAATGTCAACACTTTTTTGTGAAAATGTTTCATTTTGTTTTGCTTTTTTATATTCTTGATACTCTTTAAATTCTTCTTCTGGTATCATAACATACACACTATCTGTTGTTAAAAACTGTAGTGCAAATACAGGTATCTTATGTGAGGTACAAGCATGATATTCTAATGCATTAATATCCTCTTGCTTCACGCTTATGCTCTTGTTGTCTGTTGACTTTAGCTGACACATAAATAAATCATTTTCCCCATCTTCTTTCTGAATCCATCCTGCACCAGAATTTATTGTAGGATTAATACCTAATCTATGCATTACTTCCGCTTCATTTTTTCTATACCATTTTGTGCTACGTTTATTCATGTTTTGTTAATCCCTCACACCGTTTTGCATATTTACAAGTCTCACATATAATGATAGGTCTTTTCCCATAAGATTTTCCAAAACATCCTTCTCTTTCTTTTGTCTCATTCATACATTCCTTTTTACTATCACAACATTCACATTCTATATCACCGTCATATGTTCCGAAGCAATCGCTTCTTTCTATTTCATCTAAATTACAATCCATACTTCTTAATATGTTACCATTTGCATCTTTTTTGTTATGTAATTCCATTTCATTTGTCTGTGTTCCATCTTCCATTTCCATAAAATTACAAGCACTTTCTAATGTTTGATGTTTCTGCTCTCTTTTGTTTGTTTCATTCAAAACATCCAGAATCTCACTTGCTTCTAATAACCCTATTTCTACAGTAATTTCTCCATCATCAATGGCAACTGATAAAGCACCCTCTAATGTCTCCACAAGACTCTTTACATTGTAATTTTTCTTAATTAACACTTTTATTCCTTCTTTCTTTTTATCCTTTCGTGTATCATAAAATTAAAATATAAACGGATATTTTTTTAAAACATAATCAATAGAAGTATTCTCTATTTCTTCCATTAATTCACGTTTATATTTATAATATGTATTTCTACATACCGTAACACGTTCTAATGTTTCAACATCACCGAAACTACCACAAAAACTTTTATTCACTCTCAATATTATTGATTTTGCTCGTTTTGCTTTTTTCACATCTAACTTTGCACCTTTTAGCTGTCCAAGCTGTTTTCCTCTGCTTTTCGCCTTTTCTAATCCATCTTTTGTTCTTCTGCTTCTATAATATTTTTCCTGCAACAATTCTAAACATAAAGTCAATGTCTCTTTATACTCTGGATGCTCTTTTATTAAACAATTAATATTTCTCTTATCTTGTTCTAAATTATCCATTCCTCTTACCTTTCTTTTCTACTATGCTTAATATCTTCTGTTTGTCTTTTTGTTTTAATCTATCCCATAAATCAAAACCTGTTGTACCATCATAATCGTAAAACACATATCCATATTGCGTATTTACTTTCAGCCATTCCTCTGTATGTTCTTTCTGTATGCTTGTTAATTGCTTTGCTACCTCGTCATAATGTTTATCAGTCCATACACTATCATCTAACATATAATATAAATAACTATGAACTAATATTACTCTTTGCAAGAACTCAATCTTCATTGCTTCTGTCCAATAAATAGGGAATCTATAAATTTATATCACCTTCTTTCCTTATCTTTGTTTTATCTTCTACTCTACTCCATACAGGTCTGGGTCATTATATTCTTCCTCATAAACCTGTAAAGCTTCTTCTTTTGTTTCAAACTCTTCTACTGTCTGAATTTCACCATTGTAAATGGCTTCGTCCCAATCCATTCCCTGTTTCTTTGCTTCATCTGTTAATTCATAAATTCTATACATTTTGTTTTCTCCTTTTCTTTTTTGATGTCTTAATTATAACATATGTTTTGTTTTATGTCAACAACTATTTTAATTATTTAAACATAGACCATCTTGCATAAAATTCATGTCTTACTCTATCATAATCACTTGAACAAATAACTGGGTATCCAGTTTCATCTTCCACAATAACACTCTTTGGAATCCACATTGTTTTGTGAAAATCTGTTCCTAAATTTAACATTGCATAAACGGCTTTATCTGTCTCCTTTAAAATAGCAAACACTTTACACATATTTATATTACGCTTTACTTCATTTGCAACCTTATTTGCAAACCATTCTTTTACTTCATATGCTTTATCTTTTTCTAACTTCATTTTTCTTACCTCACTTTTTGTTCTTTCTAATGTTTTCATTTCCTTTTGACAATTATATATTAACATATATACTATGTTTTGTCAACAACTTTTTGAAACTTTTTTAAAAACATAACAAAAATAAAAGGTGGCTGTTATGCCACCTGTAAATCATATAATGCTTTGTAGTATTTATTTGAACCTGTTGCTCTAAAACTGTTAATAGTATCTTTTGTCATGCCCTTAAATACTGCTATTGCTATAATCTGTTTTAAAGGAATATTTGTTTTTTCAAGTTTTGTTACCATCATAATACAACGATAGGAAAATGTTGCACGAATACCATTGTTATTAGCTTCTGTTCTTAAATCCCTTATAAAATCCACAAGGTCTTCATTGTTGTTTGAAATAGACAACTCAATGTTTCTGTCATACCCAAACTCAATGATTGCAAATCTATCTAATGTGGCTTGGTCTAATACCATTCTGCCAGTGTACATTTCATCTGCTCCGCTTCCAACTGTATTTCCTGCGGCAACTACACGAAAATTTTTATGTGCATGAATCTTACCATTTGGAAACTCAAAATATTTATTTGCTATAGCGGCATTTAATAAAACTAATACCTCTGGAATACTTGCATCCATTTCATCAAGGAAGAATATTCCACCATTTTTGAAAGCTTTATAAAATTCTGTTTCATGATATGTTCCACCTGCATCAATGAAACCTGTTAATTTATATTCTTGCTGAACACTGTTTGTGAAATAAAATTCTAAACCAAGTTCCCAACTAATCTGTTCCAATGTAAAGTTCTTACCTGTTCCTGCCTCACCTGCCAGATATACAGGAATGTCATTTTCAATACAAGCTTTAATTGTATCATACTGATAATGTCTTACTTCTTTTTTGTCCTCTTCTACTTTTTCCTTTTTAGGTTCTTCTTTTTTAATTTCTTTAATTTCTACTTTTGGAAGTTCAACATTATTGTTATTAACTTCAATACCCTTTCTAAGACTATCAGTTGTTCTTGTTTCACTTCTGAAATCTTCTGGTTCTTTATATTGTGTTCCAACATTGTTATTGTCGAATTTATACCAATATAAAATACCTTGAATCTCAAAACAATAAACATTTTGTCTTTGTAATTCCCTAATCTCTTTTGTATGTCTTCTAAATGTTCTTTTTAATTTTACTGTACCAAAATCTGTTTTAACTTCTGCTATTGCTTTGTTTCCTTCTTTTGTTACTGATAAAATATTTCTTGTTTTCATAATTTATTCTCCTATCATTTTGTTCTATCTCTTTGTTGTATTTATAATAACATAAATACTTTTGTTTGTCAATATGTTTTTAAAACTTTTATTTAATTTGTTTTATAAAAGTTAATTAAGGTTAACAACCTTAAATCCTAACCTCTATAATCCCCTTCCCTTTACGCACATTATACTTCTTTTGTTTTGTGTTGTCAAGAGCTTTTATCAAAAAAAATAAATAAGCCTCATATACACATTCTAAGCCATTTTACTATTCTACCCTATAAAGGTTACCTTTATTTATATAGAATTGATTTAAAACGTATATATGAAGCTCATATCAATACTCTAGCATTTATATTTTTCTATATCTGTAATTTCTTCCTCACAAACAATACGTGGAATAAAATAACTTCCTTTAAATAAATGTTTTGTTTCATCATACGTTGTACATACTCCATATCCACGACCAAAATTCTTTGTTTCTTCCAATCGTTCAATCATTCCAAAAACAATCCTACGAAACATACTTGGATGAACCATAGGAAAAGCCATTTGTTTGATGTTCATTCTCTGTGATGCATTTTTAATTTTAATCATCATGGAAATATATTTCCCATGGTGTTTACTCACAAATGTAACGCTTAAATTTACTCTATAGCCTCTGGATTCTAAGTCTCTAACTGTTTTCAAAACTTTAATACTTTCATTTTCGATTGTTTGTGCTGATGTACTACCAGAATAGCCAAAATCTTTAACAATGTTTAATATCTTTTGTTTTGTTACAATTCTTTTATTTGATACCATACTATCTGGCATTCCTTGCAAATATCTTGGAACACAAGCTTGGTAACCCTGTACACCATACACTGTCTTATTTTTATACCCATTCTTACATTTTATATCATTTACCTTCTTTGTCATTTTTTCTGCCATTTCATCCCAACCATGAAGCAATAAATTCTCAGCTTCCTCATAACTATTTGTTTTTGTGAAATCATATCTACTGCATCCTATTTCATCTGACATATGATAATTCTTATAGAACTGTGTTCTTTCTGCTTCTCTATTGAACTGCACAAGCTCTGAGATACTATTGAACATTACTACTTTATTTCCGTTTTCTTCTTTTTTAATCATGTTATTAACTCCTTCTCATTTTGTTCTCCATTTCTTTTGTGACTATATTATAACACAACATAAAACAAAAGTAAATACATTTTATGAAAATAATTTGTTTTGTTTTATTTTGTCAATAATAAATTAAATAAAAATGGAACGCTTATTTGCGTTCCAATAATCTTTTTACTATTCTGTTCATTTCTTCTGTTCCTCTATCTTCTGTTATATATCCCATATCAACCATACATTGGATATACCCAAAGAGATAAGACTGTGCTTCTTCAAAAGTGATTAACCCTCTCTTTAAACCGTTAATTGTTCTTCCTTCTACTTTCATTAAATTTTTCATTTTGTTTCCCTCCTGTGTGTTTGTTTTCTCTTAGCTTGATTATATGATAACATATTTTTGTTTTGTCGTCAACATCTTTGTTTTAATTTGTTGTAATAAAATAGGAGCATGATTTCTCATGCCCCCATAATTCTCCGCTATATTTATATAATTATTATATCAACCCTTCCTCTATACATTCTTGTAATTTCTCACAACCTCTACAACCAATCAAGGGGCATCCTTCACAGGTTTTTCTTTCGATTCCAAAACAAAGTTCTGTTCCAGAGAATTTGCAAGTTGATTCTAAACCACGACAACCTTTTTCAATATCTATCGGTTCGGGTTCATCTAAATAAAATATTTCTTTTAATTTGTTTTTGATAAAACTAAACATTAAAATTTTTCCTCCTTAAACTTTTGTTTGCTTTTAGGCAAATAACCACACATTGCGATACAATAGCTATCTGCTAAATCATCATTGACTTTACATGGTACTTTCTGACCATCTATTTTAACCTGTATAACCCCTTTAGTGCCTTTACCCTTATATTCCTCCACTATGTATTTTAAAAACCCTCTTGACTTCATATAGAGGATTGTACGGTATTTCTTAGGGTCAATACCATATGGGTTTTCTAATGGTTTGCTACTACCAACTATTTGACTTTTCCAGAAACGTGTATCTACAGAATATACAGGTATCTCATCACAATAATAAAAGAAATCAATTATAGTTGCTACTAATGCACCTGTTGATTTGATATAGGCTTCTGAAAGAAATCCTTGTGAACGTAAACGAATTCTCTCTGTCAATACTAATGGATTTTTTATATCATGTTTCGACATAATTCCTTCAAGAGTATTTGTTAGTGTTACCCTCTTTTCTGAGTTATTATTGCAGGCTTTATAATCTACTGAAATCATATCAATAATATATTTGTTTTTTAAAATTGTTATTCCTGTGCGTTTATAACTCTGGTCTATGCCTATCACCCACTCTTGCATAATTACCACCTACACAAAAGGAATTATCATATATTCCTCTTTATACTTCTTTGCTAACTCTCTATCATTGTGCCCTTTTTCTGAGTGTTCCATATCTTCAATATAATGCATTTGTTTGTCTCTAAACCATTCTTTATCAACAAGAATATAATCAGTGCCGTCTAACAGGTATAATAAAAGTTTTCCTTCTACCTTTCCACAGAAGATATATCTTTTTTCGTTTTTTCTTCCTTCCTTGTTGATTGAAAAAATATCTCCAAATTTAATTGTCTTTGCCATGTTCTTTTAAAAACCTTTCCTTTCTTCTTTGCTTATTTTACTTCTCCCTAAAATATCTTGATTATGAAAAAGCCTACGCATTGTCCATACTTGATTAAACCACATAGGAGTTAACCATATCTTTTCCAAATCATCTGGTAATATAGGTTCTGGTTTAATTAATGAATTATCATGTATAACATATCCGGCTAATCCATGTAACGATAACTGAATATAACACATGTGAACACATGTTATGTCAATATCTTGTCCGACAAAATAAACATGATTTTGATAATTATATTTATGGAACATTTCCTTACATTGTTCACTTGCTGATATTAATGTTGCACCAGCACCACAAGCACAATCATATACGTTTTCATAACCTTTCTTATGTACTGTTTTTCCAAGTTCTTTTCGGTCAAATGTGAGCTTCGACATCATTTCACACACGCTATATGGTGTAAAGAATTGTCCTGTATTTTTGTTTGATATTTGTAACATCATATACAATTCACCTAACAGGTCTTGATTTGGTCTTTCTTCTAATTCTTCTACAATTAATGCGAACATTTGTGGAAAAAGTTTCTGTTCTTTCTTTGAATAATTATTAATAATTCTTAGATATTCTTTTTCCCTTTTGTCCCATATTTCTTTAAACTGCTCAAATTCTGTCATTGGTAAAATACTTTGATTTGCTAATGTGATTGCAAATAATGCCATACAATCTGACCATACTTGATAAGATGATTTTGAACTACATAATAATTTGAATCCTTTTTCAAATCTCTTTTTATAATCCCCACTAACTGTTTTTCTCATGCTTTTAACCATTCAATGCATTTCTCCTTTGTTGTAAATACTGGATATAAGTCTGTTGTTTTAAATCCATTATTTATTGTTTGATTACCAAACCTGTAATGATTTACTACTTGTCCATTTTGTAGTTTCTCATTCAGTTCCTTATCTGTTGTGCATTTAAGTGCATAAAAATGATAACGTATTCCTTCCGTTGTAATTGTTACCATTTCAACTCTGCCCTTGAATATAATGTTTTTCTTTCCACCTTGCTTCTTTGCACAGAATACAAGATATACAATATCATCTGGCTCACACAGCACATTTGCCAAATACGACACTTTGCTTTCCTCCTTTCTCTTGTGAGGATGCATACACTCTTTTTCTTCACACTCCATGTAATCTAAATATGTTACATGGAGTGCATATGCTTTACAATACTTTGCCATTAATTTCTGCTGATACTTGAAACAATTCTGACAGCATATTTGCATACAATGACGTGTCTGTTACATTAGACGGTACTTCTACTTTCTGCTCAATTCCATCTTTTGAAATAACATACACAGTTTTGCTAATATACTGTTTTAACATTGTTATTTCAAATCCTTTCGCTTTCATTTTTCTTTCAATAGATTTTTCAACTTTTGATTTTTCTTTATTCATTGTCTTGTTCTCCCTTCTATTTTTGTTCTCTCTATTGTTTACACCTATATAATAACATAGGGATTGAACAATGTCAACCCCTTTTTGTTTTATTCCTCTACTAATTCAAAATAATGTGCTAACCACTCAAACACAAAAGGTAAATGATAAGAGCCAAAACCTACTGTGTCCTCTTTCTGCCCTACTTCCTTATAATGAATACAGAAATAAGGTTTTAAAACAGAACCCGAAACAACAATCTCCGCTTTTGTTACCCTAATCTTTCTATCTAATTCACTGTCCTGTACTTCATTATTAACATTTAATAATCCATTTCTTGTTTCATCATGTTTAGCCATTTTTATTTCCTCCATTTGTTAATGATTTTAAAAAATAATTTTAATCCAAATTTAAAAGACAGGACAATTATTGCAAAATAAGCACAAATAATCGGTGGTATAATAATTATATATATGAGTAATTCTATTATTCTATCCATATTAAATCCTTTCTTTCTCTTTTCCATAGCAAACTTCTCTCATGTTACAAGCTTCTGCCATTTTGCAATTATATCCTATACAATTCTTTGACCTCTTAACTAATTTGTTATGTTTCATTAGTCTATGTTTTGCTTTCTGTATGTTTTCTAACCGCTTAATATATTTTGCAATTTCCTCATAATTATACTCATAACAAAACACTTTGATTTCTTGTGTGTTTTTGTCCTCACACAAAACAAACCCTTTATGTATTCCTGTTAAATGCATATATAATTGTAATTGCTTTCTACCTGTTTTATGATATGTTCCTTTATCTATCATATTTTTAAATTGATATGTATTTACTGATTTAATCTCTACAACGTATCTCTCACCATCTATACAGCAAATTATATCGGGAGTGTAAGATAAATCATATTCGTCACGAAAACGGCTATAATCGCAATCTAGCGGCTCACACAAACCCCCTCTGATAAATAATCTTTGCCATTTCTCATGTATGGCATCCCCTTCGCTAAATATTCTTTTTAATCCTACCTGTACTTGTTCCCCTTGCTTTTGTTTATAAAATATACTTAATACCTGTTGCCGCAAACAAAACTTTTTATCTGATACAATAATAGCAGATGCATGTAGTCCTTTTCTTTCTGTTGTCTCCGCACCTCTTGTCATTACAGAACGTAAGAAAACCAATTCCTGTTCTATATTTTTATCAAGATAATGCAAACTATTCAATTTATGTTCTAATTCTGTTTCCTGCGTTGATTGTATCCGAGTAAATGTTTTCTTTGCTTCTTTTTTGATTTCATCTAAAAGACCCATTGTTCTGCACCTCTATTGATATTATATCTTTTTCTTGATATTTTGTCAAGTCAACAAATCTTTCTATAACACTTTGCTCATTTGTATCATAACAAAAAAATGTACATATTGTATTATATTCCAAATCACTCCTTTTATATCGTAAGCAATAAAAATTTAATCCAGTTTCATTCATCCTTTGTATTTTTCTCTCCTTTCTGTCATAATTTCTTTCCTCACATCCTGCAAATCCTCAAATGGAATAAACCCTCTATCATAAATCAATGGAATTTCACACTCGCCTTTTGGGTTACAAACTTTTGATTTTACAACTTTGCACTTCATAATCATGCCGATTGTTTCCTTGCTTGCTGTATTATATGGGTTATGATTTGGAATATCAATATATCCCTTTCGTGCTACCTGTATTCTCAAAGAACAACTATGTTTTAATTTATGACCGCCCGGAGTTTGTATATTGTCTCCAAATGGCAAGGCGTTCATTTTGTCTCGAATCTGATTGATAAATATAACAGTTGTTCCTGTTTGTTCTATTACATCCTCTAAGGTTGGCAAGTATTTATCCATCAATCTGGCAACACCACCGATTCTTGTTTCTTGTTCACTATCTGTATTTACAGCCTTTCTAATTTTGTCTATATCATCTTTTGGTTGCATTGATGGCACACTATCAATAATGATTAATGGGATACCTTCCTCTGCGAATCTGATTGCCCTATTAAATGCTTTTTCACCATACCTCGCTCTGTATACTAACATTTGCTTCGGTTTATTCCCAAACACTTTTGCTCTATCTGAATCAAACGTACCTTCAATCGGAATATCTAAACAAATTTCATGCTGTGAACATAAATGATATGCCAAAGAAGTTTTTCCTGCGGATTCACCTCCAAAGATTTCTATTGTTCTTCCTTTTGGCATACCTCCACCGATTATGTTATCAAGCTCTGGTAAACCTGTGCCCCATCTAGGAATTTTCAAAACACCATTTTTGCTTCCTAGACTATACACAGAACCATCGCCCTCTTTTTTTGAGATTTCCGAACATAACTTCATAATTGCTTCTCTGTTCATTTGTTTCATTTTCTTTTCCTTTCTTCGGTTCCATCCATCCAACACTCACAACTTGTACAATAATCTACATTGTCTAAATACAAATCTGAATCAAAATTCTTGCAAAACAAAAATCCTTTTTCAAATTCGCTGTATAAACAATTTGAACAACGCTCTGGTTTATTTGGTCTAACAATCTTCATTTTTTAAATCCTCCATCATTTAAATTGTCTTTTTATTTAGCCACCATTGTACTGTTGTATTTTACAACTCTGCTAATATATCTCTTCTCATTAAATTCTAATGCACCTTGTTCTTCCAGAATATTTATTACTCTACTTGTCACTGCTCTGCCTTTACATCTATCATAAAAATCGTCATAATCTAAAAACTTGCCATTCTTCTTCCTTTCCATTTCTATCTCTGTGGCGGCTTTATCTCCTATCCCTTTGATAATACTCATACCCTGTTGTATAACCATTTCACCATCATAATTTCTTAATGACGTTCTGGCTGTCTGGTTTACATGGGGCAACATAACCACAACACCATCTTTCACAGCACACTCTGCATACTTAAAAATGTTTGCTTCATTCAATGCATATTTCATTTTTACATACCAAAATTCTGTTGGATAATGTATCTTGTACCACATCTGGTCTACACTGATTAAAGAATAACCTGTACTGTGTCCCTTATTAAAGCCATAAATTAACATACTACTCCATAAACTATCTGTCTGCTTTCTTGTTAATCCTTCGCTTCGGCAACCCTTATAAAAATCTTTCTTCATTTGTTCAATGATTGGTATGTACTCTGGTTTTGTTAGGTTCTCTGCTTTCTTCATAATCTTTAATAAATCAAAACTCTGTGGGGCTGTTAAATGTCCTACCTTCTGAGCAACCTCTACAGTCTGCTCTTGATATAACATTGTTCCATATGTTTCTTGTGTGTATTTATAATATGGTGTGTTTTTGTCTGCCTTGCCAGATAATTTGTTATACGCATATGTTTCATGCATCTTTAATTGTAATGGTGCAGGTCTGTTCAACGCATTTACTGCAATAACATCATTCATACAATCGCATTGTATCATGTCAAGAATTTTCTTTGGTGCAGATTTCTCCATCTGAAATATCCCATCTGTATTTCCTGCTCTAAAATTATCATAAATATCTTGTTCTTCTCTGTCCTCATCTGTTATTCTGTGTCCTGTATACTCTCTCAATTCTTTTGTTTCAGACAATGTTTTAAGACCTAACATATCAAACTTAATACAATTAATATGCTCCAAGTCATTAAGGTCATAACAAGACGAATATGCATCCTTACCACGTCTTATGATACAAGTATAGTTTGATATGTCTGTACCTACTACAGCCACCCCAGCGGCATGTTTACCAAGATAACGTATCTTTCCATACATCTTACTAAAATGCTTCATTATGTTATCATACAAATCATTGTACTCATAATATGCCGCATCATCCTTTAATGCCTGCATATCCAATTCGCCCTCAATCTCATGTCCATGTATAAATGCTTTTATTTCTGCGACTATCTTTTTGCTATGGTCTTTATCAAACTCATCTAAATCCTTTCCAGACATTGGCAAACCACATACACCAGATAAATCATTTACTAGGTTGTCAATGTTGTATTCTCCATAGCTACATATCTGGACAGCCTTTCCTTTATGCTTTTTGATAACATAATCAATAACTTCCTGCCTGCGTTCTGTTTCAAAATCAACATCTATATCTGGCATTTTCTTTTTGTCCTTACGCATAAACCTGCTAAAATCTAAATTATACTTTATACTATCAACATCTGTTATGTTTAATGCATACGCAACTAAACAATTACAAGCTGACCCTCTTCCTGCTCCTACTTCTATGCCATTAGCTCTTGCCCAATTAACATAATCCTGCACCATTAAAAAATAATCATCGAAACCATGATAATGTATTACATCCAGTTCCTTCTTACATCTTGTTACATATTTTTTGTTATATTTTTCTTTTTTCTTTAATCCTCTAATTATGTTTTGTTTCAATAATTTATAACTGTCTCCACCTGTTGAAATTTGCGGAAGCTCAAGTTCGCATCCTTCCAGAATATCATTTTCCACTTTGTTATAAATCTCGTCCATATTGTTTATGTATTCTGTTGCTATGTTCTCCGCTTCTCCCGAAAGAACCTTGTTATATATTTTTACAAATCTTTTCTTGATTTCCTTTTCAGATGGCATATACCTTTCGCCATATGTTCTTTTTACATCTAATGTTGTTTTACCTATTTCATGCATTTTGCAATAAGTATCAAAATCTTCCTTACGTCCAAAATGTGAATCAGAAGTTAAAATGCATTTAATGTTTAATGCTCCTGCTAATCTCATAAGCACTAAATCTGTTTTCTCTTGTGTATGTTTTGTATCAATCTTATACGGCTGTATCTCAACATATAAATCTTTTCCGAATATACTTTTAAATTTCTTCAAAATCTTTGTAGCCATCTTTTCATTATTGTTTATTATTGCTTGTGATGTTGCACTTGCTATACAAGCCGTGGTGCAAATCAATCCCTCTGAATACTTTTCCAACAATTTAAAATCCACGATTGGTTTATAATAAAACTGTTGTGTATTTGCTTCTGTCATGATATGGCAAAGATTCTCATACCCTTTTAAATTCTTAACAAACAAATTCAAATGATATGATTTTCTTTTAGGATTTTCTTTGTTATATACTGGCTGAAAATAAATCTCACAACCTAATATCGGTTTTATGTCTGCATCCTTACAAGCTAACCAATGCTGTATCAAACCAGATATATTCCCATGATTACTTGTTCCAAGTGCTTTGTATCCCAACTCCTTTGCTATCTCTACCAATTCTTGCGGCTTTCCGAATCCATCAAAAAAGCTGTGTTCATCATGCCTGTGTAAATCAAAAAATTTACTCATTGTTTTCTCTCCTTACACTTTATATTATAACAAAAGGGTTGAACTATGCCAACCCCTAAATGTTATTATTTATCAATTCTAATTTCTTTTACTTGGTCTATGTTATAAATTCCAACCCACTTAGAACCCTTAATAACAACAAACACCTTACCATCATACATATAATCTGTATACTGTTTTTTATCCCAACAAGTAAAATTACCACCTACCATTGTAATTTGAATCATTGCCTTACCTCCTAATCCCAATCATCATCATCTGTTTCTTCGTCGTCCCAGTCATCGTCCTGCTCTTCGTCGTCTTCTTCTAAAATATCAATATAATATTCTTTTGTCTTTCTAGGCTTACAATCAAGACCTCTTTCCTTACACATCTGGTAAAGCTCTCTGGCTGACATTTCCTCGTAATCTTCTGTTTCTTCTTCAATCTCTGACTCTGGTTCTACTTTTGTTTTGATTTTTCTTCCTTTTGTTTTAGCTCTAGTTGGCTTTTCTTCATCTTCCTCAATTTCTGAATTATCAGCAGGATAAGCCTTGTCGATTGCTTTCAGAATTGCCTGTTCTGACATTGGCTTCACTTTCTCATTTCTGAATTTCTTTTTATCTAAGGGAATAACAGAATAAGTTGTGTTTTGTCCTTTTCCAATTCTCTTTATCTCAAAATCTCTGTCTGTGATAGTTCCGTAAGTTTCATACATAGAGGCTAATGCAGGAACAGGAGAACAGTTATTAACAGCAAACATAAACAATTTAACTTCTTTGCTTTCATAATCATATACGCTCCATACATACATATTTCTTGTTCTTAAATCTTCATCCTCACAGTACGAACATTCTCTTCCGAACATTTCTTGGCAAGGAACATTCACACCAAGTTTAAAACTATCATGGAAAGGAATCTCCACACCATCTTCCATATCATTTAAAAATCTAAGTCTAATTTTTGTTCCCTCTTTGAAAAAAATAAACTTACCTTTATTTGTTCCGCTTTTTGCAATCTCATTTTTTATTGCTTGAATTGAAATAGCCATCTTTATACACTCCTTTTTGCTTTATCTTTTATATACTCTTGTGTCAAACTTTTTGATTCTAAAATAACTAAAATCTTTTACTCTAATTGTTGCCCCTAGAATCTGCACAACTCCATCATATTTCTGTGAACTCTGATATATTTTATTAACAACTTCAAGAATTCTGTCTAATGCTTTTTGTTTTTCTAATTTTATCTCGGCAATAAGAATCATTAATAATTTCTTATCAAATTCGTCCTTGTTTTCTTCTCTTTCAAATCCAACAAAGCTTTTATATTCATCACATAGCGTTTTATACTCTTCTGAGAACTCGTCAAACTCTTTTGTTATATTCTCTGATAAAACAACTTGCTTGCCACTAATATGCATCAATTCAATTTCTGATTCAATCTTTGCTACTAATTTCATTTATTTGTTTCCTAACCTTTCTCAACGACTTTTTAATTTGTTCTTTCGTCATTTCTCCAACATCTTTATTAGGTATCTCAAATCTTATTACTCTAAAATATCTCTTTAAAAGTTCTGTTCCTTTTATCCCCGATTTATCATTATCTAAAACGGATACCACTGTCTTAATGTTTTTTTCTTTGAGTTTTTCTATCTGTTCATCTGATATATGCCACCCTAATAAAGCAACAACATTTCTCAAATGCCCTTTTGTTTTAAGATTTAAACAATCAAGATAACCCTCACAAATAAACACTATACTTCCCTTTTCATATGTACCACTTAAAGTATCCCTTTTTCTAAAGCCTTCATTATAAAGGTACTTTCGCTTTTGCTCTACATATCTATTTGTCGTTCTTGCTACATATCCTTTAAATATCCCATTGTCTAATATGGGGAATATAATTGGATATGCTATATTATAAGATACCCTGCAATCCGCTGTGTTTAAATCCTTCTTTGTAAATCCCCTGTTATGCATATACTCATATGCCCTTTGTTCTTCTTCTTCCAAATCTCCATACCAATCCATTGTTTTCAAACCATAAAAATAATCGTCTGCTTCAATAATTGCTTGGTGATTATTTATTTTTTTCTTTTTCTTATATTTCGCATTTATCTTTTTGATTTCCTTGCTATTCAGAATCCTTTCAAGATAAATGCAAACCTGTAAATCATTTAACTCTGGCTGTGCATTTTTAACAAAGTCATATGCATTACCATATAATCCACAACCAAAACAAAAGAATGTGCCATCAGAAAGATTTATTCTCATTGATGGGTTTATATCATCATGGAAAGGGCAAACTATGCTGAACTCAGACGTTGGAACATCATCATTTATTATTCCATAGAATACCAAGACTTTTAATAAATCTTTTCCTGTATATTTTCTTCTCATTTCTTAATTTCCGTTAACTTGATATAAGGCTTTCCTAATTCCACATCATAACAAGAATTTAATTGCTTTTTCTTTATCACTCCTGTTTGATATGCATTATCAAGTTTCGTTTCATTTACTACCTCTTGAACTTCTATAAATTTCTTAAACTCTTTTGGCTTTACTCCACAGGTTTTAAGATATTTAACAAGACCTTCCATATCACTAACAATGTATGTTTTATCTATGACTTCTTTCTGTTGTTCTTTTGTCAAGTTTTGTTTTAACTTATCAAGAAACCAAACAATTTTTCTTTTTCTAATTTTCTGTACTTTCAAATGTTTATGATTTGAATAATACATTTGTGTTTCATCAAGAGTCACATTAAAACTATCTGTTTCTTGTGTGGAATACATATAGTTTGAAATACTTAAGGATTCTTTTCTATTTACTTCGTCTAAATATTGTTTCGCTTCTTTCTCATTCTGTCTTGCTTCGTAAAGAAGTCTAACACTATTCTTCACACTTGTTGGAATTGATGTATCTATCATGAATATCTCTCCTTCCCTGTTTTGTTCTATGTCCTTTAATATAATTACGAATATCTTTAGGGAAAGAATTCGCTGTATCATTTTTGCTTACGATGAATAACAATTCATCAAAACCAATCTTGACCTCTGTTCCATAGAATGTTTGAACTTTTACAAGCTTTTGCTTTCTGTTGATACCTACAACTTTTGCAAACCTCAGCTTTCTATATACATTCTGGTCTTTCGCTTCTACATAGTGAATAAATGCGATTGTTGAACCAATCTGTAATACTTCATCATATACCCATTGCGGCTTCTCATATGAATATTTTTCCGCAATCTGCTTCAATGTTGTTGCATAGATTCCTCTATACTTGTTTTCTGTCTCCTGCTCTTTTGTTTCTGTTTCCTCTTTTTCTTCCTCCCATGCTTCTTCATCATTTTGTGCCTGTGTTTCTTCTACCACTTCCGCAACTGCTTCGATTGCTTCTACAACATCTGCTTTTTCTTCTTCCTTACTGTTATCCTCTTCTCCTTCTTTTTCTTCATTCTTGTAAAACTCTACAAGATTATCAATTAACTCCTGCTTTGTGAACTTATGTCCTTTATGCTCTAATTTAAGTCCTTTCTCTCTTGACAATGCTTTTAAATCCTTTACCTTAAAACCGCTTAAATCTTTCATTATACTGTTTGATACCATCATGTTTTTGCTCTCCTTTTCTTTTTGCTTGACTTAATTATACTACTTTTTGCTTTCTCTGTCAATACCTTTTTTAAACTTTATTTGTACTTTCAATCTTATAACAGAATTTCTTCAAAATCTGTATAATAATCAAAAACTACAAAACTTGCTTTGTTAATATCTTCCTCGCTAAAATAATAAGGGTCTTCTTTTAACATTTCACAAGCTTTCTTGATGGCTTCTTTCTCATTCATTAAATGAAAGTCGAAATGTCCTTCTTCAATTACTCCATATTCATCACTCAAAACGAATCCTACCTCTGTTGCATTGTTTTCAAATGTTTCAAATTCTGCTCCTGTTATAAATCCTGTCATTTTTGTTTCCTCCTTAAATCTTGCTATCTCTTAACTTATTTTTATTATATAACAGATACCTTGTTTTGTCAATACTTTTTTAAAAAATTTTTAATTTTTCAAAATCAACTAATTCACCGATTGTAACAAAAACATGGTGCTTTGTTTTCTTTCTCTTTTTAAGTTTTTTGTTGAGTCTTTCAATCTCATTTTCACAATACCAGATTGTTTCTGTATCTTCTGCAAATGTTGCACACTCCAAAAGACTTTCTAAATCTTTAATTGCTTTCATTTTGTTTACCTCTCTTTTTTGTTTATATCTTGTTCTCTCTGTTCTTGATTATATTATAACACAAATAAAACAAATGTCAATAGATATTTTAAAATTATTTAAACAAAAAATAAAGCTTATATACTACATAAATTAATATATAATATATAAGCTTATAAGATATAAATTATTTATTTAGTTATCTGTTCTGTTTTCTTTCATTGCTTTTCTTTCTTTGGCTGTGAACTCGTCCTCATATTTAGACTTATACTTTTTGTGGTATTTATCCTGCATACTATGGATTGAAACAGAATCATAACCAGTACCATTTAACTGTTCACACATTCTGTTTATTTCTTTGATTTCTTTTGTTACGCTTTTTACTAACTTAGAAATATAATCCACATCTGCCGTCATACCATAATTTGTACACTGTTGCCATAATTCCTCATATAATTGTTTTGTTTGTTCCTCCCAGTCTTTATACCTCTGCATAGCAGACCGAACAAACTTCGGTAACACGTTATCATTAACATCTGTTGTGGTATATCTGCTCCAATCAGAAGGGATAACCTGTGGTAAATCAACCTGTTTCATTGGTATTATTTTATGATGCAAATTAATATATTTATGATGCAATTTTCTTTTGCCTGCTACCTCATTCATATATTGGTATTCTAATTTGCGTTTAAATCCTTGTAAACCTAAGAAACAAAAGTAATCGGCTAATTGTTCATGCATACTCAAAGCCTTTTGCATATGTTCATCAAGCTTTAAATATATTTCTTCTGCACACTGTTCTTTTTCTCTCTCACTTGTTTTCTGCATGGAATAACTTTTGTTTTGTTTTGTTTCAACAGCAGACCACGGCTGTTCATCCTGTCTATTCATATCTTGTTGTCCATTATACATTTCATTCATTCAAAACACCTCCTAAATTGTTGGGAAATTATATGCTGTTTTGTTTAATTCACAAGAAGAAACAACAAAAGTTCCGCTGTCTGTTGCTACATTTGTATGATACACTCTACGACTTCTTATTTGGTCTGCATGGACATTATTTCCACATTTTGTTCTTAAAACATATTGTGTTGTTCCTGTTCCAAGTGTAATTGCTACTGTATCTGCACTAGATATTCCTGTCGGTAATCCCTGTGCAATACAAATACATACTTTTTGTTTATTCACAAAAGTTTCCTGTGGTATGTTTAATATTAAAACACCATCTGTCAAAGTCACACTATTTGTTTTAACAAAGTGTACACATCCTCCACAGCCGTAACCATTATTATTATATAAACTACATGACATAATTCTCAAACCCCTCTCTAACGCTCTACAAGCCGAAATAAGGACGGTATTTCTACCGCCCTACATTCTCACGCTCTAAGCGGATAAAATACTACCTAACACCCACAGCAACTGTTACAACCGTTGTTATAATGAGAATACATATGAGCACTCTCATAAGGTGAACAGGTCTGATAAGCTGGAATTGGTGTTGGTCTTAATGTGGAAATTAATGTTGCATTTTGTGCCTGCTGACTTAACTGGAAGTTAGCTGTTTGAAGTTCATCCCTTAATGACTGGATTTCATTCTGTGTCATTAATGCTCTTGTTGCATCACCATCCGCTTTAATAGCATTAACAATGTCACAAGTGTTACGAGCATTTTCATAACGTACAGCATCAAGATTCCGATTAGTTGTACAGCAACAATCTGCTAACTGTGTGGCAAGTGCATTTGTGTTCTGCATACCTGCAACGGCTACATTATTAATCGCCTGCTGTGTGCCATTAAAACCATTTAAGAGTGAGGTGTTCATAGCATAGAAACCATCACAAAGTCCACTCTCTAAACCATTCAGTTTGTTAATAACCGCTTGATTATCAAAACCTCTTTGAATGGCTGAATCTGTATATGCACTTGCTGTTCCATTCATGCCATTACCTCCCCAGTTTCCTCCCCAGTTACCGCCCCATGCAAGTAAGAAGAAAAGAAAAAATACCCAACTGCCATTGCCATCAAACATACCTTCGTTGTCTCTGCCTAATGCTAAAGCATCAGCTACGCTTAATCCGCTACCATCCATACCCATAATAAGTACCTCCTGTATGATTTTTATTTATATAAACCACTATTGGCTCATACCTTATTTTCTAAATGCTGACTGCATTTGTTTCATTTGACTTTGAAACTGATTATAGGCATCATCTAAACTAATGCCCCTTTGTTTGCAAAGATTATTTGCTACCTGTTTCAATTCATTCTCTGACTTTCCTTGTGCCATTTGTTTCGCCCTTGCAAATAATGGGTTATTCCTAAACATCATTTCCAACTGGTTCATTTAAGACACCTCCTCCAAGTTCTTCAATTCTCTGTTCCATTGATTTAATAACATCTTCAAAATCTTTTCTCAAAACATACATATTGTTTTGTTGTGCCTGTTGCTCCTGCATTTTGTTTTGATTATCCTCTAATACATATGTTTTTAATTCCGCTGTTCCATCCAACATGATTTGTTTTGTGTAAATCTTTTTGTTTGCTACATCTGTAAAAACAAATAAACTACCATCCAAATCTATCATACTTGCCTTTGCTTCATCATAACTGGAAACAGGTCTACAATTAATCATTTGTTGTGGTTGATTAAACGCTTGCTGACCTCTCATATATCCGTTATACTGATTTACATATTGCTGTTGGTCGTATGCATTTACTCTATCTTGATACATTTGCTGTTGGTAAGGACTCAACGGCTTTCCCATGCCATAACCACCATAAGGGTATGTCATTTCCTCTCCCTCCCTTCCTTTTGTATGATTCCATTATACAACTATTATTATAATAAAAGTATAGACAAAATATATTTCTAGTACACAAAAAGGAGATACAAAACGTATCTCCCTTACTTTACATAATATTTCCAATTTTAATCAATAGTTTTCTGTGCTTATTCTTAACAGATGATTCCGACATACCTAAAATATCTGCAATGTATCCCAAAGACTTTCCTTGTTTATAATGCATTTCTATAATCTTTTTGTCTTCTTCGCTTGCCATTAGATTGTTCAACAATCTATCAAAATCCTCCACAGAATCTATTTGCTTTAATTTCTTTCGAGTCAAGGCATTTTCTTTGTTCATGCCACCACCCCTATTTCATAAACTTACCGCAATTAGGGCAACGCTTTTGCCCCGTTGTGCTTTTACCTGTCTTTCTTCCACTACCTTCTCCGACTCTTCTTCTCGTTGTTGTTCTTGTCACCTTAACATATGCTTTCGCCATATTTTATCCTCCTATTTCTTTTCGTTATGAACTGCGTTACCATTATATTGATTTCCGCTTACATCATTATCATTATACTCTGCATTTGCATTTTCTCCCTCTGTTCCAACCTCAATCTTTTCTGTTGTAGTTGTCTCAAACTGTGACTCATAATAAACAAAACCAGAATATCCAACAACTGCTTCGGCAAACATCAAAACAATTAACAACACAATAATTTTATCTTTTATTTTATTAGACTTTGCATATTCTTTTTGTACATCTAATAAAATCTTATTTATTGTTTTATCTTCCATTTTTGCTCCTTCTAATTTATCCTCATTAAAACAATAACAAATTTTATGTCATTCTTTTCTTCTAAATCAAAATTTATTCCTACTGATTCAATACTGCAAGGAACCGATAGCATAGTTCTATTATTATCTATTATTATATCTTTTACAAATGGTGTTGTATTAGATATAATTTGGCTTTCGTCCATGCCTGCGGTTGCACTGCTAACCATTAAATTATACTGCCCTGTGTATTTTTCATCTACATTTGTAGGGTCATTTTCATAATAAC
>CDYK01018447.1_pt1 | contig 50353 bp, 67 predicted proteins | sample 554841 | NCBI WGS metagenome assembly CDYK01 (sample SAMEA3182102, study PRJEB8094) | gut metagenome | biome: human; feature: gut; material: Stool; isolation source: human stools | place: Canada | collected 2013-02-18
CCTCATTTATGATTAATCAGATTACTACATGCTGCTTTCTCAGTGTAGTGCGGGTCACTAAGGGATACATCGAATTGCATGCATCGATGATACCTTTTGACCCTTTAATCATAATATGGGAAAAAGCCTGAAATGTAAACCCCCATAACGTGAAAAGAAGCCGAGGGAAGCGGCTTCTTTTCGAGGAGTTTAGTTTATGAAAAAATGTTTAAAAAAGGGAATTTGTAAAGGTGTATCTCCTTTACAGGTATTACTATACTAAATAAATTTGTCCAAATTGTGTCCTTAATCGAAAAGAATAATAAAAAACTTAAATAATTTATGAAGAAAAAAGCTAAAAAAATCATTTGAATTTGCACATTGAATATATTGAAAAAAAATTGATAATTAGATACAATAGACAGTAAACGGGTAATTGTATCGGTTGAATACTTATGGTTAGGGAGCAGATAATATGAGTTATGCAGATAAAGTTTTTGTAGCGATGTGTCAGGATATTCTGGAAAATGGCACAAGCACTGAGGGAGAGCTGGTGCGTCCACACTGGGAGGACGGCACAAGCGCCTATACAATAAAGAAGTTTGGTGTCGTCAACAGATATGATTTGTCAAAGGAGTTTCCGGCTATCACTTTAAGAAAGACATATATCAAGAGTGCAACGGATGAGCTTCTTTGGATATGGCAGAAGAAATCCAACAATATCCATGATTTAAAAAGCCATGTGTGGGATGAGTGGGCAGATGAGGATGGTTCAATCGGCAAGGCCTACGGATATCAGCTTGGTGTAAAGCATCAGTATAAGGAAGGCATGATGGATCAGGTGGACAGAGTCATCTATGATTTGAAGCATACACCTTTTTCAAGAAGAATACTTACCAATATATATGTGCATCAGGATCTGCATGAGATGAATCTGTATCCGTGCGCATACAGCATGACATTCAACGTGACACAGAAAAAGGGTGATGACAGGCTCACATTAAATGGTATCTTAAACCAGCGCTCACAGGATGTGCTTGCGGCGAACAACTGGAATGTATGCCAGTATGCGGTGCTTATGCATATGCTGGCGCAGGTGTGTGATATGAGAGTCGGAGAGCTGGTGCACGTGATTGCAGATGCACACATTTACGACAGGCATGTGCCAATTGTGAAGGAGCTGATTGAGAGACCGCAGTACGATGCTCCAAAGTTCTGGCTCAATCCTGACATAAAGGATTTCTATCAATTTACGACGGATGATATCAAGATAACAGACTATGTGACAGGTGAGCAGATTAAGGATATACCTATTGCGGTTTAAAAAATGTGGATATGAAGCAGTTATAAGAAGGTTATTGTTCACTACTTTGTGTGAACAGCAACGATTACAACAGGGAGAAAATCATGAATTTAATAGCAGCAGTTGACAATAACTGGGCAATTGGAAAAAACAACCAGTTGCTCGTTCGGATACCTATGGACCAGAAGTTTTTCCGCGAGATGACTACAGGAAAGGTTGTAGTCATGGGCAGAAAGACACTTGAGAGCTTTCCAAACAGCAGACCTCTTAAGAACAGAACCAATATAGTGCTCACACATAACCCATCCTATGAGGTGGAGGGCGCTGTCGTGGTTCACTCACTTGATGAGCTTCACAAGGAGCTTGAAAAATACAATTCTGAGGATATTTATATCATTGGTGGACAGAAAATTTATGAGCAGCTCGTGGATGAATGCGATGTAGCCCACATTACAAAGGTGGACTTTGAGTATGATGCGGATGCATATTTTCCAAATCTTGACGAGAAGCCTGAGTGGCAGATTACGGGAGACAGCGAAGAGCAGACATACTTTGATTTGGAGTTTTATTTCCTTCGATATGAGAAAGTAAAATAAACTATTAAATAGAAACGAGGATGACAGCAGTATGGACATCACAGGAAGAAAATTATTTGTAAAAGCATTGGAGGAGGAAGGCGTAGATACTATTTTTGCCTATCCGGGAGGAACGGTTACAGATTTATTCGATGAGTTATACAAGACTAATTCAATCAATCTGGTTCTGCCTAGACATGAACAGGGCCTGATTCATGAGGCTGAGGGCTATGCCAAGTCTACAGGCAAGGTGGGTGTCTGCCTTGTGACAAGCGGTCCCGGAGCTACCAACACAGTTACAGGTCTTGCAGATGCGCATTATGACAATGTGCCGCTTGTGTGCTTTACAGGACAGGTACCGCTTCCACTTATCGGAAATGATGCCTTTCAGGAAGTGGATATAGTCGGAATCACCAGAAATATCACAAAGTATTCTGTTACAGTCCGTGACAGAAAGGACCTTGGAAAAATTATAAAGATGGCATTTCATATTGCAAGGACCGGAAAGCCGGGCCCTGTACTGATTGATTTGCCAAAGGATATACAGACTGCATCCGGTCCGGCAGAGTATCCGGATAAGGTGGAAATCAGAGGCTATCGTGTAAATGATACAGTACATGTCGGACAGCTTAAGCGTGCCTACAAGATGTTAAAGAGTGCCAAAAAGCCGCTTATCCTTGCAGGAGGCGGTATAAATGTTGCCAGGGCAAATGAAAATCTGCGCCGTTTTGCGGAGGCAGAGAATGTGCCTGTTGTCACTACAATAATGGGTAAGGGAGCTATACCTACCACTCATCCGCTTTATGTGGGAAACTGTGGTATGCACGGCAAATATGCGGCAAACAAGGCAGTCAGTGAGTGTGATTTACTTTTTTCAATAGGTACACGATTTAATGATAGAATAACCGGTGACTTAAATGAGTTCGCTCCAAAGGCAAAGATTGTACATATTGATGTGGATACTGCATCTATTTCACGAAATGTAGTGGTTGATGTGCCTATCGTTGCAGATGCCAATGTGGCACTCGACAAGTTAAACGAGTGGGCTGAGCCGATAAAGACTGCTGAGTGGCAGAAGCAGATTAAGGCATGGGATGAGGAAAATCCTCTTGGCATGAGAAGAGACAAGGGCATGACACCTCAGATGATTATGGAGCATATCAATAAGAACTATAAGGATGCAATCTACGTTACAGATGTAGGTCAGCATCAGATGTGGGCTACACAGTACTTAGAGCTTGACAGCAACAGCCAGCTTCTTACATCGGGAGGTCTTGGAACCATGGGCTTTGGTCTTCCGGCAGCAATAGGTGCAAAGATTGCAAATCCTGACAAGGATGTTGTATGCATAAGCGGTGACGGTGGACTTCAGATGAATATACAGGAGCTTGCCACCTCAGTTGTACAGGGAGCAGGAGTGACCATATGCGTGCTCAACAACTACTATCTGGGCATGGTGCGCCAGATGCAGCAGCTTTTTTATGGCAAGCGTTATTCTGCAACCTGCCTTCGAAGAAGAAAGGGCTGTCCGGCTGAGTGCAAGGGACCAAATGAGGCATGTCCGCCATACACACCGGATTTTATCAAGCTTGTTGAAAGCTATGGTGGACACGGAATCCGCGTGGAAAAGGAAGAGGATATCGATGCAGCCTTTGCAGAGGCAAAGAAATATAAGGATGTACCTGTAATTATTGAGTTTATGATAGCTACGGATGAGATTGTTCTTCCAATGGTCAAGAGCGGAAATCCTATGAGCGAAATGATTTTAAAGTAGGAGGTGCAGAAGATGAATAATATTGAAATGAAAAACAGATGGATTGCACTTTACGTGGAGAATGAGGTCGGTGTTTTAGCAAAGGTTTCAGGACTTTTCTCTGCAAAATCCTACAATTTACAGTCTCTTACGGTTGGAACCACAGAGGATGAGACTATTTCCAGAATGACTATTTGCGTTACAAGCGATGATATTACCTTTGAGCAGATAAAAAAACAGCTCAACAGAATGGTCGAGGTCATCAAGGTTATTGACCTGACTGATGTGCCTCTGCATATGAAGGAAATACTCTATGTCAGGGTATCAAAGCTCACCCGCGAGGAAATCACCGACATCTTCCAGACAGCGCAGGTTTTTAATATTGACGTGGTGGACAAGAATGCCGACAGCGTGATCTTAGAGAGCAAGCTCACAGAGCACCGCAATGATGATCTTATAGCCCTGCTCAAGTCACAGTACAAGCATATCTCGGTTGTGCGCGGTGGTGCCGTGGCTATTGAAGCTATGAGTACCGGCTGCCGCTAGATTATATATAGAATCTTGTGACAGTAATGAGGGGACAATTTGTATGTGTTGTTGCACAATGGTAAAATTAGTGTAATATTAACATAGAGTAAGGGACGAGAAGAACCCTAATATGTATTTATAAGCGATTACGAAGTGACTTAGATATTGTTAGAATTATGCCATGAAACACAGAAATGCCCTGCCATGGACGGCAGGGCAAGGCGTTATGCGCCACGGACGGCGCATAAAAGCCGGTTTCGTCAAGCATAGAAAATCTTAAAGCATAATTCTTACAATTATCTTAGCCACGTAGTTTTAAGCGCATAAATACATATTAGGGTTCTTCTCGTCCCGTAGTATTGCAATAAATTAGCGAGCCGCAACCTCAATAATTTCACCAACATACATAGTGTGCATATCGTGATCGCCGTACCATTGACGCATAATGGCTTTGTCTGTAAATGAAGCCTCTTCAATAGGCACAGCAGCCATCTTGCGACAAAGGAATACGAGATTTGCCTCATCCGGATATGGTATGCCATGGCGTGTAGCAGGAGTCAGACCGGCCTTTGACCATTTGTCTTCGTCGCGTCCTGAGTGAGCACCACAGTATTTTAAGGCATCGCGGTATTTCTCACTAAGGAAAGAAAGTGAGAAAAACTCACCATTGTCTATGAAATCCTTAGTATATCTGGATTCCCTGATAAAAATAAATACGACATTTTTGCCCCAGAGGACACCGGTTCCACCCCATGAAACGGTCATGGTGTTTGATTTTTCCTTGTCGCCGGCTGTCACGAGAGCCCACTCCTTACTGAGCTTGGTGAATGGATTGATATCGAGCATATCGATTGGATATGGTTGAAATGTATGCATAATTTTCCTCCTTAATATTAATAAAATTGACAAATGCTGCTAAGTGACATATAATACACTTAGTAAGGCAGTCGGTAGGTGAGTGCACTTCACCTGATCCGGCAAATTAAGTTAATAAGTTATCGTAAGAGATAGCCGTTCCCAGACTTTACCAGAGGCAGGACGGCTATTTCTTATGTTTTCTGTGAGTATCTATGTATGTCAGAATCGTTACCAGCATGATAACGAAAGTAAATAAGTCGTTCCAAGAAACCATAATAATCATCCTTTCCGTAAGACTTGGATCAGATGAGAGCACGTCCCCCAACCACCTTAGTAAGTGTATTGTATGCAGTGCAAGTCAGAAAAATCTGAGATTTTCCTGACTGTACGGGCAGTCGCCCTATCAAATTAAAAATATATAAAAAGTGCTCAGCAAGCTGGCATTTTTATATATTTTCAATTTGGCACTGCTCGTTGCCTACGCTCATTATATCATATGCCACGCACTTTGTGCATATTATTGTAAAAAGATATTAAGGTAATAATATTCATGAAAAATCTGCACATTTTACAACAGGAGTCAATTGATGAGGGGCGGCTTCAGGTGAGAGTACGACAGAAAAACATGGGGACGCCGGTTGCGGATGCAAGGGTGTCAGTCAGCTATTCCGGGGATCCGCAGGGAAAGATAGAGGAGACTGATACCAACGAATCGGGAAGCATAGAGGCAGTTGAGATTGCCACTCCGCCACTTGAGTACTCTATGTCGCCCAGTGAGTCACAGCCGTATTCGGAGGTGACGGTAACTGTTTCAGCTAACGGATACAGAAATATCACGGTTTCGGGCGTTGAGGTGATGCCCGACAGACTTTCCATACAGGATATTGAGCTGGAAGTACTTGATGCACCGGGAAATGATGTGGACAATATTGTTATTCCGGCACATACACTTTATGGTGATTATCCTGCCAAGATACCTGAGCCGGAGATTATGCCGGTTGCTGAGACCGGTGAGATTGTACTTAATCGTGTTGTGATTCCGGAATATGTTATTGTGCATGATGGGGCACCATCGGATTCCACAGCGGCAAATTATTATGTCAGATATAAGGACTACATCAAAAATGTCGCATCCAGTGAGATATATGCGACCTGGCCTGATGCCACTATAAGGGCAAATGTGCTTGCGATTATGTCATTCACGTTAAACAGGATATACACGGAGTTTTATCGGGGAAAGGGCTATAATTTTAATATCACTTCGTCCACGGCATATGACCACAAATTCATCTATGGCAGAAATATATATGATAATATCTCGCTGATAGTAAATGAAATGTTTGAAAACTATCTGTCGAGACCTAATGTGAAGCAGCCGATTCTGACGCAGTACTGTGACGGACAGAAGGTTTCCTGTCCGAGCTGGATGACCAGATTGCGTTTGCGTATAAACTCTCTCCAACCCCAGTATTTACAAGGGGTTGGAGGTATAAAAGTAAACATCAATAGTGGACTCTTTTTTATTAAACACGATTTTTTCCACTACGGATTTCAATAAATCATTGCGTGTCTGCATAGAGAGATCTTCATTGAGCAGACTATCGTATACTGTTTTGATTTTGCTGCGGAGTGCAGCAGTGGTGTCTGATTTTGCAGCAGGTTTTGGGAGTGCATTTATGCGATTTTCTATACTATTTCTCTCTTCCAGAAGCAGTTCTTTATTCTTACGATACTCTTCGATAGTATCGATTCCATCCATATAAGCCATTTTAATACGTTTTTCTTTCTTTGCGAGTTCATCCAATTGATTCTGATAAATATCAATAGCTGCAGGATAGTTGCTTTGAGAATCTGTATTAATAACCTTGAACGATAGATTTTCAGAGCTAATAGCATCTTTTAATGCTGCTAGAACCATAGGAACTATTTTCTTTTCTGATATAGCATGTGAAACATTACATTTTCCTTTTAAATATCCATAGCACTGCAGGTAAATGTACCGTTTGCCTTGTTTATTGGCACCTGCAAGAGAAATAGATAGCGACCGGCCACAGGCAGAACATTTGACAATACCGGACAACCAGTGAGAGCATACGCCACTTGGTTTTGCATATCGTGGGCGATAATTTGACTCAAGCCGGACTTTTGCCCTTTGAAACTGTTCAGGAGATATAATTGGTTCATGTGCTCCGTCAGCAATAATCCATTCGGTCTTGTCTTTTGGACGTGATGCAGAATCCCTTTTATTCCAAACCGATTTACCGGTATATACTTCGTTGGTCAATATGTATTTGATTCCGCGGTTTTCAAAAGACTTACCGGCTCGCGTTTTATATCCAAGAGCATTGAGCTGACGTGTGATCTCAATGATAGAATAACCCTGCTCAGTGTATAGATTGAAAATCATACGGACGATTTCGGCCTCTGATTCCACAATAACAGGAGTTGCTTTGTGTGCTGTAATAGAATATCCGAGGGGTGGACTTGCCTGAAAATTACCGCGCATAGCATTTTCAGTCATACCTCTGGTGACTTCACCGGAAAGCCGGATAGAGTAATATTCATCCATCCATTCTATGATCCTTTCAATAAGTGTACCAAAAGGACCGTCAACAAGAGGCTCAGATACACTAATAACCTCTACATTATTTTTACGAAGCAATGATTTATATACAATTGATTCTTCCTGATTTCGTGCAAAACGAGAGAACTTCCACACAAGTATAACATCAAAGGGATGTTCTTTTGATTTGGCAAGTCCTATCATACGTTGAAAGTTTGGTCTCTTATCTGCTTTACGTCCGCTTATACCATCCTCCTCAAATATGTATTCATTTGAAAGTATGATATTATTTTTTGCAGCATATTCCAAAAGAAGTCTGCGTTGAGCATCAGGAGATAGCTCTTCCTGTTTGTCTGTTGAGACTCTGATATACAGAGCACCAGTGCGTAGTTTTTCCATATTACACCTATCCTTTCTAAAAATATATGAAAAAAGGTACAAAAATAACACCTATCCTTTGACAGATGGTGTTCCGAAAGGTATAATATGGTTGTCTGGACCTATTATACTCTTCGGAGTACGGGTTACATCGCCTTGGTGTTGGTAGCACTAGGGCGATTTTTAATATATTATTCTATTTTAAAGAAAGTAGCTTGTTTCTCCAATCATTTGGAAATCCCATTTCTTTAAGAATATCGTCTTCGCGTAGTACTGATAGTTTAGGGGAAAGTGTACTAAAGAGTCGGTATATTTCTTTAATAAGCTTTTTGTATGTAGCTGCGGGCAATACATAATGTAGTGCCAGCATTGCAGCAAATAAGTCACGTTTGCCATAATCATATTCTTTGCCGTCAGTCTGAGGTATTGCCAATGATATATGTGCCTGCATATCGGCAAGAGGTCTTTTAGTTCTAAAACAATATAATCTGTTTCCATGTGCACAGAAATTTCGTACAGATGAAAGGTAAAATAGAATATTTTCTAATTGATTATCCTGAATATGAAATACCTTAGATACATTTTGACGATCTTGTTGTTTCATGATACTGTAAAATTTACTTATTTGGCCAAGAGTAAGAATATTATTTAAAACCCAGAGTGGAACATAGCCATAGGTTTTCAAATAGTGTGCGATACTGGGATCGCTTGCCCTTGAAGCTAATTGCCTTTGAAAATCTGCAATTACAGAGGTTATGTTGGTTTCGGCACTTCTTCGAGTTGTATTAAAATTGTTGTAGAGCATATAATTATCGTGACCATATTGTTGAGAAAATACATATGAGATAATACTCTTTATATTTGTTTCAACTGGAAGAATATATTTAAAAAATATATTGCGAAGTTTCCGATCAAAGTCATAAAGATAGAAAATCTCCTCAACAGTAGTACCTGGCTTATATCTTTCTGTCGGAATAGTTGTAGCAATAAAAAGTTTACTATATCCATTTATAAGATTGTAATAGCCTTCGTGCTGTAAAGCTTTTTTGGCAAAGCTCTTATGATCTGAAGTTGATATATCAACACCTCGACTGATAAGGAGTGATATAAGCTCTTCATATGATTTAAATTCTTTTTCAGGCATGTGTATCTCCTTTGTAAAATAAAAAGACCCCGGGCCCGAAGGACACCGGAGTACGTTCCGAAATTATTATATGCACATTAAATATTTCCTATTCAATGTGAGCACATAATACCATGAAAAGTATTTGGTGTCAACAAAAATGTACTGAAAAGTGAAAAAAATTTCCATTTTTGTATGTTTATATTGGGGCAATATAGGCAAGACATAGGCCTTGTCAAGTATTCATACTAAATTAAAAAATTGTCTAGACGTTATACTCTTCGGAGTACGGGGTACATCGCCTTGGTGTTGGTAGCACTAGGGCGATTTTTAAATTTAGTAGCAACGTTTGCAAGGGGTAAGTCCCATGCTTTCAGCTTCTTCCTTGGTAATCTGTTTAGGATTATCCATATTACTGCAGCTTGATTTACGGTGGTATCTTGATCCTCCATCAACATACCAGACCATATCAGCTTTATTCTCATCAGATGTCACGCTGTTGTTATCAGTAGCATTGTCTGAAGGAGTACTATTTGTTGGAGTATCTGATACATTATTATCTATTTGAGCATCTGATACAGAGTTATCTGTTGTAGTGGTAGTAGGTGGCTTTAGCGGAGTATCAGATGGCTGTTGAGCTTCTTGAACTACATCAGTAGTTTGCTTTGCTGACTGTTCCGCTTCATACTTATTCCATACAGAAAAAAGCCAGTATACCGGAATACTTATTACTATAATTGCTATAATTAATGATATCAGAGCTGAATGGTTCTTTTTAGGTTTTGTATGCTTTGAAGCCTGTGTATAAGTAGGTGGTATGTAGACTGGTGGAACATATGCCTGCTGAGCTGGTGTAGGATCACTCAATGGCTGACCACAAATTTTACAAAAGGCATCATGATTTTCATTTTTGGCGCCGCAACACGGACATTCATCCGGAATATTTTGTTGCAGATTAGGTGTTGATCTGTAAGGCTGGTGAAAAGTCTGCTGATTATTTGGTGCTGACTTATTAGGACCAGATACATTGGTGTAATATAGTCCGGTGCCGGGAACACCTACAGAGGTTGTTTTTCTGCCGGAAGAGTTTACAGTATAATGAACTCCCTTACCACCGAATGTCATACCAACACTTTTTTTATTTACATTAAATTTAACGCCAGGAGCAATCTTGTAGCTTTTTCTGAATCTCAAACCCATAAATTCATCCCCTTTTTAGTATATGTTAAGAACACCGAGCGGCTCAAAATATATAATATAGTTGTCATAGGTCACATAAGTACCATATTTGTCTTTGTAATAATTAATAGCATCTTGCAAGAAATCTTCTGATAAGTTCAGATAGTCAGCTATATCATATCTACTTTGACATCCATGCTCATAAGCACGGATAATATCTTGGAACTGAAGCATATAGTAATATGCCCACACTCGAGCGCGCCTTTCCTGTTTTCTATTTGTCACGTTGCTTTGGTCGATAATGTTTCCGTAAGTTGTAGCATGATGACCAAGCTCTTCAGCTAACACGCAAGCCTTATCTATATCTGTCAGGTTTTTATCAATAGCAATAAAAGCATCACAGTATAGACCTTTTAAGCGTGTTTCAGATAAATCAAATTTCTCAGTAACAATTACATGCTGTTTATCAGCACTATCAAGTAACTTTTCGTATTCTGTCAAACAGTTTCTCTCCTTTATTTTTTGTATAGCGTAAAAAATCTATAGTCCAATAAAATGGACAGATTACTTTCTACTTGATTTTACAAATGCCGCAAACTCTTTGATACGATTGAGTTCATCTTCTGTGTATTCGTTTCCATCAAAGTGAGCTGCAAGTGTATTTGGATTTATCACTTTAGTGGTTTTGCTTGTACGTCCGAGAAGATAATCAATATCTACATTAAAGTAATCGGCAATTGTTTCCAAAACTTCAAAATTAGGCTGTCGCTCTCCGCGTTCGTACATGTTAATAGAACTTTTGGAAATACCAAGTGCATCAGCAAGTTCCTGCTGTGACAATTGGCGTTCATTTCGTAATAGTTTTAATATCTTATCGAATTGAGCCATGTGCTTACCTCCATGTTTCTTAATTTGTATTATACACGATACGTGTACTAAAGTAAATAAAAAAATGCACGAAATGTGCTTGACATATGTGCACAATATGTGTATATTGAGGATAAGCACAAAACGTGCTCGGAAGGAGATGATATTTTGAATAAGAAAATTATTGCTGAAAGATTGATTAAATTACGAGGCGAAAAAAGCAGAGAACTGGTAGCGAATGCGTGTGGAATAAGCATATCAGCGTTAGCAATGTATGAACAGGGAGAGCGTATTCCACGAGATGATATAAAAATTAGATTAGCAAAATTTTATGAATCAACGGTTGAATCAATTTTTTTTGATTAAAATGAGCACGATATGTACTCAATAAGGAGGAAACGATATGTACAAAAGTTTACAAGATGTGGAACAACAGATCAAATTATTTGAATCGGCTTTTGAGAATTATGTGAATACAAGCAGTGCATCCACATCTTACTTAGCCAAAACACCTGCCAATGAATTCGATTGCGAAATATATAAAATAATGGAGAAAATTGAGACAGCGGCTGATACTCAGTTAAAAATTCGGGCAATAGAGCTTAAGGAAAAAGTCAGAATATTGATAAGTGAAATACACATAACTGAAAAGCAGACGGTAAGGTAGATTTCAAGCAAGCGAACATGCAGTATAAGCATAATATTTTACCGGAGGTGATAATCATAGCACTTACATATAGGATATTCGTTCACACTCTGGAAGATGATCAGATATATCGTTTTGATGATCTGACACAGGAACAGAAGCAAAAATTGGAACAAAAATTAATAGAGCAAGTAGAAAATGTGCCATTGCGACTTGCGGAGGAGGCATAGACTGCATCTGCAGTCACAGTGGACAAGCTAAAAAATGACAAATTAAATAATATACTTCCATTGGAAAATGGAATGCGATCACTTCGAATAGAGAATGGAGTGATATCAGGAGAACATTTTATTGAAGATATAGTTGCTCCAGTTTGTCCAAAATTCTTTATGACTAAGTAATATTGTGTCGATTGGAAATTTGTGGTTTTAGCGTATATGGCTACATAAGGACGTGATGTTTCATCAATCATTTTAGAGTTTTGTTTGAGTGTTAATACAGAAATGATTATAGCAATAATGCTTGTAATGAGAGATGCCAGTATACCAATTAATTGAATGACATCAGAAGGTGTTAAGGACATAAAAATACCTCACTTATATATTTACTTGGACACTGCAATGTCCTGTAAGGAGAGTATACGACTGAAAGGCAGAGAAATGCAAGATTTAATACACAGAATACAGAGGGAGGAAAGAACGTGACAAAGGAAGAATCACTCAGACTTGAGAAAATTCTCACCAAGATAGATAAAGCAGGAGAGGCAGACTACAGGAAGCAGGAAGAATATAACAGATTCTGTATGAACACAAGGGAAGATTGGAACGAGGAACAGTATCAGACACTTAGGAGAGAGAAAACCCTCACAGAAGTAGCGTACCTTGCGAGTCTTGTCGAGCTCAAGGCAGAAGTGAAGAGCATGCTGACTCAATAAAGAATACATCCGGGCTTACCGGAGCACCGCAAAACTACCCATACGTAATACAACAAATCCTCTTGTAAATCATAATAAATCCATTTCGCGCGGTGCTCCGGCAAGCCTGGGGGAGAGGAAGAACATCACGAATTGCGGCACGGACCAGGAAACAATGATCCTTATGAATGAAGTCCGCACCGCAAACGTGATTGCAGCCACCTTAACGAGGATGAATGCAAATACAGACCAGGAACATGCATTATATAGTACCAACTAGCATTGTTCCCATTCACTTAAGTCGGTTGGACAATCGGGGACCTTATCAAAAAGTAAATCCCAATCAGAACAACCGGTAGAGAATGTATAGACATCATCTGCGGCAGCTTGAGGCGAACGATAACCGCCATAAAATATGCTATCGAACCAGATACCGAAAGAACCATCCATTTTCTTGATATACATTGGTCCGATAGGAGAATGATATACCCACATAACACACACCTCCTTTGCTATAGATTATCAGCCCTGCCAGACTGACAAGAACATTATAGCAGAGGAGCAAGAGAAAGGAGATATTTATGAATAATTTGAAAGAAGCGCTAAAAAAGTTGGGGATTGAAACAGCAGAGCAGTTAAATGAAGCCATCAAGAAAGAAAAACCACTAGACATAGGTATCATGACATCGGAGCTGGTAAAAGAAGGCTGCATCATGAGATAAAAAATAACCGGTCAGGGAATCAGTTCCCCGGCCGGCAACAAAAAGAAAAGACCAAATATATTATAGCACATAACGGCTGAAAAACAAAAGGAAAGGACCAAAACATGAGAAAAAGTGAAATGTTACAGATAACAGGAATAAGTTTCTTTCTTCTGTGGGGCATTGGAATAGACAGCCCGGCGCCACAGGGGCAGAGGATAGTCATGGCAGGGATGCTTATATCAGCAATCATAGCTGTCATAGGATGCTGGCTCAGATGGATTGAGAAAGGGCAGGAAGAGAGCATCAGGAGAACACACGAGATAAGGAGAAGCGGAAAAATTGCTGCAGAGGATTCAAAGAGTACAATCCGGGCTGAAAAGACAAAGCGCAGTCGCGTACATAGCAGAGACTGCCGCGAAGAAAAAGCAGGCGCGAGAAGAGTCGTTTGACTCGGTCCTGCAGGCAGAAATAGCAAAGCTCAAGGCCTCGAACAGAGGCTGATTTAAAACATTCTAAAGTATTAAAGTTAGGAAATACTATGGCATACATCCAGGACACTTATTACCTGGGGGACTACATAGCAACTGAGATAAAGTTTATAGGCAGGAATGGAGCCAAGGGTGAGAGGAGAGCCAAGAAGATAAAAGCCACTCCTGAGCAGATGGCAAGACAGAACCAGTGGACGAGGGAAAAGAAAGAGAAGTACCTGATACTTGCTAATTTCCATACAGGTGACATATGGGCGACTCTCAAGTACCCAAGAGGGACAAGACCGGATGCAGAGAGAATCAAAAGAGACTGGAAAGTATTCACAACGGAGATGAGAAAGCTATACAAGAAGCTGGGCATTTCGTTTAAGTGGGTGAACCGCATGGAGATAGGCAGGTTCGGAGGCCCACATATACATTTCCTCTGCAATCGTGTGGACAACATCGACACACTCATAAAGGACACATGGCACAAGACCATTGCTGCTCTGATTGTCCCGGGCAAGAACTACGTAAACATTGCTCCATATGATTCAGACGGAGCAAAGGAAGTGGCAGAGTATCTGACAGCCAAGCCGGACAAGAAGGGCATAGAGGGACAGCTCAATCTCTTCGGAGAGGAAGAACAGAAGGTGTTCTGTAAAGTAAGCAGTTCAAGAAATCTAGTGAGACCGGAACCTAAGCGCAAAAAGTACGCACACTGGACCATGGCAAGGTTCTTCAAGGATGGCATCAAGCCAGACAAGGGCTACTACGTGATGCCGGACACTGTGAAGGTGGGCGTCAACAAGTGCACAGGCTATTCATACCTCTACTACATGCAGCGGACTATCTCAGACGGCGAATCCTCCGGAAACCGCATAAAGCCCCAATGGGAGGCAGATTATACACCATGAAAAAAGTTAACGTATATATCTATTCAGGTATCAGAACAATTAAAAAATCAGACGGAGCAGCAGGCTATGTTCTGTCATACATGACCAAAAACGACATCGAAGCCACATTGAGCAACATAGTCTATCTTGAGGATGTGACGCGTCACGAGGCAGAGCTTGAAGTCCTTAACCAGGCACTTTCAAGGCTCAACACAAAAGAAATTGAGATAGACATATACACCGACTCAAGCTACCTTACATCAGCGCTGGATCTTGACTGGATACACAAGTGGCAGCAGTCAGGCTGGAAAAATTCCAAGTGCGAGCCGGTAAAGCATGCCGACAAATGGCAGAAAACATTGATTTTACTCAATGGGACACGATTTTACATATACACAAATCAACACCACGAATACAGCAACTGGCTTATAGACCAGTGCAAGAAGAAAGGACCGGAAGAAAATGGAAAATGAAGAACTGACTATGTTACCGGTGTCGGCAATATATCCACACCCGGACAACCCGCGAAAGGACGTGGGAGATGTAACTGAACTAGCTGACTCCATCAAAAAGAGAGGCATACTGCAGAACCTTACAGTCATGCCGGGGCACTGGATTACACTGGAAGAGATGGCAGCAGTCGTTAAGGCGTACACCGAAGACCCGACCGATGAGCTCAAGGAGCTGATTGAGACGAAGTGGAGCGACGAAGGTTACACCACACTGATAGGACACCGCAGAACAGCAGCCGCAAAGCTTGCCGGTATCAGTAAAGCACCGTGTCGTATAGTATACGGACTCACCAAGAATGAGCAGATATCCATGATGCTTGAGGAAAACATGCAGAGAAACGACCTCACGATATATGAGCAGGCCGAGAGCTTCCAGCTCATGCTTGATCTGGGCGAGACGGTTGAGACACTCTCTGATAAGACCGGTTTCTCAAAGAGCACCATATACCGCCGTCTGAATATTGCAAAGCTTGATCAGGAACTGCTTAAGGAGAAAGAGAACGATGAATCATTCCAGCTCACATTGAAGGATATGTATGAGCTGGAGAGAGTGGAGGATGTGGAGGAAAGAAACAAGATTCTTTCACAGGCATCGAGCAGTGAAAACCTTAAGTACCGTATTGAACAGAATGTTCGAGACAAGCAGAGAGAGAAGAAAGGAGAGGAATTAGTAGCTCAGCTTAAAGAAAAGGGAGTGCAGCAGTCCGAGACCGATATAAGAGGATATACACCGGGATATGAGGGTGTGGACAGCATAAGTCTGTGGAACTTAGAAGACGCAGTGCTCCCGGAGCTTCCCGAGGACACATCAGACATTGTATTTTATCACTTCCCGGGCAACAGTATAACAATCAAGAGAAAAATAGAAGCGCCGGAGGAGGACGATTCAAGCGATTCAAGCAATAAGAAAAGCTCTGAGCTTGCATCAAAGATTAGAGAAAACACATCAAGACTAAACAGCATAGAAAAGAGCTTTGATGAACACTTCGGAGAGTTTGTAGATATGACAGTACACGGCAAAATCCCAGTAAAAGATGATTTACAGGTCATAAATTCACTTATAGTGATAGGAATGCAGATGGGATTCTGCAGTTTCTCATTCAGGAGCCTGTGTGAGTGCATAGATGAGCATTACCAGGACTATGATGGTGAGGAAAAGAAAAATGTTGAGCGCATGGCACAAAACCTTCCTGTAACTGTTTATATCCTGTGCGCCCTGCACAATAACCTGACATACGGCAGGAGTATATACAACTCATGGAATAATGAGCTGAATACAGAGTACGCCCTGTTGGTTTACAAGCTGGTTATGGAGACAAAACATATGGGATTTGTGCCGGATGATGATGAATTTAAGCTGATCAAGGGCACGCATCCACTGTTTGATGAGATAAAAGAACTGGAAGAACAGCGTAAAGCGCTGTAGGAGGCACAATGAAGACAATCATGGAGTTGTTTTATGAGACATACTCACCACGCCAGAAGTATTATGGCCTCACGATGTCACTGAAAGAGACCGGAAGTGAACACACCATCAGAATCCGAAGGAGAGACAAAGAAGTAATAAAAGTGACCGAAGAGGACAGAACCCAGTGCTATCACAATGCCACAAAGGAGCTTATAAGACGCTTCCCGATAGAACAGAAAACAGAGAGGGTGGGGTAAATGGCAAAGTACACAAAATACCTTGAATTTTCCACAAAAGAACGTGTGGCAATCAAGGAGAGAGACAATTACCAGTGCATATTCTGCCAGATAGGTTATAAGATGCCACTGGCAGCAGTCCTTGAGATGGACATAACAGATATCATGCACTACATACCACGCTCATCCATGGGGCTCGGCATCAGGCAGAACGGAGCTGTCGGATGCAGGTACCACCATCATATGATGGACAACGGCAGCAGTGGAGACCGCAAAGAGATGCTTGAGCTGTTTAAGAGCTATCTGGATGAGTTTTACCCCGATTTCGCAGACCGGGACAGAAAATATGACAAATGGAGGTTCCTAAAGGGTGAGTAAAGTAAATATATTTTCAAAAGACCTTAACCGGATGAGCAGAGAACCGATAGGCGGCTTGTCGATTAAGCAGATAAGGCAGCAGGTTATAGATTACCTGCAGGGCAAGCGAACCGTCTGTGTAGATTATCGGAAAATAAGAGCAGACCAGCGCGGACGCGAGGATGATGAGCCCACTGGCAAAGAGACACTTGAAATAGTCGAGGTAATGAAATACTTCACAGTAGTTAAAAGGCACGGATTTAATACATGCATCCTGCATCAGGACATGTTTTTTATCGCAGGGATAGGAGAGTCAGAATGTTCATAGATTGCAATAAGTTTGAAAAGGTTTTAAAAGCAGATTACAAATCGTGGGGCGTCAAGTTCGGTCTCACGAAAAAAGGAATGTATATTCTCCATGGCACAGGCTGGATAATAGAGGCGAATGCTTCATACGTCAACAAGGAGTTCCTTGGAACTGCCATAAAGGTATTAGGACCGGCACCGAAGCCGGGCGAGTTTATCAAATATCAAAAGGGCAGCAGTCCACAGCATGAGATGGAGCTTGAACCGATGCTCTGGAACATGGCAGAGGTATCAGAGCCGGCTTATATATCACTTATCAAGATTATACAGAATGATAACGTGTATTCGGTCACAAAGACACCAAAAGGCGCCCGCCTAATAAATGATAAGCGCCTTGCTATGATAGCTCCATGCAAGTGCACAGAGGACGAGATACCACCGTGCGCGCCTGTGGTGCATGATGACTGGCTGATAACATACAATGACGATATGGCCATAGGAATATGCTTCACGGATCCGGATTATAAACCGGAGCTTGAAGTTCTAAGACTTCTCTCCGGAGTAGATTTCTACTGGCAGGAGTCAGACCCCTACAGACTTGGTTGAAACACCAGCGGAGACGCGAAAGAAACCGGGCATGCGAATTAATTTATATCACGAGAACTGATTTGTAAGCCATTTAGCACATAAGGGAGCTTTTGTGCAGCTCCCTTTACTTCTAAGGAGAGGGAATGACAAAGAAAGAATTATCAAGCATATATTACATCAGACAGGAAATAAAGATGTGGGAAGAACAACTGGAGTTACTTACATGTAAGGCACAGGGCAAGGCTATGCGATTGACAGGTATGCCGTTTGCTCCGAGTAGTGGCACCGGTGATCAGATGGCAGATATAGCAGTACGTAAAGCAGATATAACAGATCTGATTGAGAGAAAAAAGGAAAGGCTGCAGCAGGAGCAAAAGAAAATCATAGAGTGGATTATGACAATAGATGATACATTTATTCGTCAGATCATGCTCTACCGCCATGTAAGATGTTATTCGTGGCAGGAAGTTGCGGATCAAATTGGACACACCACAGCGGAGAGTGCACGAAAGCAGCATGACAGGTATCTGCAGCAGTCCAAGACAAAGGAGGATATATGACATTACAGGAATATGAGCAGCAGGGCGGCTGTGTTGGATGTCAGTTTTATGAAGCAATTGACACAGACGGAAGACTTGGATGCACATTTAATTAGTCTGATGATGAGTCAGATGATTGGAACTATAGCAGAAATTGTGAAGAAATTAGTGAATAGGAGGAACTTATGTCAGGAATAGATTTTATAGTATACGGAATTATCCTAACGATCGCGCTGATCGGAACAACAGAGTTTGTGATAGGGCTGTTATTACTTAGGGAATACGATAAGCGGCAGAAAGATAGGGATAAGGAACATGGAGAATAGATATTTATATAGGGCAAAGAGACTTGATGATGGAAAATGGATACAAGGCTATCTATACGGAATATGGAAGCGGATATATATATTGTGGGGAATGTGTAATGCTGTTCCATGCATGATAGAAGTAGATCCGGCTACTGTGTGCCAATGTACTGGATTAGAGGATAAGAACGGTAAGTTAATATTTGAAAATGATATTTGTTCCAGGAAAGAACCATATCCGGAAATTGTAAAATATCATGAGGGTGATTGGACATTAGACTACAGCTATGTAAGCGGCAAGGAATATGGGTACAATTGGTGCAATTTGGGATTTTATGTATTTGAAAGACCTTGTGTAGAAGTTATAGGAAATGTGTTCGATAATCAAGAATTATTAAATAATCAATAAACAAACTGATGCGTAATTAGAAGGAGCGGCGAAAAATGAACATCAAACCTATTTTATTTAATACAGAAATGGTTCGTGCAATCTTAGACGGAAAAAAGACCTGTACTCGAAGAATAGTTAAAGGCTTTATTCCGAATGATGCACAGTTTGGTTATACAGGCTTTACGCCAAATGGTGCAATATCTTGCCGAGGTATGTTTGAAGCAAATGGCAGACCAGGATATGGAGAGAAGTTTTTCAAATTGCCATATCAGCATGGAGATATTCTGTATGTACGTGAAACATGGCATAAATACACTAAGCGAGTAGGAGCGGGGGAGAATTGCCATTTAGAAAAAATCTATGGATATAAGGCTAGTATCAAAAATGCGGAGGATGCAGATGAGCCGTGGAAACCTAGCATACATATGCCGAGAGAAGCTGCGAGGATTTGGCTTGAGGTTACAAATGTACGAGTGGATCGGTTGCAGAATATTACTATTGATGACATTCGTAGAGAGGGACTTCTTTCGGCAGCAGTTCATGGCGGAGATATGGAGATTGCTTTGGAGGAATGGAAGATACTATGGAATAGCACCATTAAGAAGTCAGATTTTGATTGTTATGGTTGGAATACAAATCCGTGGGTGTGGGTTATTGAATTTAAGAGGTGTGAGAACCTACAAAAAATTAGTTTTTAGAGGTGATTCCATATGATAGACAATGAAATACGTAAGCAATATAGACAGGTCATAAATGATTTAAAAGTAGCAGTTACAAAAACTTGGGCGTATAGAATTTGTGAGCAGGTTGTTGAAAAATTTAGTAAAATTATTAATTGAGGAGATGAGAGTTAATGATCAAGATAACCAATAGAAGAAAATTAAATCAATTTGTTGTAATTCCTACCTTTGGCGCAGCGTGGGGAGATGAAACAAAGGGAATACATATTTATTTCATATGGCTATGTTTTAGACTAGGGATTAAATTAAACAGATTCTAGGGATTGTGAGCTGTTAAACAGATTTTAAGGAGAAATATGTGGAAACTTATTTTTGAAATAAAAGGCAGAGCAAAAATGACTGTCACAGGAAAAGAACAGATTACGTTCAAACAAGCACTTGGGTATTATGTCAGTTTTGGAATGTATTCGGAAAATTCAATTTATCAACAATATCCAAAGAGTAAAAATGCAGCAGTCACTCTGGATGATAAGTTGCTGGAACTATGGGATGAGGATATTACGGGGACAACCCGCGAAGAGGTCCAGGGAATGCTATCACGTATAAGAGAGCACGTGAGCAAAGCATACAAAGATAGTAGACAAAAAATGGAGGTAGGAAATGATGTTTAATTTCACTGAAAGAATAGAACTATTACATGGTATCGAGGTTGATACTGAAGATGATGAATTATATGATGAAGCGTGCGAGGAGGCGGCCGAGTTACTAAATAGTCGTAAGGTTCTGGATAAAAATGATGTTCTAAATATATTCATAAAGCTATTTGGAAAAGAAAAGGTTAAATTAGTAGAGGATGGCAGTGGTGATGTAGAATTTGAGAATTACTAAAAGAAATGGCATATAATGAATGGACAAAATGAATGTGCCGACTGCCGGTACTATGATGAGTGTGGCAGACCGGAAAGACCGATAAAATGCATGGGATATGAGGAGGCAGCAGTTGAGAAAAAGGATGATAAGCGAAGCTATACCAACAGAACAAAAGAAATGTGCATATGAACCAGAAAAAATCTGTACTACAAAGTGCAAATACTATAGAACCTGTGTGGGGAATCCCAACAAAATATTATAGTGCGTATTAAATGCGTATAAAAGACTTGACAAATACGCATTTAATACGTATAATACAATCATAAAGAAGAAAGGAGGGTACATATTTGAAAAGAGCTGACTTGATAAGGCGGCTAGAAAAAAACGGATGGTATTTGTTGAGAAATGGCTCCAACCACGATATTTACACTAATGGTGTAATCAAGGAGACTATTCCAAGACACAAAGAGATCAGCGAAAGACTAGCAAAGACCATTCTAAAGAGAACAGGGGTATAACCCCTGACTCTTTGGGAATACTAATCAAGAAGCTAAAGATACATATGAAAGTAAAAAAGTCGGAACTTGGAGGAATATTATGGGAACCAGTACATTAGTATATCCAGTTATTTTATCAAAAGATGGTGACGGATATTTTGTAACTGTACCTGATTTTGATGTCAATACTGAAGGAAGAGATATTGTAGATGCAATTGCTATGGCCAGAGATGCAATTGGAATTAATATTTTACAATTAGAAGATGAAGGAGAGGCGGTGCCAGAACCATATTCACGGAGTTATCAAATGCAGGATGATGATATATTAACACTTGTAGATGTTGATATGATTGACTATAGAAAAAAACATGATAATCGTACAGTCAAAAAGAACTGTACGATACCATACTATTTGAATGTAGAAGCAGAAAAAGCTGGAATTAATTTTTCACGGATTTTACAGGAAGCCTTAAAGCAAAAACTTTATGGTTGATATTGTTAATTGTTATGATATAATTAATTAGTTCAAATATGTATTCTTTATTAGAAAGACACCTTTGTCGTGGGAGGTGTCTTTTTTATATATGAGCCTTAACTGAATGTAGGGCGATTAATGAAGAAGATGATGCAGCAGTTCATAGAGGATAACAAAGAAAAATAAAATTTTTTAAAGTTGTCCGTTTTGTCCGCTCAATTTATGTTATTATGTAAGCAAAGAGAATTGGTAAATAACCAGTTCTCTTTTTTTGTACATGAAGGGTGGTGTTGCAAATGGCAAAAATCAGCGCCAAACAGGAATTATTCGTTGACGAGTATCTGATAGATCTGAATGCAACACAGGCTGCAATAAGAGCTGGATACTCACCCAAGACTGCAGAACAGCAAGGAAGCAGATTGTTGTCAAATGTTAAGGTTAAAGGTCGCGTAGCAGAAAAGATGGCTGAAAGATCAAAAAGATGTGGCATCAATCAGGATAGAGTATTACAGGAATTGGCGAGAATTGCCTTTGTAAATCCTGCTGATGTGATTAATATGTCTGATGCCTCAATAAAGGATGAGGCATCTTTTGATGATTTGGCATGTATTCAGTCTGTAAAAGTAAAGACTGTTAATGGTGATAAGGGAGAGTCTACAGAAAGAGAAACAAAGCTAAGTGACAAGTTGCGGGCATTGGAACTGTTGGGAAAACATCTTGGAATATTCACAGATAAAGTTGATTTGAATACTGATATGGATTTGAATATTCACATTGACTATGGTGGTGATGATGAATGAATATAAATATTCAGGCTAATAAGTCATTCAAGGAGGTAGATCAGAGTACCAAACGATACATAGTGATGAAAGGCTCAGCAGGATCTGGAAAGTCTACGGACACAGCACAGAACTATATCCTGCGATTGATGAAAGATAAAGGACGCAATTTACTATGTGTCAGAAAAGTTGATGTAACGAACAGGGATAGCACTTTTGCAGAATTGCAGGGTGCTATTTTTCGTATGTTCGGAGAGGAGTATTCCAAGTATTGGTATATCAATGAGTCGGCTATGAAGCTGAGGTGCAAAGGCAATGGTAACGAGGCAATTTTCCGAGGAGTTAAGGATGATGCACAGCGAGAAAAATTGAAGTCGATCACATTCAAGCGAGGAAAACTCACGGATGTATGGATTGAAGAGGCTACAGAACTTACGCAGGCAGATTTCGAGATCATAGATGACCGACTACGAGGACTGTTGCCAGACAGCATTTTTTATCAGATCAGAATGACATTCAATCCAGTAAGTGCCTCTCATTGGATTAAGAAGCAGTTCTTTGATCGTGCTGATCCGGATGTAATGACACACAGCTCTTCATATCTGAATAATAGATTTATTGATGAGGCCTACCACAGACGTATGCTCAGACGTAAAGAGGTTGATCCGGAAGGGTACAGAGTATACGGATTAGGAGAGTGGGGAGAGACAGCAGGGCTTATCCTCCACAATTACGAGATTGAGTTAGTATCGCAGAAATTTGAGGACTACGACGATATATCAATTGGACAGGATTTCGGATTTAACCACGCGAACGCGATTTATATATATGGTTACAAGGATGGAGATATATATGTGCTTAAAGGTCTGTACGGATACGAAAAGGACACTACGGAGTGGATAGCAGAAGCTGACGGCAATATCCCAAAGAATAAAGTCATGTGGTGTGACTCCGCAGAGCCGGACAGAATAAAAATGTGGAAGAAAGCAGGATATAGAGCTAGATCTGTACATAAAGAGCAAAATAGTGTTAAAGCTCAAATAGACTGGCTCAAGGGCAGGAAGATTCACATAGATCCATCCTGCGTGAATTTTATCAAAGAAATAGAACAATGGAAGTGGAAGTTTGATGACAAGCGGAGCGAGTATCTTGATGAACCCGTTCCTTTTTTTGATGATGCAATGGCATCACTAAGATATGGAGTTGAGGGATGGAGAAAGCCAAAGGCTCACCTCAACACAAGTTTGAAAGGCGGTATTTAATGGCAGCACCAGATGTATTCAGGATCTCCGATGATGAGGTCATGGACGAGATTAAATTATCAGAATATATATCAAAAAATGATGCACTCGTATCGACCAGATACAAGAAGCTGCAGGATGCTTACGAGGGAAGATATGAGATATTCAACTTGCCTAAAAAGGAAAAGTGGAAGCCTGATGTAAGGATCGCAGTTAATTTTGCAAAATATATCACGGATACGATGAATGGCTTTTTTATTGGTATTCCAATCAAAGTCTCTTCGCCAGATAAAAAGGTAAATGAGTATATTAATTATCTGGATCAGTACAACGATCAGGATGACAACAATGCAGAGCTTGCGAAGATCATGAAGCAGTATGGCAGGGGATATGAGATGTACTATGTTGATGATATGGGAAATATTGGTATCACCTATCTCGATCCAATGGAGTCATTTATGGTATATGATGAGTCAATCCTTATGCGGCCACGTTATTTTGTGCGTACATACAAAGATAAAAACGATATCAGACATGGTTCGATATCCAATGAAGTATCAATAAGATATTTTGATATTGACGGAGGGCTTAAGTTCCGTGATGAGGAAGAGATACACGGATTTGATGGTGTGCCGGCTGCGGAATATGTAGAAAATGAAGAGCGACAGGGGCTATATGAGACAATTCTCTCAATTAATGATGCGTACAACAAGGTAATATCCGAGAAAGCCAATGATGTTGACTATTTTGCAGATGCATATCTCAAGATACTTGGAGCCAAGCTTAATAATGATGATATAAATTTCATTCGTGATAATCGTATTATGAATTTTGATGGCGAAGATGGAGATAAGATCATAGCCGAATTTTTGTCAAAGCCGAGTGCTGATACTACTCAGGAGAATTTACTGGATAGGCTTGAGAGATTAATGTTCCTGATTAGTATGGTAGCCAATATTAATGATAAGAATTTCGGTGCAGATTCTGGAATAGCCCTCAAGTATAAGCTTCAGTCTATGAGTAATCTTGGTAAAACAGAAGAGCGAAAGTTTACCTCAGGAATGAATCGTAGATATAAGCTGATCTTTTCTAATCCAGTGTCAGGAATGAAAAAAGATGACTGGATAAAAATAGAATATCAGTTTACTCGTAATTTCCCGGCAAACTTGCTGGAAGAGTCAGAGATTGCAGGAAACCTTTCTGGTATTACGTCTCAGGAAACACAGCTTAAAGTAATATCTGTAGTTAATAATGTGAAAGAAGAGATGGAAAGAATCAAGAAAGAGAGTGAGATTGATACAGATGGGTATGAGGTGAACAGGCATGGGATATTGGGAAAAAAGGCAGCAGCAGTTGATAACGGCAATGGAGAAGGATGAGGCACAGCTTAATAGGAGATTGACAGAAACATACGAAATAGAAGCAGATCGCCTTGAAAAACATATAGCTGCTTATTACATGAAGTATGGAAAAGATGAAGTGATCGAGTATAGAGATCTTTTGAAAGCATTGACTCCTGAAGAGTATAGCCTGCTCATGAGAGATATGGATGAGTTTGCAGAGCTGTATCCACAATATGAGCATCTTATACCAGCTCGTAAGTCCGCTTACATAATCAATCGACTGGAAGGCTTACAAATATCAGTAAGGATGCAGCAGTTGAAAATTGGGGCATTGGAGCAGCAGGAAGTTGAAAATCATCTAAATAAAATAGCGGAAAGATCATATGATGCAGTGTTAGAAAAAACAGGGCCGGTTGGAGAAATAAATCCCAATATAGTAAAGAGTGTTGTCAACACTAATTGGACTGGGAAAGGAACTTTTTCTCAGAGTATATGGGGAAATACACAAAAGCTGTCAAATATGATGAACACCAGTATCTCATCAGCTATCGCAAGAGGTGATAACTATGACGGCATAGTCAGAAAATTGCGAAAAGAATTCATGGTAGGCAAGAAAGAAGCATATAGGCTGATATATACAGAGGGCACATTCGTCATGAATGAGGCAAGTGCACAAGCTATAGAAAAGATGTTTGATTACTATTCGGTTGAGCCAATCAGAGACGGTAAAGCATGTGAGAGGTGTTTAAGCATTGCATCTGACACGGCATCAAAGCCTGTAAGATACTCGGACAGGGTGGCAGGGTTAAACTTCCCACCATTTCATCCGTGGTGTCGTTGTTCTACTATCATCGTGATACCTGATAAACAGGAATGGATAGAGAGATATGTCATGACACATGGCGGTGATCCTCAGATCAGTAACGAACAAAAGGAAAAGGCAAGGCAGTTAATAAAGGATTTTGTAGCATGAGAAAAATATATATTTGTGGCACTGACTGGTGCAATCCATGTAAGCATATAAAAGCAACTCTTATGGCAGAGATACAGAAAGAGTGCCCTGACCAGATCGAGTATATCAATTTACAGTCAAAACCTAGCGCGGTGGATAGGTTCAAAGTGTACAAGATACCAATGATTGTACTGACTGAGGATGAGAAAACAGTAAAAAGGTATATCGGAGCATACCCAAATCACAATGAGCTTATAGCATGGCTGAAAGGAGAAATCAATGATACAGATTTCAATTGGCAATGATGCTATTACAATAGATGGACACTCAGAGGATGCGCCACATGGCCAGTCAGTACCGTGCGAGGCTGTAACAGTGCTGGTAAACACATATATCGCCTCACTTGCGGATTACAAAGAGCCAAAGTATGAGCTGTGGAGCGGACATTTTGCTATAAAGTTAGACTTGATTAAATATCTCGAGGGAACGATACTCACCCGGGCATTTAAGACAGGGCTTGAGATGGTAGCACAGGCATATCCGGAGTATATCTCCATGATATAAAAAATGACCAGGCATGGAAGTCATTAAAAGCACATGGATTGACCAGGCATGGATGTCATAAAAAGCTATGGATAGTGAAGCATTGACACTTAAAACTATGGAAAGGAGATAGCAAATGAAAAACTATCTATTTACACGTAACTATATTAAGCAGATTTTCGCAGATGATCCTACAGAACCAACAAAGGAGCAGCAGTCAACAGAACAATCCACGGAGTCGCAGGAAGGAAAGACGAAAGAAGCCGATCCACCAAAGCCGGATGACAAGGGTGGAGAAAAGAAGTACACCGATGCGGATATTGACAAAATTGTCAATACTAGATTGGCTAGAGAAAGAGAAAAACATCAGAAAGATGTTGATGAGGCTAAAAAACTGGGTGAGATGGGAGCGCAGGAGCGCGCAGAGTATGAGAGAGATCAGCTCAAAAAAGAGCTTGATGCCCTCAAGAAAGAAACTGCGCGTAATGGTATGGCAAAGGAAGCTCGTAAGATGCTTGCAGCCGAGGATATCACAATTCCTGACACTCTTGTTAGTATGTTGATCACTACAGAGGCAGAGAGCACAAAGCAGAATGTAAATGATTTTGCAAAGATATTCAAAGAGGCTGTACAGGATGCCGTTAAGGATGCGCTTAAAGGTAAAGCACCTAGCATGGGTGGTAAATCCACGATCACCAAAGCGGAACTCGATAAGAAGCTTAAGACAATAGCAAGCCCGTATGAGCGTCAGAGGCTTATCGCGGAGCACATCGATTTATATCAGAAAGGAAAATAGTATGAACAGAATCAGAAAATACGCAAAACAGATATTTGCAGCAGAGGCAAATACTACAACATCAGCAGATCTCGAGCCGGTCATCTCCATTGATCATACTAACAGGCTTGTGGAGGGGATTAAATCTTTACAGACGGTACTTGGTATCGTAGATCTCAAGCCAATGGCTGAGGGTACTACAGTAAAGATGTATAAAACTACTCAGAAGAATACTCCTGATCAGGTAGCCGAGGGCGAGACTATCTTACTTACAAAGTTAGATAGAAAGCTTGTTAAGACCTTTGAGCTTAAGTTGAATAAGTACAGAAAGCAGACTACAGCCGAGGCTATCCAGAAAGTTGGCAAGCAGAAAGCTATCAATGAGACAGATACAGTATTTATGAGAAATATTCAGAAAGGCATTAAGAATACATTTTTCGTTTTTGTTGCAGCAGGAACCGGAACAGCCGAAAACCTTGCTGAGAAAAAGGCAAAAGCATCTGCTTCAATTCAGGGCGCACTTGCCGGATTATGGGCAAAGCTTTCCGCATATTTTGAAGATATGGATGTAGAGCCTATCTATTTTATCAATCCGCTGGATATTGCTACATATCTTGCAAACGCACAGATCACTATTCAGACAGCATTTGGTTTCCAGTATGTTGAGAACTTCCTTGGGCTTGGAACTGTAGTTCTCGATAACAGCCTTCCTGCTGGCTCAGTAGAGGGAACAGTTAAGCAGAACCTTAACGGAGTATTCATTCCAGCAGATGGATCAGTAGGAGAGACATTCGGTCTTACTACAGATGAGACAGGTATGGTTGGAATGAAGCATTATCTCGCTGATGATAGTGCATCTGTTAATACTCTTATAATGGAAGGTGTTACATTTTATGCAGAGGATGCATCCGGTATCTTCAAGGCTCCAATCGCTGTTGAAGCTGCAACAGAGCCTGCATCTTTAAGCACAGAAGAGGCAACAGTGGCAACTGAGGCTAAAAAATAAGCTGGATTGGAGGCAAAGCATGATAGATAGAGTCAAAGAGCGAATCAAGAAAAGAATGTCCGGGGAAAAAATCAATGATGATATCATGGATGAGATCAACCAGACAGTAACAGACCGATTGTGTTTAAGGCTCGGTGTATCTGAAGATGCTTTTCCGACTATCTTTGAATCAATAGTTGTCGATGCATGTGTAAAGATGTGGAGAAAATGCTATCACGAGGGTATTACCTCGGAAAACGTAGCAAACCTCTCCACATCTTTTGTTGATGATGTGCTGGCAGAGTATGCCGAAGAGATTGACTCATGGCTGGCATCTGCTGGTGATGAGACATCAAACAGAAGGGTGGTGCATTTCTATTGATTTGGGAACAGGTCACTCTCTATGGCGAGTCAGAGACAGGAGAAGAGGACGAGCTCGGTAATGTAGTCAAAGAACCTATAGAGATATACAACGGTCGTGCAAGACACACACCTTGGACAGATCAGGATATCTTGGTAAATGGCCGTGATGTAACAATGACCGAGCAGAGGTATGCAATACCAATAGATTATGAGGTTATCAAAAATGCAACCGTACTAGAGATAGATGGTTATGCGCTGGATATCACTCAGATAATCAATCTTGCTCCGAGGTGGACGATTGTGCAGTGTAAGAGGTATGGAGCATGAGCATTACAGTAAAAGGCACCGAAGAGTTGACACGGGCACTAAATAGCATGTCACAGGCAAGATTTGAGGCTGTGGCAAAAGTGAGTGCTGCAGATATATATAACCGTGGAAAGCAGGGCGGTACACCTGTATCGACAGAAAAGACAAGACCGGGTGGTCCTCATGGAGAGCTAAGGCAGTCGCTAAGTATGAATGAGATTGATGGCGGTGCATCGGTCGGTTACACCAAAGATTATGCTCCGCATGTGGAATATGGACATGTGTGTGTTAATGGTGGATATGTGGAAGGTCAGAGGTATCTGCAGCGGAATGTAGAAACCGAAAGACCGGAATACATAAGACTGCTCAAGGAAAATATAGAAAGGTTGGTATAAATGCTTAAACAGTTTCCAATTACAGAACTTATAAAGCAAATACAGGCAACGATTAAAGCCGGCACAGGCAAGAAGTGTTATGACCATGTTGAGAAAAATCAGAAAGCACCATTTATATATGCTGAGTTTATCAACAGCCGTCCGGCAAATACCAAAACGATGTACTGCACAGACTACAATGTGAGTTTACATATTGTGGCAGAGCCTAATACATCAAGTGTGCCGATTTACAAGGCTATTGAGGAGCTTGAGTCTGCGCTTACTGTAGATATCAGCATACCAGATCCATACAATCTGATCATGCAGACATTGAATGGTGTACAGTCTATATATACGGACGAGGAAAACAAAGAGAAACACGCAGTATTAAGCTATACATTTAGGATATGTTATGGCTTTATGATCAAATGAAAGGACAGAAAACAATGAAGAAATATTATATGAGACAGATTTTCGCTGATACAAAAGCAGACAGCAAAAGCGGTGTAGCAGTACAGAGCGAGACGGCTCAGGCAGTATCTGGTGAGATATACGATAAAGGTTCGTATTGTGATTTTTCGGCAAATGCAGTAAAGGCAATCGCAGGAAAAGACATTTTATTAGCAATATGGGATGCAACAGGCGAAAACCTTTATGCGGTAGCAGGTCAGAAAACCCTCAAGATCAACAGATCTGCTGACACTATTGAGGTCACTACCAAAGATACAGCAGATGGATGGAAATCATATATTCCGGGCATGAAAGACTGGAGCATCGATATTGATGGTATTTACATCAAAGATGATGAATCGCAGAAAGCACTTTCAATAGCTTTTGAGAATGGAAATCCGGTATGCCTTAAGGTATATAACCAGAAAGAGAAGAAAGGAATGTTCGGAGGACTGGCTTGTATCACAGATTTCCCGATAGAGGCATCTTATGATGATACGGTTACATACTCTAATTCGTTCCAGGGAATGGGAGCTTTCGTGGATCTTTCGAGAAATACACCATCAAAAGATACAATACCGGGGGAGGAATAATAGATGTTAGAGATCAATGGAAAACAGTATGAGCTTAAGTTCAATCTTGAAAGACTTAAGCTCATTGAGGCAGCTAAGAAAAGCTCTCTTATGGGAGAGTATTACACCACAAATGGCATGTTTAGCATTCAGACATGCGAGCTTGTATTCCAGTTTGCCACAAAAGAGGCTGGATCAGATACATTTATCGGACAGGTCGATGGCTCAAAGCTTTGTGAACAGGCTCTCATGCAGAGAGGATATGCCACTATTGCACTGGAAATCCAGAATGCACTTACAAAAGACATGCCTTTTTTATTCCAGGCCAACTAATCGAATATGAGTACTTCCAGAATGAGGAAGAAACCGAAGAACACAGAAAAATGGCAAAGCCGTATCTAGAGGATATGGACTTTGCTTTTTTTGTGGTCAATTTTGGGTACACAAAAAAAGATTATTTGGCACTTACCCCACGCGAAAAAGCGTTTATCTACAAAGCCTATGAAAATAAGACGATCAGCACATCTACCATGATTCGAGATGCCGTACTCAATGCAGAGGGCAATCTACATCGTAAAAAGGGCAGTCCGTTCCGTAAGCTGTGGAAAAAGAAACAGCAAAAAGCGGACAAGGTCACTGTTCAGCAGAACATGAACGAGATCATGCAGATCGAGAAGAACGAAAAAGGCTGGATAGATGCGATTTATGAGGCTAATGGAATGAAAAAGCCAAAGAGAAAGAAGGTGTAACATGGCTGACTATACATTGAGTGTTGACATCACTGCAAATGACAATGCATCCAAGACATTCCAGCAGATACAGGAAAATGCAAAAAACTTTAAATCAACAGTAGAAAGTGCTGGAGAGGGTATGCAGAATGCCGGAAAGAAAATGACATCGGTAGGAAACACTCTTACAAAGACAGTAACCACACCGATTATTGGAATGGGTACAGCAACAGCCAAACTTGCCTCAGACTTCGAAACGTCAATGGCAAAGGTAAGCACCATCGCAGATACATCACAGGTACCGATAGAGGATTTACAGAGTGCTATCCTTGATCTGTCCAAGGAAACCGGTGTAGCCGCGTCTGATATAGCAGAGAGTGTATACTCGGCAATATCAGCAGGACAGTCAACAGGAGATGCAGTAGCTTTTGTTACTGAGTCAACAAAGCTGGCAAAAGCAGGATTTACAGATGCAGCCACATCAGTGGATGTTCTTACAACCGTCATGAATGCATATGGTAGCTCGGCAGGAACAGCAGAGGAGATAGCCAATAAGCTCATCCAGACACAGAACTTAGGTAAAACCACAGTTAATGAGTTAGGCTCATCAATTGGTAAAGTTATCCCTACTGCGAATATGTTTGGTGTAAGTCTTGACAATATCACATCTGCATACGTTACGACTACTAAAAACGGTATCGCTACAGCCGAATCAACTACATATATCAACTCAATGCTCAATGAATTAGGTAAGGGTGGGCAGCACAGTATCAGACATACTCAAGGAAAAGACAGGAAAGTCTTTCAAAGAGTTAATGGATGATGGTAACAGTCTTACAGATGTGCTTGGCATAGTACAACAGCACTGTGATGAGACAGGTATGTCCATAGCGGATGTATTCAGTTCGCAGGAAGCAGGAAAGGGCGCGGCTACATTGATACAGCATGCCGAGGATTTTAACGGAGCAATGACATCAATGCAAAATTCAGCCGGCACACTGCAGACTGCATTTGACAAAATGGACAATACATCAGCGAAGAACTTTGCAAAGGCTCTTAATGAGGTAAAGATAGCCGGCATACAGATTGGCCAGACTGTACTTCCAGCGGTAGCACCTGCTATTACTGAATTTTCAAATTTAGTATCAGGAGCTGCCGAGCAGTTTGGTAAATTATCACCGGAAATGCAACAAATGATCATAAAAGGTGTTGCCTTGGCAGCAGCTGCAGGACCTATACTCTCTATCGGTGGCAAGATCACCACAGGAGCAGGAAAAGTAGTATCATCCTTCGGCAACATTGCCGGAAAGATTGGCAGTTTAGGATCTGCAGCAAGCAGTGTATCAGGACCAGTATCATCTGCAGGAGGTTCGGTTGGAACACTGACAAAGAATGCACTCGGATTGATAGCCGCAGGAGCAGGTATATTATTGGCAGCCGCAGGAATTGCCTTACTTGCATATTCTGCTATTCAGTTGGCACAGGCAGGACCTAGTGCAGCAGTTGCTATGTTGGGACTTGTGGTGGCACTTGGAGTTCTTGCAGCAGGGGCGGCAGCACTTGCCCCTGCGCTTACAGCCGGTGCGGTCGGACTGGTAGCATTTGGAGCGGCTATCATTATGGTAGGAGCCGGTGTGCTGCTTGCGTGTGCCGGTCTTACATTACTTGCCGGACAGTTACCGACTATATCCGAATATGGAGCCAGCGCGGCACTTAATATACTTGCATTGGCAGGAGCACTTACAGCCTTTGCCGGAGGTGCTACTCTTGCCGGAGTTGGTGCATTGGCACTTGGAGCTGGTCTGACAGTAGTTGGAGTCGGAGCAATCGCAGCGGCCGCAGGAATTACACTCATGGCCGCAGGGGTATTATTACTTTCTGCCGGTGTGATTGTATTGGCAGCAGGAGTGCTTGGACTCGGTGCAGGACTTGTAATATGTGGAGCTGGTTTAGTACTTGTGGCAAATCATGCCGGTACAGCAGCCGCAGGAATGGGACAGCTCACACTTGCAGTGGCAGCGGCACTTATTCCGATAGGAGCAGGAGCTGGAACTGTAGCAGTGTTTGATCTGGCACTTGTTGGACTGGCTGGCACGATTACGCTGTCGGCTGGAGGAGCTACACTTCTTGCGGCTGCTCTTTTAGCAGTATCAGCAGAGATGGTCGTGATCGCATCATCAGCAAGATCGGCATCAAGTGACCTTAGAAAGATGGTTGAATCAATAGATACTGTTGACACAGGTCTTGATAATCTGAAAAAGGTTGCAAAAACCGGAATGCAGGAACTTACAAATGCATTCACAAGTGCCACACCAAACGTACAGGCATCAGCAAGCCAGCTTGCCACTGTGATGTCAACTTCAGTAGCAAAAGGTTTTGGCAAGACTGCTACAGACATCAATGTCACTATGACTCTTGCTAACGGATATGTAGCATTACAGTATACTGCAATGAATGTCACTATTGCAGGGCAAATGGCAAAAATGGTGAGCACTGTGAAATCTGGCCTTGCACAGATGAAATCAGCATTTTCAAGCACTAAGTTTAGACTCAATACAGCAATAGCATTGCCACACTTTAAGATGAGCGGCAGCTTTAATGCAAAGTCAGGATCAGTGCCAAAGGTAAATGTGTCATGGTACAACAAGGCTTATGATGAGGCTATGCTGTTTAACACTCCAACCGTTTTGAGTGGTACTGCAATGGGATTTGGTGATGGACAGGGCACAGAAGTGGTGACTGGCGATAAACATCTTATGGATATGATGCGTGAGGCTGTTAATCAGGGCGGTGGAGATATCATAATACCTATATACATCGGACAGGAGCGCATAGATGAGATGGTAGTAACATCTAATCAGCGAAAGAACTTTAGATCAGGAGGAAGATAATGTTAAAAGACTATTTACCAATTATAAATAATGTAACATTGTATCCATCTGATAAGTGGTCTGAGGACAGCGCGGTGGTCGAGAAAACATATCAGACAGAGGCAGGCACAGATCAGGCCTCTGTCACGCGATATGACAAGCTGACAGTAAGTGCACAGTATCGATGTAATTCAGAATGGTATGGAACATTTAAAGTATGGTCGAAAATTGATACGTTGTCAGTGTCGGTTTATGATCCGACAGTAAAAGGGTATAAGAACAGAACAATGAGGATGCGCAAGTTCAAAGCTGATTTGATAGAAAACACGGAAGGGGTCAAGGACTCTGATGGAATATGGGATGTCAGCTTTGATTTGGAGGAATTTTAATGTACGAGGTTTCAGATGCATATAAGAAATCAATGAAAGAACCCGTGCAAAGGTTCAGAATTGGTGGAACTGTAGCAGCAACTCCATTTACAGATATAAATGTCCTCAAAGGCTCATTCTCAATCACTAACCAGTGCTCAGACGATACAGAGATGAAGATAGGACAGGTGTATGTAGGTGAGCTTAATGCTACATTTATTGATCTTCCTATTGAGAGATATGCTTATCAGAATAAGCTCATTAAACCAACATTCGGAAGAATGCTCCAAAGTGGAGGCTACGAGGATATCCCTCTGGGAGTGTTTAAAATCTCCGAAGCAAACTGGACATCATCCGGTGTAGTAGTCAAGGCTTATGACAATATGGCAGAGCTTGATAAGGCATGTAATGTTGATTCTGCGACTGGTACTCCGTATGAACTGGCTTTGATGGCATGCATGAGATGTAATGTGGAGCTGGGAACTACAAAAGAAGAGTTTCAAGGCTTTGCCAATGGATCAGATGATCTTTCAATGCTTACAGAGAATGATATAGAGACTTGGAGAGATTTTATCTCGTGGGTAGCTCAAACGTGTGCCTGTTTTGTCACCGCTGATCGTGCCGGAAAGATAGTTTTTAGAGAATATAATAAGACTATTGTTGATACGATTGACTCAAAGCACCGATTTACAGGAGCATCGTTCTCGGATTTTGAGACAAGATACACAGGTCTGTCGGTAGTCAATATTGAAGATAAGACCACACAGTATTATGGAATGGATACAGATGATGCCCTGACATACAATTTAGGCAGCAACCCATTCCTTCAGTATGGAACGGATGATAGAAAAGAAGAAATGAGGAGAGCAATATTAAATGCTCTCCAGAATATCTGTTATGTTCCTTTTAAAATGTCTATGATCGGTGATCCAGTTTATGATCTGGGAGATGTGCTGACGATATCAGACGGAATTGCAGATGGAGATAAGCTTTATTGTATAACAAAGTACACTTTCAGGTACAATGGTGCTTACGAGGTACAGGGTGTCGGTAAAAATCCATCGTTATCAAATGCAAAGAGTAAGACTGATAAAAATATAGCTGGACTTATAAATCAAGCTGATAGTGATGTTATTCGCTTCACTGTGTTTTCAAATACAGGACAGATTAAAATAGGGGATAAATCTAATCAGTCCATATTCGATATGAGGTTTATAACAACAAAGACCACACATGTTGTCATGAGTATGGAAATACTGCTTACTGTTGAGACTACAGAGACAGGTGATGATTTTAACTGGGTAGAAAGTGATGCGGTCGCAAAGATCCATTATTATATTGATGGAGAAGAACTAACACACAGGACTCCTGCAGAGACATGGCAGGATGGCCAGCATATACTTACGCTACGGTATGATTTGCAAGAGATTGATGCCTCAATACATACATGGGATGTCTGGATAGAAATGGACGGAGGCTCTATCACGATAGAGCCATACGGAATACATGCAGTAGCTCTTGGACAAGGAATGGCTGCGGAAAGTCAGTGGGATGGAACTATAAGCGCATCAGACGATGTTAACAAACTTGACTTTAGTGGAATATTTAAGACCGTACAGGACAATGCTTTGGCTACGAACAATACTCCGGCAAAGAGTACAGTAAATGAGCTGATAGCTGGTCTTAATTTCTTGAATATGTTCAGAGGTATATCAGATGGATATTCAGCAACCGAAAATGTGATGACATTTACACCATACGTCAATAGTTCACTTATTATTACAGATGCATCCTACAACAATACCACAGGATGGCAGGGTAGCGGCAATATTAAAGCTGGAACAAATAAAACAGTCACAACCTGTGACATCTGTAATGTCACATTAATTGAAGTTTCATCGCAAAATGCAGTTTATCAAGTATCCTTCGACAGTGGTGTTACATGGCAGGGCTGGACATCAGATGGCTGGATAGATGATGTTACTATGATAAAGAAAGAAATTGAGTCTGTGCCAGAGTCTGCATGGAAACAGCATGATCAGGTACGCATCAAGGCACTGCTTGAAGCAGGAGCAAACTTGTATACAATTTACGCATATGGAGGTACAGTAAATGATTAAAGGTCATGTGCAGGTAGATCTGCATAATCACAAAACAGGGCTTCGTGATCGGATAGAGGGCGATAACATGATAACCAATGCTATGAATTATGTTATTCCAAACTTAATTGGAGCTGGAATTTCAGCAAGTGAAATTATGCCGTTGTGTCAAAGAGTATTAGGAGGAATTATGCTCTTTGATGGCAAATTAACAGAGGATAAAAATAATATATTTTTTCCATCGGAGGCACATCTTGTTGCATCTGCCGGAAGAAATACTAATACTGAATATGCTGACAGAGGATCATTGAATGTTGCAGAAACATATGAGACAGACACAGGATTTCAGTCGGTGTGGGATTTTACAACATCACAGGCAAATGGAACCATAGGATCTTTGGCTCTTACGATGGCAGAGAATAATTATTATTATAGTGATCCATATGCTATAGATTGGAGAAGAGGTACTATTCACAATGTATTAGATGGTAATAAAGATGCTTTTGAAATGTATCCACTTTGCTATGATAGTGAGAGAGGTTATCTTTATTATCAGGATTATAATAATAGTAAAGTGACATCTCGATATGATTCAAGTGAAAGAGTTACTTACTATACAAGTATATTTGGTATTATGAAGCAGTATATTCCTGCTAGGGTGTATGGAATTGCAGATGCGGTTAATAGACGTAAGACTGCTGAAAAAGTGGCTGAATTCAGTATTGAGATAAAAGGTAGATCAGTAGGATATGGCTATCTGTGTTCTGGATATGATGGGTATGCATATCTTATATCTTCAATTGATGAAGCAGCAGAATATTGGAGGGTTAAAATATCTGATTATAGCTTTGAGATTTCAGATAAAATAAATATAAATCTAAAAGGCTGTAAGTTAAAACAAGGTGAAGGGAAGGCTGTGATATCGAAAGGCTATGCATTTCTTTCAGCAGAAGATTTGAAATCAATCTATATTGTAAATTTAGCTAATCCAGCAGATGTTAAACAGGCTATCTTGCCATCAGATGCAGCTATAAATACAGATGTAATAGCGTTGAATAATGGCGGTATAAAATTTGGTGTAAAATTATCTGATGGACGTTATTGTGGGGCTTTTGGATATCCTGATGGTAATTTTGTACTTCAAGGAAGAAAAGAAAAATCTGCATTTAAAGGATATGTGTCGATTCCAAGATTGATTACAGATAATTTGATGGCATATGGTAATGAGGGATATGATGGATCGGAGGGAAACTATAAATCATATGGAAGGCAGGTAATTAATTATTTAGGATCTATATTCAATTTACCACAGCCAATTGTAAAAACGGCTGCCACATCCATGAAAATCACATACACACTTACAAATGTATAGAGGTGGTATCATGCAGCAGATAAACATCCAGTATAATGGATCATCAAAGATTTTAAAGCGTTTATGTCAATCTATTAATTCGCTATCAGGAGATTTGAAAGAGGTATCTGAAAAATCTTTGAAGAAAGATGACTGCGTTAATAACTGTACATCTACAGCAACAGATGTACCGCTGGCGGCAGCGCAGGGGAAAGCCTTGCAGGAGCAGATCAATGCGATAAAAGAACAATTAAATATAATATAGTGACTTGAGAGCCGACACCAAATGAGGTGCCGGCTCTTATAATATAAAGAAAGGGGCGCAAGCTTATGAACAACATTAACACAATTAAAGGACTGGTAACTGCAATAGCAGCATTCCTGTCAGCACTCTTAGGTACATTATATATTCCGGTATTACTCATGGTGCTTTGTAACATCATTGATTATATCACTGGATGTATGGCAGCAAGCAATCGGCCGGATGGAGGTATCTGCTCATATCGCAGTATCAGGGGAATCAAAAAGAAAGTAACAATGTGGTTACTTGTAGTAGTCGGCGCTGTATTAGATCAGCTTATTTTGTATGCTACGAATACGATTGGAATTAATATACCAATAAAATTTTTAGTTGCTTGTGTTGTGGCAATTTGGATCATATGTAATGAGATTATATCAATATTGGAAAATATGATAGATATAGGTATTGCAGTTCCAACATTTCTAATGCCATTGGTAAAAAATATCAAATCACAGACAGAACATATTGCAGATCAGAAAGAAAGCGAGGACAAATAAATGAGAATAGGATTAAATGCAGGACATACAATATCAGGACCGGGATACGGCACAAGTGGAGTAATCGTTGAGTCACAGGAAACACGTAAAGTAGTAACGAGGCTTACAGAAATCTTTAAAAGCATGGGAGTAACAGTGGTGCCATGTACGATTGATAAGGCAGCATCACAGTCCGCTTATCTTAAACAGGCTGTAGCACTTGCCAATCAGGATACCCTTGACTGGTTCATCTCAATTCATTTTAATAATGACTCGGCAAAACAGGGAAAAGGAGTAGAGGTATATACCTATAATGGCAGACAGTACCAGGATGCCCTTGAAGTATGTGAACATATCTCGGCACTGGGATTCAATAATCGTGGTGTAAAGGATGGATCAGGATTGTATGTAGTACATAGAACAAAAGCAAAATCTATGTTGATAGAGGTATGCTTTGTAAATGATCCGGATGCATCAAATTACAAAAATAAATTCGATGATGTGTGCAATGCGATAGCATATGCACTTGCTGACTATGTTGCCCCAGCAGCACCAAAGCCACAGGCACCATCTGTTACTCCGGCAAAACAGAAGTATGTTAAGGTAATATATGATGGAGCTGATGGACTGACTGTGAGAAAATCACCATCATGGGATGCATCTGCGGCAGCAGGAACAGTAAAGAAGAATGAGGTATTTACTGTGGTTCAGGGTCCTATCAAGGTAGGAAGCGGTAGTATGTATAAGCTTAAGTCAGGCTTGTACATTACAGCTTCAAGTAAGTACGTTAGTGTGTTTGAGAAGTAATATCTCGGAATTATATGAAATTATTACTATATACGCAAATGCAATTTGGATGACACAGTGGGGCTCTAAAAGTCTCGGTGATCAGGGCTACAGTGCAATTGAGATACTCAGATACTTTTACGGCAGCAACATGTATATCAATACCGCGGAGGCTGTATCAGGAATCCCGGCGTCATGGCCCGGCTACAATATAGGCATAGGCTCGTCAGGGCAGAATGTATACCAGATACAAAAACAGCTCGCCCGCATCGCAAAGGCATATCCGGCCATTCCGTCTATTGTGCCGGATGGAATATACGGACCAAAGACAAAGGCGGCCGTGGAAAAATTTCAGGCTGTATTCGGACTTCCGGTATCAGGTGTGGTGGACTACAATACATGGTATGAGATATCAAATATATATGTCGCTGTGACACGTATTGCGGAGCTTGCTTAATTGGATTAAAGGAGCTAAAATAAAAGTAACTATTCACAACCCTATTTTTTTAGATAAAGAAAGACAATTTTATGAATACAGAAACCCAAAATTACAAGATAATTGTGGCATACGACGGCACACGCTACAAAGGCTGGCAGGTGCAGAAATCCACAGATGATACAATACAGGGAAAGCTTCAGCATGTGCTGTCCACACTGGCAGGAAATCCGGTTGAGGTCATAGGCTCAGGGCGCACGGATGCTGGAGTGCATGCGGTGGGGCAGGTGGCAAGCTTTCACATGCCGAAGCATTTTTCAAAGGATGAGATATTTATATGGCTGAATGAGCATCTGCCGGCAGATATTGCGGTGACAGATATTTCAAATGTGCCTGACAGATTTCATGCCAGGTACAATGCTGTGTCAAAGACATATGTGTATACAATACACACCGGTATTGTGTCAGATGTGTTCAGGAGAAAATATGTATACGACTATGATAAGCCGCTTGACACAGACCGGATGAAAAAGGCAGCAGCGTATCTTCTCGGAGAGCATGATTTTAAAGCTTTTTGTGGCAACAAACATATGAAAAAGTCAACGGTCAGGACAATTTTTTCTATTGATATAGAAAAAACAGGCGCTGATATTGTTATCAGCTACACCGGAGATGGATTTTTACAGAATATGATAAGAATCATCACAGGAACGCTTATCGAAGTGGGCGATGGAAGGAAAAATCCGGATGCTGTGATGGAAATTTTAGCTTCAAAGGATAGGGCACAGGCAGGCTACACAGCACCGGCGTGTGGGCTGAGACTGGAAAGGGTAGATTATGGCAAAGTGGTATGTTAGTGCGAAGAAGGCTGATTTTGCGGCAATCGGAGCAAAGTTTGGAATAGATCAGGTGACGGCGAGGATAATCAGAAACAGAGGTGTGATAGGAGATGACGCGGTAAATGAATTTTTAAACGGCAAAATCTCAGACATTGCAGACCCGGCTCTTTTAAAGGATGGTCAGAGGCTGGTTGACATTCTTGCCCAAAAGATAGCTGACAAGGCCAAAATCAGGATAATCGGCGACTATGATATAGACGGAGTGATGTCTACATATATTCTTGTGAAGGCACTTAAAAGAGCCGGTGCATGCGTGGATTATATGATTCCCGACAGAGTGAAGGATGGCTATGGTTTGAATGTGCATCTGATTGACAAGGCATATGAGGACGGGATAGACACTGTGGTCACCTGTGACAACGGAATTGCGGCGATTGATGAAATCGCACATGCAAAGGAGCTTGGAATGACGGTTCTCGTAACAGACCACCATGCAGTGCCTTTTGAAGATATAAAGGGTATAAAGAGTTACAAGGAGAGCAAAGCAGATGCCGTTGTAAATCCGCATCAGATAGAGTGCAGCTATCCGTACAAGGAGCTTTGCGGAGCAGCTGTTGCCTGGAAAATTGTCATATTACTATATAGAAAAATCGGCATAGATGAGAAAGAGGCCATGGATTTTATAGAGAATGTGGCATTTGCAACAGTCGGTGATGTCATGCCGCTGACGGGTGAAAACCGTATACTCGTAAAGGCCGGTTTAAAGAGTATTCATCATACGACAAATATCGGCATGAAAGCCCTGCTTGAATGTTGTAATATAGAGGCTGAAAACGTGGATGCATATCATTTTGGATTTGTTCTTGGACCCTGTGTCAATGCGACAGGCCGTCTGGATACAGCCAAAAGAGCACTTGAGCTGTTTTTATGCGACAGGCAGGAGGAGGCCATGCGCATCGCATCAGAGCTTGTAGCACTCAATGATGACAGAAAGGAAATGACTGCAAAGGGCGTCGAAACCGCAGTTGAGATATATGAGAGGGACAATTACGAAAAAGACAAGGTGCTTGTCATATATCTGCCGGATGTGCATGAAAGCATAGCAGGAATCATAGCAGGCCGTATCAGGGAGAGATACAATAAGCCAACCTTTATACTCACAAAGAGTGAGGACGGAGTAAAGGGCTCAGGCCGCTCGATAGAGGAGTACTCCATGTATGAGGAAATGTGCAAATGCAGTGAGCTGTTCACGAAGTTTGGTGGCCATCCGATGGCTGCAGGACTTTCACTGCCACAAGAAAACGTTGAGCCATTCCGTCAGAAAATAAATGAGTATGCATCGCTTACTGACGATGACCTCGTGCCTAAAATACATATAGATGTGCCGATGCCGGTGGATTATGTATCAATGAGACTGGTGTCTGAGTTTTCAGTATTGGCACCGTTTGGAAAGGACAATCCAAAGCCTGTTTTTGCAGACAAAAATCTACGTGTGAGCCGCATGTGGGTAGTTGGTAAAAACAATAATGTGCTTAGGCTTTCTTTGATATCCTCATATGGCACGCCAATCAATGCAATTTATTTTGGTGATATAGAAAGCTTTTTTGACTATATCAGGCAAAGATTTGGTACAGATGCGCTTGAAGCTGCACAAAGAGGAAGGTTCAATAATATAGTGCTGTCCGTAGTATATTCACCAAAGATAAATGTATTCAGGGAAAATGAGTCACTGCAGTTTGAAATACAGTATTATAAGTGATATTATATTCTAAAAAGGTAACCGGTAAAGGAGGAGCAGAATAGATCAGTGTTTGGGAACAGAGCAAAAATATCCGCTGAGGAATTAGCGTATATGAAGGAACAATTGGATAATGACAGGGGATTTTTCGAGAACGTAAATGCAAAGTCAAAGCTTATAGAGGCTGATTTTGATGAACTTGAAAAATCAAGGAAGCTCGAGGAGTCATCGCTAAAGCAGCTAAATGATAATGCAAATAATGTGGTGGAATTTTCAAAGGACAGCATGGATGCCATATCAGCCTTAAACGACAGCTTTACAGAGTGTGTAAAGGCGGCTGCGGATAATCTTACAAGTCTTGAGAGTGCGGCAAAGGCAATTGCCACACAGCATGAGGATACATGTGCGCTTGTCGAAAACAATAAACATTTTACAGCTCCGGCTAAGAGCTTGTCAGAGACATCGGACAGGCTTGAGGAGCATGTGGATAGCTGTGCGGATATAGCTGCGCAGATGAAGGAGCAGAATAAGCAGATGAGTGTTCTTTCGCTGAATGCGGCTATAGAGGCGGGCATGCTGGGAGAGCAGGGCAAGCTGTTCGTGGAGGCCGCTGAGAGCATAAGGGAGGCATCTGTTTCATATGACAGTGCAATTGATGCTGTTAAACAGGAGCTTTCAGAGGCAAAAGCTGAGATTAGTGCACTTAAAGAGCAGGTGAGTCACCTTGTAGGGCTTCTAAAGGACAACAATGTTGCTACGACAAAGCTCATGAAGCAGGGAGTGGAGCTCAATCATGTGTTTTCACAGTGTGATGAGATTTCAGTTGACATGATAGAAGCGTGCAGACAGCAGATTGTGTCAATCCGCAATACACAGGAGGAGATTATCAAGTTTGAGGAGCGCAATAAGCTGCAGATAGAGGATGCATACGCAGAAATTTCGACTCAGAGGAAAAATTCAGTAGAAATAAAATCAACTGTGGACAAGGTTCTCGACTACAGCAGGGAGAGAGTCAGATAACAGGACAGATATGCAGACTGTGAGTGTCATGCATTCTTATGAGTGAAATATAAAAAGACATCAACCGGTGTAAATTCCGGCTGATGTCTTTTTAAGTTGAAAGCTGCAATCATTAAATCAAACACGAACCTTGCGGTTTGCCGCATCCTGGAAGCTTCCGCTCTTCTGTGGCAGATGCATCCAGTTTTTGATGTAAACCACATTGTACATAACGAAAGCAAGCATAAAGGCTGTAGAAACGTCAAATACTGAGTGCTGTTTGATAAACATGGTAGACAGTATAATCAGAACACAAAGCACTAATGATGCATGCTGAACGTGCTTTTTATCCTTGAAATAGCTGCTGTGCATCACCGCAAAATGAATGCCGAGCGAATTGTATACGTGAATGCTCGGAAACAGGTTCGTCGGTGTGTCAGTGGAGTAAAGCCACTCGCAAAGCGCTGTAAACATATTGTGGTGCGTGAAATAATAAGGTCTTAAATTGTGACCATTCGGGTAGAGCGTTGATATAACCAAAAATACGGTCATACCGGTGTATAAAAACGCACACAGTCTGTAAAATTCTTTTTTGTCATGTAATGCCGTGAAAGCAATTCCAAAGGCCACATAGCCAAACCACATGATATAAGGAATAACAAAGTATTCACAAAACGGTATATAATCATCTATCGGAAGATGAATCAAGTGATAATGTGTGGTAACAGAGCGTTCTAAATATCCAAACCAGGTCAGATATATGATAAAGTATGATAAAATCCACACATGCCTGTAGCGGTTGAAAAGCTCTATAAGCTTATTCTGTATTTTCTTCATAAAACCACCTTTTTAATCCGCTTGAAATTATAACACTGAAAAATAATTCAAACAACACCAAAACAAAAGACTTAATAAATTTTATGAAAAAATTAATAATTAAGACCTTATATAATGAGCTTTTTGTGAAATATTTATCTGCAGCAAAAAGCATAGGATATAACCTGTGGGCTAATCTGCATAAAGAATGCTAAAATCCCATGGTGCAAGAGCTATACAATCGCCTGCTGATACAGTACTGTCATCGCAAAGCTTCTTGAGACCGTCTGCATAGCAGGTAACAGTCTGCTCATCATCCGAGTAGTTAAGCAGATAAATGATTTTTTCTCCCTGCATATTGGTGCCGCGCTTTATGACAACGGGATAAGAAGCATCAAATTCATTTTTTGGCTCGCCGAAGAAAAGCTTTAGGGCTTCTATCAGTGTGTCCTCACCAAAAAGTGTGGCAAGATACATGGCGCGTCCTTTGCCATAAGAGTTTTCTGTGATAGCTGCGTGTACTCCCCAGTGCTTGTGCTCATATATAGCAACAGGTGTGGCAGTGGTACAGTCGACCATCTCCATCCAGTCACGCGCTTTTGATGATTTGCCACCACAGGTTACGGTGACATCGTCAGGCAGGGTGAACTCATCGTACTGTATGCCGAGAGCCTTGTTTATAATATAAGGCTGCACGTCATGGCGTATTTTAAGGTGTTCATCTGAAAAAGCAGATTTAAACGTCACCACCATATTGCCACCGTTTGCAACAAATTCATTTAAGGCATTGAGCACCTCATCTGTTGCGCTATAGAGTGCAGGCACAAGTATATTTTCATATGAAGCAAAAAGTGCCGGATCGGCAGGAATCACGTCGTACTCAATGTTCATCAGATACAGGGCATCGCAAAGCCATCTGAAAACGGTATTGTAATTGGAGTCGCTTTCGTTGTTCAGCTTAAATTCATTAAGCCCTGTAAGAGAAGCGTTGTCAGCAATAACCGCAAACTTGTTTGTCTTTTTTAAATTGACCAGCCTGTGTCCGTATTTTTTTAGTTCGTTTCCGATAACACTGCACTCCTTATAAAGCCGGTTCGGTCTAAGGTCGTGGGAGAGCACGCCCTTCCAGTAGCTTTCTATGGCATTGTGGATAGAATGCCAGTGCCAGTATTCAACCATGCATGCACCGTTTGCGATGTGGCTTATGGCCTGAAGCCTCAGCTGTCCCGGATAAGGAAGCCATGGGTGATTTCCGGCTGCCTCGGTCTCAAGCACCAGATAATTATCACCTTTTATGCCCCTTGCAATATTGCCGCAGGCGGTAATCTCGCGGCCGCTCAGACTGCTCTGGGAAGGGTGATATATATCGCAGCCTGCGATATCCATACACTTGGCAGCCTCGTACTGATTGACCTCCGGCTGCATGCCGTAAGAGTAATCGTGCCATTCAAAGTCGAAATTGTGAGTGATGAACTGGTCATCTCTCTTGTATTTTTTGACGATATCGGCCTGCCATGCAAAAAAGTCTGTCACGAGCTTTCTCTGGAATTTTTTGTATTCCGCATCAAGGCTCATATTTATGGTGCCGCGGATATCAGGAAAGGCATCCCAGTCATCCACACGGTTGCTCCAGTAATCAAGTCCAAACTCCCTGTTAAACTCGTCAATGTCAGGAAATTCATTCTTCAGATATTCTACAAATTTAGCCTGTGCGTATTTGGAACAGGTGTCATAAGGTTTTGTCTCATTGTCGAGCTGGAAGCCGATCACGCAGTCGTAGTCCTTTACCTGCTCCATGAGCTTTTCAATGATAATCTGTGCATGGTGCAGATAGTCAGGGTTTGTGATATCCATGTTCTGGCGGTGGCCGTAGAGCTCTTTGCCGTTATGTGTTACAGCGAGAATATCGGGATATTTTTTTGCAAGCCATGATGGAACAGCATATGTAGGTGTTCCGACAATGACCTTCAGCTCATATTTTGCTGCGCAGTCAAGCATGCGGTGCAGGTGTGTAAAATCAAATACTCCCTCCTTAGGCTCCCAGGTGCTCCAGGTGGATTCGGCAATCCTGATAACATTCATGCCGGAATCGCGTATCATCTTAAAATCTGTTTCTATGCGGTCGTAAGGCATATATTCGTCGTAATATGCCACACCATATAATATTTCGTTAAAATTCATTTATATGTACCTCCAATAGTTATACCATAAATATACGTTAGTAAATAAATGGTGTAAATATTAAATCATCAGAAAACAAAATGTTGAGCGAATATGCGTGGAAGAATGAGTCAGTTGCGCAAAAATTGCATGTCTAGGATGACAAGTGTATGAAGATAGGTTATAATGAAAAACAATAGAGTTGCGCAACAAATAAAAGTTGTTCAGTGATTAATCACATTTAGATGAAAGAGGCGGCTGAATGAGTAACAATATCACGATATCAGATGTAGCAGAGGCACTTGGCGTTTCAAAGACAACAGTAAGCAGGGCTATATCGGGAAAGGGCAGGATAGGCGCTGCAACAAGAAAAAGAGTGCTTGAATATATACAGGAGCATGATTATAAACCTAATGTAATAGCCAGGGGGCTTGCACAGTCAAAGACATTTAATATATGTGTGGTGATGCCGGGGGATTATGCACTTGTCGATCTGCCATTTTTCCAGGAAGCTATAATGGGGATTCAGGAGATAGCAGGTATGATGGAATACGACCTTTTGCTTTGTATAGGCTCAGGCAATGATATGGCGGGGCTTAGGCGTATCATACAGAATCATAAGGTGGATGGAGTGGTGCTGCTTCGCACGATGGTAGATGATCCACAGGTGACATTCTTGCAGGAGCGCAGGATACCGTTTGTTACAGCTGGCTCATGCAAATATAAGGATGTAAAGCAGATTGACCATGACCATAGAAGTGCCTGCAGGGAGCTGACATCAATTATGCTCATGCGTGGCATGAAAAATATGGCGCTTCTCGGTGGAAGCGAGGATATTGTTGTAAATCAGACCAGATACGCAGGCGTAGTGGATGCCCATGAGCAGTTTGGAAAGAAAATAAATGACAATCTTGTATTTTTAAACCTTGAAGGAAAAGCATATGTTGAAAAGGCTGTAGATGATGCAATTGACAGGGGCTGCGACTGTCTGCTGTGTATGGATGATGCAGTCTGTGCGCAGGCCATGAGACGGCTCCGCGAAAGGCATATAAAGGTGCCGCAGCAGGTGAAGGTGGCTTCATTTTACAACAGCTCAGTGCTGGAAAATAATGTGCCGTCCATTACATCGCTTTCATTTGATTCAAAGGAGCTTGGAGCAAGAGCCTGTAAGAATCTGCTCAGACAGATAGAGGGTGAAGAGACTGAGAACAGGACACTTCTGCCGTATGAGGTAGTGTTAAAGGAGTCCACACAGTAAATTATATAAGTATGTAACTGTTTGGTACATTCACAGTTACGAGCCGAAAGAAGTAAAAGCCGGAGCCGACAAATTGTCAGACTCCGGCTTTTGTTTTATATGGTTTTAAAACTGTTAAATCATCGCCAGATAAACCGTTGCGAGTGACACAACAATCTGGATAATTGCAAATCTGAAAACAACCTGTGCATTTGACCAGCCGAGCTTCTTTCTGACGTGGTCATGGATAGGAGTTGTGGTATTCTTTAAAATATGTATCTTCAAAAATCTAAGAAGAGAAACCTTTACGAGTCCAAGTCCACCGTCGATGATAAGCACGAGGGCTGCCAGTATGTAGATGAATGGGCTTTGTGATTTAAGCGCACAAATAGCTATGAATATACCCATGGCTCTTGAGCCCGCATCACCCATCAAAAGCTTGCTTGGTGTGGCATTGTACCACAGATATCCGAGCAGACATACCGCAAATAATAAAATACAATAGTTGAAGCTATCAGCTATTTTAAGCACTGAATCAAGCACGAAGAAGGTCATTATGGTAATGATGGTAAGTGTTCCGGAAAGACCATCAACACCGTCTGAACAGTTTGTGACATTGATTGATACCCAGACTAAGATGACTGTGAGTATTCCAAACACAACAGGTGGAATATTTACAGAGCCGCCAAATATGGCAAAGGTGATTGTGCTTGAGTTGAAATGCAGATACACAACTGCCACAACAATGGCAACCGCAAAATCAAGTGCGCCCTTTAAATACTCGCCCCATGGCTTTTCTGCTGCATCGTCAAAGTAGCCTGTGAGCATCTCAATAACTATAAGCACAAGATAAATAGCGATCTCCGCATTGATTTGTGAGAAAAGCACTGCCGATATCACAAATGTGAATATAAAGATAATACCGGCTCCTCTCGGCTTCCCGGCTGAAAGCTTTCCGTCCACAGCAAACTGTCTGCCGAGGTCCTTTGGTAAAAATTTATTTAATTTTGCAATAGCAATACATGTGAGTGCGAATGCAAAAATCACTCCGATGAAAGCTATTATCGACATATCTGCCGAAGTCAAATAAGAAATCATATAGTCCTCCTTTGATATTGTATTACAACCTCATTCATTATATTAGTCTGACAAAAAAAAGTAAAGTTTTACTTGCAATTTTAAATAATTGTGTTATTATACTTATATGCTTTAAAGCGTTGAAGCATTAAAACTTTAAATTGTAACATCAAGCTACAGTAATATTTATATTTGTTACAATAATATTTATACTTGGAGGAAACAAAAATGGCTCAGAAAGGTGATTTAATGACAGCACGCCCTGATATCCGCGTGCTTGACGCTACCATTAGGGATGGAGGACTGGTAAACAACTTTATGTTTACAGATGATTTTATCAATGCTCTTTATCGTGCAAACGTAAAGGCAGGCATCGACTATATGGAGTTTGGTTATAAAGCATCTAAGGAGCTTTTTGATGTAAATAAATTCGGCAAATGGAAGTTCTGTGATGAGGCAGCTATCCGTGAGATAGTCGGAGACAACAACTCTGATATGAAGATTTCTGTCATGGCGGATGTCGGCAGATGTGACTACAAGAAGGATATTCTCCCTCGCGAGGACAGTGTGATTGACATGGTGCGTGTGGCTACATATGTACATCAGATGCCATCAGCAATCGAGATGATTGAGGATGCCAAGTCCAAGGGCTACGAGGTAACCTGCAACATCATGGCCATCTCAAATACACAGGAATCAGACTTAGACCAGGCACTTGACATGGTTGCCAAGAGCTCTGCAGACGGCATATACATCGTAGACAGCTACGGAGCTCTCTACCCTGAGCAGATTCGCCGCACTGCCGATAAATACACAGAAATTGCTGAGGCAAACGGAAAGTTCGTAGGAATGCATGCGCACAATAATCAGCAGCTTGCATTTGCAAACACCATAGAGGCAGCAGCCCAGGGAGTCAGCCTGTTGGATGCAACAATGATGGGCATGGGACGAGGCGCAGGAAACTGTGCGATGGAGCTTTTGCTCAGCTTCCTCAAAAATCCAAAATACAACGTATTCCCTGTACTCAAATTCATTGAGGAGCATATGCTTCCGCTCAAGGAGAGCGGTGCTGTATGGGGCTACGATATTCCATACCTGCTCACAGGACGCTTAAATCAGCATCCATCAGCAGCCATTGACTACATCAAGTCAGGCGAGACACATTACGCTGATTTCTACACAGATTTGCTTGATAAATAAAAATAGATAGATGTATATAAATCAATCCGCTATGCCAGATTTTGGTGTAGCGGATTGTTTTAATATGTCATAGTAATTTTTTGTTGGTGATAAATCATAAAGATGAGAGATAATTCCTCAGCTTTTAGTTGTTAAAGATAAATAGATAACAAAAAAATGATATTTATAACATCACAAAAATATGATATAATTTACAAGTAGATTATGATTTGTAATGTAGGGAGAAACATGGGTATCAAATTATTTCTGAATGATTATTATGATCTTTTAAAGTTTATGCATGATAATGAAGT
>CDYK01021287.1_pt1 | contig 49298 bp, 44 predicted proteins | sample 554841 | NCBI WGS metagenome assembly CDYK01 (sample SAMEA3182102, study PRJEB8094) | gut metagenome | biome: human; feature: gut; material: Stool; isolation source: human stools | place: Canada | collected 2013-02-18
CATGTATAATACTGGCGCCCGAGTGTCTGAAGTTATTGGTGTTAAAGTGAAGGATGTTGCGATGCCTTCAAAACGTGGAATGCCAATGGTGACATTACATGGCAAGGGGCGTAAAGAGAGAATATGTCCTTTATGGGAGGATTTCTGGGATTTACTCAAACAATTTATAGACAACAAGTTGCCTGACGATTACCTTTTCCTTAACCGATACAATCAGCCTATGAGCCGATTCTGTATTTATGAAATGATAAAGAAATACTCACAAGATGTAATCTTAAATCATCCCTCTCTTGCTAATAAACGCCCATCTCCTCACGTTATACGCCATACAACCGCCACTCATCTACTTAATTCTGGAGCGGATATTGATATGGTTAGAAATTGGATGGGACATAGCTCGATTGATACAACAAACATCTACGCCGAAATTAGCATGGAAAGGAAATTAGAAGTTCTCAAAAAATGTGAGCAGTCCGTTTCCGATACACCATCACGAAAATGGTCTGAGGATAAGGAGTTAATTACATTCTTAGATAGCCTCTAATTCCTCCAAAGATAGAATTATGTTGTGCAAAATGTCAAAGAACGATTGATTATTAATTGTTTAGACTAATGCCCAACATAATTCTATGTCAGACATAAATGATTTTATGTTGAGGTCAACATAAAATCATCAACTCCGTAAACCGTTCAAGCGCACGTTCCTCCGCACTTGGCCCATCCGAATTATATCTTCTGTTTCCTGCCATACTCAAAACGGTAATTCATCCTCAGTTCCATTGGTCATAACCGGTTTCACCCATTCTGCCATTTCCTCCACCCGGCAGGAGAGGTTGATTTTGTCCAGATATATAGATAGTTCCAATACTCCTTTGGCGCAGATACGTGCCTTAGGCTGGAGCCAACTTTCTTTTTCTGCGGAGAAACGGATAAAACGTACCCATGTGAAAGCAAAGTTTTCCTCATGCTTCTCTGTACTGAAGGCGGAGAACACCGAATAAGCATTGCCCTTCTTATCCCTCTTTTCTTCCACTTGTTTACCCACCGTCCCCCGGAACTCGATAGTGCCCTCAATCGCATCACGCTCGCTTTGTGGGTGGAAGTCCACGCTGTCGGCATGGAAATTGAGATACAGGTTTTCTTCACGTTTGCGGAAAGTCAGCACCCCTTTCAACTCAATACGTTGACCGGTCACATAAGAAAGTAGTTCCGCAGTCGTTCCGTTCTTCGACACGAACACCTCCACTTGCTTGCTACTCCCTGCCTTGGCAAGAATGCTTATTTTCACGGCAAAACTAATATAAGATTTCCCCTCTTTGTTGGTACGCATGGAAGCCGTGCGGCTCACAATGCCGTTGATTGTCACATTACACTTAATCATAAATTACTTTTTTAAACTATTATACAACTATTGCATTCCTAAATTCATTATCGTATCTGCAAGCCTTCCGCCTGCCCACGTTGCTCCATTCCCTGCTCATAGCTTCTGGCAGCGCGTTCAGCCACGAGTATATGGTTCACCGCCGTACCGATTCGGTGCCGTTTGCTCTCGTCCGGCATATCCGTATGGTTCAGTATCAGCGACAACCGATTCATTTCAGCCGCAGTCAGTTCATGCGAGTAACTGCCGGTAGCATCTTGGGTGTACAATATCGGCCTTGCGTTGTCCTGTATCACCAGCTCGCACGATCTCAGCGAGGGAACAAGTGAGGAAAGGTCTATGCGTTTCTCCAAAGCCGCTTTTGTCGCAGCCCCCATCTGTTGATCCTGTTCCTTGCTGTCAATCTGCACGGCAAGAGCCATCAGCGAGGTAAACATCCCCATCACCAACTCCATAATCGGGTCGTTACCGTTCATCCGGATACCGCTGTCCTCCGAGGAAAGCAGCTTTTTCATCCAATCTTCCGGTGAATCAGCCAAACCGGTTGCCGGAGTTTCGTCCTCTTGCGTACGGAATTTAGCCATCAAGTCTTTGCCGTCCGAAAGCAGTTGCAGCCCGATGTTCCCTTTTTGTGCTATTTCGGCAAGGTAAGCCGCAGGATTCACTTCACGCAGGGTTCCATCCGTAGTAATTTGCTTCACTTCCAGATGCAGGTGTTCTTCGGTTGTCCGTGTGCCGGTACTTCCTGACACGCCAAGCTGTTGCCCGGCATTCACCGTGTCACCTGTTTTTACGCCTACCGCCTCCAGATGATGATAGCTTACCTGTACCTTGCTGTTGTCCGCACGTTCATACTCCACCGTGACGGATCGGCCGCCCGGCGTGTCGGCGTTTTGATTGACCGCCACCACTTTTCCTTTATCCTCCGTGGCAAGCACCGCCTCCCGATTTGTCTGGATATCGATGCCTTTGTGTATCTGCTGTTTGTCCGGGTTCATCGGGTCTCTACGCATCCCGAAAGGGGAAGTCACCATCAGGAACTCATTCCTTTCCACCGGGAAGGAGTAGTGCTCCGTGGCAGCCTTGCCTTGCGAAATCCCTGCTTCCATCACCATACGGTCATACTTGTCAAGGCCGTTCACCTCGATAATCCGTTGCAGGTTGGCGGCATAGTTCCCTCCGGTGGCATACCCGGCACGTTCCAGACCTTGCGCCCAGCCCTTGTAGTCGTCAGCCGCCAGTTTGAAGCAATCCGCATACCGCTTGTTCTCCTTCAGGAAGCGGGAATGATGCTCGTAGGAATCACCCACCGTAGCATAGCTGCAAAATTTTTCATCCGGTTTGTCGTCAGTGTACAGCCCGTATTTGCCGCCACCCTCTATCCATGCCGCAGTCGCCTTGATACCGAAATGGTTATTCTCTTTCTGTGCCAGTCGGCTTTGTCCGTTGGAACTTTCCAGTATACCTTGTGCCAACGTCACCGAAGCCGGAATACCGTACTTGCGCATCTGTACCATGGCAAAATTCGCATACCGTTCTGCATATTCTTGATTCTTGCTCATTATTATATATAGGTATATGTTTCTCTCATACGTTACACACTACATCCGTCGTGCCGGACGTTGCTCATTCTCAACGGGGGTGTCCATTTCGGACACTCCCTTACGAGGCAGTTCATCGCAGATTCCGACCCTCACTCCCGACCGTACCAGCTTGGGCAAATAAGTGTCCAATGCCGTTTTTGGAAACGAAGCCACGTGAATCCCTCCGTCACGTTCCGACACGTCAAGCCCCAGCACGTTTGCCATTCTGTTCGCATCCTCCTTGTAGGATTCATAGAAGTCACGGCTGCGGAAAAGAAGCACGGCATCGGGGTGTTTGGCTTTCAACTCCTCAAAATTCCTCCAGTCCGTCTGTCCTTTCGCCCCGTCAGCCTTCACTTGTTCCTTTTCCCTTCCATGCTCCACTTCCGAAGTCTCCACTTGGCTTTTCGCCTGTTTCGCTTCCTGTGCCTGTTTCAGCACGTCCGCAAACAAGGTGGCCGCCAACTGTGTCTTATATCCGGCCATATCCTCCGCAATCCAGATCCGTTGCCATTGCAGCCTCGACACCTCACGAGCCTCAATTTTCCCCATTCCCTCGATTTGCGGCACACAAAGGAACTTGTCGTCTTTGGCCCGGAAGATATTCACACGCTTGATAAGCGATACATCCACGTCCGTAGATGCCGTGCCGAACAAGTCCTGTCTTAGTTCGGGGCGGTCGGTGCCGAGCGCATAATATTTCTGCGCCAGTTCCATACGTACCCCCTGTGCCGACTGCCGTTCATTCTGCTTCACGGCGGAGAAGAAGCGGTTCAAGTCCTCCTTATCGGGATAGATGCTGAAGGCTTCCCCCTCTACGGGCTTCAGGTAGAGTGCCCAACGGTTATTGTCGTCACGTAACATCTGTATGCGCTCAAACTGTACGTTAGTGGCTTTATCTACCGCCTCCGCCACATCAAGCGTCGCCTGCACTTGCAACTCCTTGCCGGTCAGCTTGGCGGTAAACACTTCCTTGTCCTTGAAGTAACTGTCATCGGGACGGTACCCCAGCAGGCCGTCCTTGTTGAAGAAGCGCACATAGCTTGCTCCTTGCTTCATCAATGCGCCCGTTATCTGTTGCTTGGAGAATCTGGGCAGGTCGTTGGTGACGACCCTTGCCTGTTGTTCCGACCGTTCCTGCGCAGGCATTACCTCATCGGGAGTCAGGTAAAACGGACGTCTGTCCGTAGCGGACAGTATCACGTGGCCACCTGTGGTGGCACCGGCAGGCAGCACCACGTCGGCAATCCCGGTCTCCCTGTCGCGCACCACCACCATTTCTTTGGTGGAGCGGTCAGGCACGCTTTTCAGTTCCTCCGCTATCCGGTAGTTTCCTTTCGTGTTCCATTCTGTAGGCAGGTATTCCCGGCACGCCGTGGCAATCTTCGCACCGTAGGCGAGTGCTTCGGTATAGGCTATCTCCACCACATCGGCATCTTCGTCCGTCACCCTCAACAAGGCTTCGTTCTTTTGCCGTTCGTAATAACCCAGATTGAATTTTTCCAGAAACGCATTCCGGGCTTCAGGAGAAGGGAAGTTGCGTCCGTCTATCGCCATTCCTCCGGTACGGAGAATATCCACCAGTATGGCACTCTCACGGGCATCCACCTGCGGCCCTTGCCGTTCCTGCATTTCCGAGGTCTGGCGTTGCGTGCGCAGCGTGGCATATTCCACTTTCTCACCCTGTTCCGCCTTTCGGATGACCCCTAGCGCATTGTTCACATCGCTTTCGATAGCATCTATGTAGTGCGGATTCTCTTGCAGTTCCCGTGTCCAGTGTTCCACCAAGGGCAGGCTGTCGTTCGCTAACCGGGCAGGCAGTCCGAGTTCCATCATCTTCACGCCGGAGGTCAGTTCCGCTACCAGCCGTTCATAGCGTATGGCATCTTCCGAGGGGGCTTTGCCGCCTTGCATCACCATGCCTTCACGGGCAAGCCGTTGGGCGTGTCCGGTGGCACCTGCCACTTGGCGCATCAGTTCTTGCACATAGTCTTCGTAGTGTTCAAACTGTTTCGCTTCGGGCATATAGACTGCATCTTTGGCGGTATCGAAGTGCGCCATGCCTGCGGCATCCTTGCGCACGGGAAGCAGGTGTTCCCTGACCTGCGCCACGAACCGGTTCACCGTGCTACGCAGTTGTCGTTCCTCGCTTTGCAGGTAGCCCCGGTCTGCACGGCTGCCGAAGCGTTGTTGCAAATCCCGGTATTTCTCCGCATCCGCCATCGGCAGAGTGGTCTGGTCGATGTTGAACAAGACCATGATTTCCCGTTGGCGCACTCCTTTGTAGAGCTTCTGCTGTGCTTCGGGCAAGGCTTTGTATGCCTCACGGGACAGCATATCTTCCGAGTTATGGCGGTTCACGTACTTGTCCCACTTGTACCAGTTGAACGGCACGCCGTGTTCCTGTTGCAATATTGCCTCTCCACGCTGCTTTGCGTCGGAGAACATCGTATATAGCCCGGTCTTGTAGCCGCTTTGGTCGGTGTGCATGCCCAATACGAGGGAGTTGAACGGACTGACAGCTACACCCTTCGGATAGAATTTCGGTAAATTCCGTCCCGCCGCATTCAGCCAGTAGCCGCTACCGGCAACCGCACCGTTCAGGGCGTTTACCAGGAGTGCTGTCTGTTGGTGGGCGGCCGATTGATCACGTGGACTTTTTTCTTTCATTGCTGTTGTGTTTATAGGGTTGTTTGATTATTTGAGTAGGATTGTGCGTTCCCGGCCCTCGTCCCGTTCCGCTTCGGCGGCCCGGTAGTTCTGTTGTGCCATTTGCTGCATTTCATCGTGCTTGGCAAGCACGGCGTTGGCGAGTGTGTTCAGGGGCAATGCGCCGCTACGGTGGGCATCCACCACATTGTCGGTCAGTTGGATGCTGCACGGCACTTTGTCAATCACCGCAATCAGGCTGTTCCCTTGCAGCACCGGGTTGGCGATGCGTGGATTGAGTGGCTCATCGGCATATACCTTGTAGGGTTGCACAACTTTGTTCCCTTGCCGTCCAAGGGCTTCATGCCCGGCTTTGTTCAACAGGTTCACGCCACCCATGCCTATCAGTACCATCTTCAGCATCGGGTTCCGTACATACATACCGGTCAATATGGAAGCGATGGGCAACAGGTTGTTTTGCGGAAGCAGTGATTTCGACTTGCCGGTAAACAGCCCGAAAAGGATGTCGGGCAGCATGGAAATGACATAGCCCAAGTTTTGGCCGATGTCGTCCAGACCGTCCAGCCCGAAAGTGCCGAACAAGTCGCCCCAGCCGTTTTCATTCCTCTTTCCCTGCGTCTCACCGCTCTCCGTAGGATGCTTGTCCGCCATATTATCTTGTTCCGTAGCCGTTTTTTCCGTTTCCCTTTTCGCAGTTTCGACACGTTCCTTTTCCTCTTCCTCTTGCATCATCGCTAGATATTCTTCTTCCCGTCCAGGTGCCACCACCATGGGCACATCCCCGTGTCCGGGTTTGCGCTCATTGGAAGGAGGCTCGTATGCCGGGAATGGCCACCCATGCGGAACCTGCGCCTCGGCTTCCATAAGTTCCGCCCAAAGCGGTTTTTCGGTCAGTATGCCCATCTTTTGAGCCAACCGCTCGTTGAGCGACAGGATGTAAGGGTTTTCGTAGGATTTTATGACCTTGCCTTGCGCACGGAAGTCGGCGAACACATTATGTTCGCTGCCGAACACGCCACGGCTGATACAATCCTCCACCGTCATGGCCGGAGCATCCTCCGTTCCGTCCATGAATTTCCCCACCGCATAGCTTACCGCTTCCACGCCGCCCAGCTTGATAAGGCTTCCCCACGAGGAAATACCGCCCATCATCACGGTGTCCATGCCGACACCCACCGCTGTACCCCATGCTTTCTCCGCACCGCTTGGCCGGTAAGCGGCTTCGCCACGCCGTTCTATCTCTTGTTGCAGGGGCGACTTCATCATGCCTTGCGCCAATCCCAGCAGGCTGCCTTCCGCACCTTTCCGCAGGATATACTCCACGGATGATTTCGGCATCTGCTCGACCGCCATTCGGTCAATCATCATCTGTTCCACCCGGTAGTCCACGTAGGCAAAGGCGAGGTCTCCACCCAGTTCCTTGGAGAGTTCCTCGTACTGTTCCCTACCGATTTCCGCTACAACGGCATTGCGCCACTCTCCGGCAAGCAGGCTCAGGTCTTCCACGGTTTCCGGGGTGGCGGCTATCCGTTCCCGGCACATTGCCACATAATCCTCTGTTGTCTTGCTGTTCCACTCGCCGGTCTGCCGGAGATACGGCAAGGAGTCGTCCGGCATTCCGTTCGCACCGTTGGCGAGAGAGCGCAGCACGCCGGCAGTACTGGCGTGGTATGCACCGATTTCTTCCACCTGCTTTTGCGTAAGGTAGGTTTGGGCTTCCTTCATCACGGGAGCCAGCTGGCTGTTGAAGTAGTTTTGCAGGCAATATTCGATTTCTGCAAAATGCTGGGTCTGTCGGGGTTTGCTCATGTCAAATTCATTTGTTGCAATAGTTGTTCTTTGGTCTGTTCTATGGCGTGGTGGTACACTTCCATCTGTTTTGGAAAGTATTCTTCCAGCATCGTATCCTTGTCAATCAGGTTTTGGATGAACTTTACCGCCACTTGCCGGCTGATTTCCACGGAGGCTTCGCCTTCTTCTCGGTTATTGAACCATGCCTTCGTCCACCACCGCATTCCGGCCTTGTCGGGATATACCGTCACCAGCCGGGGAATGTCAAAACTCTGCACGTCTATCTCCAAATCGGTAAGCGGGTCCACCATGCCGCAAGTCGCTATGGCTTGGTCGGCCGTTTTTTTTTATCGTTTTCGCTCAGCGTGGAAAGAAAAATCTCGTGGCGCAAAGCGAGGTAGTTCAGGAAGTCGCTGATAAGCAGGTTCTGCACTTTGGCGGCTATCGGCATCGAGCGGTCTCCTATCCCCAACGGGTTGGCGAGCGAGGGTATCATCTCATAGAAATAGTTCTTCACGGCGGACTGTGAGAAAATGTTGCGCAGCGATTGTTCCGTATGCTCCGGCACACGGTAGCCGCCGTTGCCCACTTCCAGTAGGTACTCCGGGTAGAAGCGTAGCATCAGTTCCTCGATTTCCTCCCGGTCATCGTCATACATTGTCGGAATATCCATTTCCATCGTCTCCAGTTCCGGCATACCCGGATGTCCTTGCTGCCGCATTGCCAGCAGGTTGCCGTACAGCATGGCAAGGAATTCCATCGGATTGATTTCCTCCCCGTCATACTTCACTTCGATATGCAGTAGGTCTCCGCTGATACCCACCACGCTGCCGGCCTTTACCCGTGCGCCGAAGGGGGCAAGTGCGTTGGCAAGGTGGGCGTAGGTCACTTCATACTTACCGTAGCGTATCACTTGGTACAGCCCGTGCGTGGGGTTGCTGCCGATACCCGACACCACACCGTCCGCTACGGCGGTAAGGATATAGCGGTGGGTAGCGAAGTCCACACCATGGTGGAAAAACTCCTCCTGTGTCATTGGGTGGATCTGCTTCCCGTAGCCCAGCGTCAGGCTCACTTCTCCTTTACTCTCCTCAAACGGCATACAATAGCCGCTTTTCGATACCAGGTTCATTTCTTGCGTATAGTTCATTGTCTTTTGTTTCAAGCCTGTTGCCAGGCGATGTTTATATGGATGTTATCTTTTAAGAAGCTGAATATGTGTACAATCACTTCCACTGTCCAGCCGTTTCCCAACATACGGTATTGTTGCGTGTCGCTGCATTTCCATTGGTACCATTCCGGTATGGTTTGCAGGCGTGCGCACTCCGTGGGTGTCAGGCGGCGGATGCGTCCGCACGACATACATATTTCTCCAAAGGGGAGCGGATTTTGGGAACAAGTGCCTGTCTTTCCCTTTCTGTCCGGCCTGCATCCGGCCAGACCAGCCCATATCAAGTTGTCTTTCTGCACGCTCGTCAGGCAGTTTGTCTTGCCGTCCGTCCGGGGTTCAAGCTGTTGGATGTTCTTTCGGAGTTCGGCAATGCTGCCGGCTTCGTATGCCTTGCGTATCCGCTTGCCATACTCCGTCCTCCGGGAAGTGAGGCAGGTCTCTCGTCCACGCATGGCCATACAGACATAGTTCGTGGTCAGGTTTCCTTTGGCCTGTGCGGTAGCCGTCAGGCAGTGGCTTTTGTCGTTGTCTCCCAGCACGTTCATGTCGGTATTCCGTTTCTCGCCATGCCTTTTCAGCCAGCCCATCATCTTTTCGCTCAAGTAGTATTTCTTGTCCGCTTCTTCCTCTACGATGTGCCGGAGGAATATCTTCCGGTCTTGAGGTTGCGGAATGTCGGCGTGCAGTTCACCGAACAGCCCGACCTTTTTTGTCCGTATGTTCGTCCAATAGATGCGGGCACGATTCTGTGCCGACACCAGGGCGGAGTTGATATGCACCCCGAATATCCCGATAGCCTCGCTCAGTACACGCTCCCATTTCTTGCCCATTTCCACATTTTCTAATAGGAACAGCACATCAGGATTGTACATGCGAATATCTGTCAGGATACGCATATATTCCCAAAACAGGTATGATTCCCCTTCAAACAGGAAGCCTTCACGCTTCAATTCCAAATAACGCTTCAACGTATAGATTTCCTCCTTGTCTATGGTGGACATCCCTGCTCGTTTCCCGGCAAAGGAAAACGACTGGCAGGGGCTTCCGCCTATCAGCAGGTCTATCGGCTCCAGTTGGCGCACGTCCACTTGTGTGACATCGCCGAGTTGTATCGTGTCCGGAAAATTCAGTTGGGTTTGCCGGATAGCGTGTCGGTCTATTTCGGAGGCGTAATATGTTTCCGTCCGGATGCCAAGTCGTTTCAAGGCAATCTGTCCGCATGACATTCCGTCAAACAAGCTCAAAACCTTCATTCGTCTCCGTTTTATGGTTGAAATATGTGCTGCACTTGAATCCTTTTCTCGGTATGAAGTCCTTGAACTCGCAGCTCAGGAATATCCATCTCTTATCGGCCCAGCCTGCCAGGTCCTTCTGCCATTGGGGAATGCTTTGGTTGGGATTGTGCAAATCCCGGTACGGCTGGCAGTAGGGCAGAAAACGCCTCCCTTTCTGTTTCCAATGGTTCACACGGGAAAATGATTCTTCAAAATCATTGAGCAGGATGCAATAAAAGAAGTATTCCCCCTTGTATCCGTATTTATCTATCAGAGCCGTGGCACGCTCGCATTCCGCTATCTGCGCTTGTGTGTCACAACCGAAGCGGATGTGTTTCAGCCATTTCACCTGTGCAAGTAGCTTCGCTGTCTCATCCGTTACCAATCGGGCGTCCAATCCTTGGTTGAAGTCCACACGCAACCCCATCCGGACAATCTTCTCTATCTGCCCCAGTCCGTAGTCCGAGGCCAGTACATTGTTATCCATGAGGATGATACGGTTACGCCCCTCCACCGCAATCTCTTCTATATCCATATAAGGATTGATATTCCCTTCTTTCTGGGGTACTACGCACCACTTGCACCGGTTCGGGCATCCCCGTGTCAGAAAGCCGTAAGCTGTTCTTTTGTCTATTCCATACAGGCTGTAATCCGGTACGGCTCTGTCTATCTCTGGAGGTAGTACCTTTCCTATGTCATAGCCGGTTCCCCCTCGTTCCGCTTCGTCGGCGTTCAGGAAATATGCGTAATCCGGCGTAAAGGTGAATACTTTCGCCAAATATACCTTGTCGTATCGGCTGAGCGGACTGTACCACTCCACACGATTGCCCTGCGCCTTGTGGTAGCTGCTGATTTTCATCAGTGCGAGGTTAGGGTAACGGCTATCTACTGCCAATAATCCGATATTCATTGTGTCTCTTTTGTGTTTGTCTTCAGAAGTAAATTCTTAATTCCTCATTCTTCATTACCTTCTCATTCCTCCCGGCCGTCCCTGTTCTTCACTCATCGCAGGAGTCAACGGTTTTGCCACTTTGGAATTGTTACCAATCAGCATCATGCCCAATAACGCCCCGGCAATCTTTCCAAGCCAACCGAAGCGTCCGAATACCAGCATGGCAGAAGCCAACAGTCCGAAGATGCTCAGTCCCGACACGTTCCCCTTACCGAGATTGCCGAAGAAGTTCCCCAACATATCCATGCCGTTGCCGCCGGTCATGTTCCGCAGAAAAGTACCCACACCACCCCAAGACGCACCCATCGATGACACCGATTGGCTTACCTCTTGCAGGCTTTCCCCGGCTTTGTCTGCCGCATCCGCTATTTTATTTGTAGCGTTCCCTGCCATTTCCAGTCCCTTGTCAACGGCTTCTTCCCCGACCAGCAGGTCTGCCGCCGCACGGACTATCGGTTTGTCATTCACAAGTTTCTCCCAAGCGAGATATCCCATGCCACCACCCATTACCGCTGTTTTGGTAGCATTTCCCAATCCTACAAGTGTGCGTTGGGGATGCACAAGTGCTCCTCCGATACTGCGTGCCGTAGTTTGTGTTGCCGAGTGGTTGGCTACTTTTTTGCCTATACCTAAGATTGTTGACCATTTTCCCATTGTCGTGTTGATTGTGTTTATATGATTCCTTTGATTGTTTTGTTATCGGTTTCCGCTCCGTTTCCATCGCCGCATGGCAGCCTGCACGATTCCAGCCTTGTCCGTCGGTCTGGGTCGGCTCCCTTCGTCAATCTCCGCCCATACGTCAACAAACGAGGTATATTTCACGGCGAGTGCCAGATGCTTCAGCTTCTTGTTCATCCGTTTCAGCTTGGGGCGTATGGCGAATACAATCTCCATGCGCTGCTTCTCCGTCATTTTCGTGTTGTTCATACACACCTGCCGGATGTCGTTCACGATTTCCACGCTTCCCAATATCAAGTCACGGTAAATTTGGTTCCTCCGGGGTGTCAGTGCCACGGCAAAAGCCCCTTCAGCGTGTTGCCTAAGTTGCTTCGACAAGTCTCCCATGTTGTCCGACAGCCGTCCTATCTCGTGGTAGAAGCCATAGATTTGTGCCGCATAGCATACGATATCCCGGAACGAATCAAGATAGTTGTTGAATGTCCGTTGCAAATCGGTCGTGCCTTCCACTTCTTCCCGCATCCAGAGATGTCCGGTTGTCTGCATCAGCATCGCCTTTTCCTGGCTTTTTAGCTCTTTCTCCGCCTTGTTGGTGTAGCCTAATATCATCCCGGCCAGTGTCGGGTCAATCTGTGCCTCCACTTTCGCCGTCCCTGCCAATAGCAGCAGGATAAATCCGATGTAATATCCAAGCCATTTCTTCATGTGCTCTTTCTTCTTACGTTAATACCTCGCCGCTCTTGCCGCCCGTTTCCACCGGTCTAAGGCAAGGTGCGCTATCTCGCTGTTGTCCCGGTCAATCATTCCGGAGGTGATGTTGTTCCACACGTCCATCATCGTATAGTAGCGGATGCTCAGACATAGTTTGTTCAGTTTCTTGTTGAATGCGCCTAATTTATCGGCCAACGCCCACATCGTTTCACTCCGTTCCGCACCGGTCAGCATATTCTGCGGCCCTCCGGTGGCTACGGCATTCCGCAGCAGCGTATAGACCGTCACCAGTTCCGTGGCGGTCTCGATATACAGGTTGTTCATCGACAACGTGGCGATGACGCCCAGCGGATTATCGCTTACAGCCTTGTGTAGCCTGCCCAGTGAAATGAAGATGCGCACGCCGTCCTCATACAACGTGGTGGCGGCTTTCAACGAGGAAGCATACCCGCTGGCCGTTTGCAGGTAACTGCTGTATTTCCGTTCCCATTCATGGATTTTATTAAACTCGGCGGCAATGGTATTCTGCAAGGCAGCCGTGCGCAGTTGTCCGTCCGTCTGGCTCTCTATCTCTCCATTGATAGCCTCATTTCCTTCGGCAAGTGCCATCCACTCCAATGGATTGGTCTGTACATATTGTGCCACTGCATACTGTACCCACAGAATGCTCATAAGCAGTAGGAGGCTAGCGGTTTGTAATCTCATAAATACCCTTTCGTTGTTTATTGGTTTCTACTCGTTCACGGATATGCCCGACAAGATTCGTCCGGTATTCCACGCCGCATATATCCAGTTTGGGGGTCATGCGGTCTCCCGAATACACGCTCACAGTTTTCAGCCCGGTCAGTTGTTGCAGGAAGCTGCGGTGTTCCCTGAAGTCCACCACACGGTACAGCTCCATGTAGTCGCAGCTTCGGCTGAACACGCCATGCCGGTAGATTATCTGTTCGCTGCTGATAAGGTATTCGGTGCGGCGCAGGTAGATGAACCGATATAGCAGGCAAAGGTTGCACAGCACGGAAGCCCCCAACAGCATACCGTTACCGGCAAGGTTCTCTATTCCGGCACAGCCATATCCGGCAAGGCAGAGCAGAAGCAGGGGCAGTTCATCAATGACAAATTGCATGGAGTGCGGTCGGATGACAAAGGTTCTGTAGTGGGTGGTATGCATAGGCTTCATGGGGATTATCGGTGAAAACGGGACTGGTATTCTTCTCTCATGCCTGAAAGGGAGTTGGTTATATCCGTTTCCAACCGGGCAAGTTCTTCCTGTATCTCATACATCTCCTGAAAACCTTTATCCGGCATCCCTCTGTCATTGATTTCAAAAGACTGCACGATTTTCTCTGCCCGTTCAATCCGTTTACGTACAGCCTCATAGTCTGCTTCGTCATACAGACCGGTACGGATATGTTCGGGATTGATTTCAGGCAAGTCGGACAAGGCACGGTTCAGGGTGGCCTTACCGCTGACTTCCCGATCGTCCGGTTCCTTTTCTTCCGTTTCCATTCGTTTGTCAAGTAATTGGTCGTTCCAGTCCTTGTAACCTTCCGCAGCAGGCTCATAGATGATGCTTCCCATGGCAGGTGTGCCGGACCGGGATAACATTTGTAGAGCTTTGGAGATAGCGTGCAGGTCATTTCCCATTTTCTCCAATTCCTCCTTATTTGTCACACCGTCAGTACGGCTGGTTTCATAATTGTCCCTACGGTTCATATACATCTCCTGCAAATATCCGTCACCCATTTTCATGTATTTGAGAACCGCATCTTCCAAATCGGGTTTCAAGGTATCTATGCCCAGGCTCGCTGTCACTTTCTTGAAGTCAAACGGTTCCATTGCTATTTCATGGCGTTGATAACCCTCGCTGCAATCTTGCACGATTAAATTCCCGGCTTTCGACAGGTAACTGGAGAACTCCCTTCCGGCATGGGTCAGCGCAAAATTGATGGCGAATACCTGTCCGGCACGGTCACGGTCAAAACAAAGGTGGTGTGTAGCGGTCGATGTCTCTGCTATCATCCCTTTGAATTGTTGCTGGCTCGGCGACCCTCCGGTGGAGACAAACACTGAATCCTCCATATTCAGTTTGCTTGCGTTCAACTGGCAAAAAGCCATCGCATCGAGCGCACTCTCAAACCAATACACGTTCCTCACCTCCGGTAAAGCCAGGTGCCCCGGATTGCCTATCCATATTCCTTGCGTGGCATTGCTTCCGGCGGCCATACCCTTATACACCATTTTTCCCTCTTGATTCGGGCGGCTTCGTTCCTCCAATCCCACTTTTTCGTCTGGCTTGCCTGGTAAGACCAAAAGAAACGAGAGATTGGTATATCGCTTGCCGTCCGTCCGTTGCTTGGTGGTCAGGAAGAAACTGTCGGCAAACAACCGTTGGGTGGCAAGGTTGATGCCACGGTTCTTGAAGTAGGGATAGAATTTCTTCTGGCTCTCCCAATTCCCCCGGTCGAAGCTTTGCCATTCGTAATCGCCGGCATTGAAGGGGCTGTTATGTTTCTCCGGGTCTAATACACGAGTATTACGTTCCGTCATGGGTTGGTTCAGCAGGCGGTTGCATACAAGGTTTACCAGTCTGTCCTTCGACATCCCCGGTGTGTATTCAGCAAAAAAATGCGGATGTTCTTTGATAAAGGATATGATGTTGTAGTTCCGTTGCTCCGGCGGTTGGAAACAGCAAAGCCCGTTTCGGGTGACAATGAATTTGTCACCACGAATGCGGCGGCCATTGCTGTCCAAGCGCACGTAAGAGGGATAGCGGATGCCGTCCTTCCGGTTCAGGCGGTAGCCGGCATCCTGCAACACCTCCTGGATGTTGATGCGTTGCTTGAAATCTTCGTAGGTCAGTTCCGACATATATAAGGTGTGTTTGTGTTATGTTCTTTTTATTTGGTTACATCCCGTGGCGTATTTCATGACGGATATGTTCATTCACCGCCGCCTCGAAGTTGCGTGCGGCCACATCCATAGGCGTATCCACTCCCGGCTTGAAATAGGGACGTGGCGCAGGCCCGTGGTGGTGATGTTCGGCGAATACCACCGGTCTTGAATGACAATGGTGGTCATGCTCCAACTCAGCAGCCACCGTTACGCCGGCAAGCAGGGCGGCACCGATTTTCGTTCCCAACGGGGTCCGGTCTCTCGACTTCATATCCACCTCGCCGAACACTTTGGAGAACAGCTTCAGGCGGTGGTAGTCGTCAATGGCCATAAACTTGTCGTATTGCTTCTGCGTAATCTCGTGGCTCACCCGTTCGCCGTTGATAATGGCGGTCATCTTGTATGTTCCCTCTTGTTCGGACGGCTCCACACGGATGTCATCCACCGTCACCTCCCTGCCATGCTTTCCTTCCCGGTACCAGCCTTTGTCGGGACGGATTGCCGCAAGGTCGTTGCCGTTCATTGCCACGCCGCCCCTCGGCAATCCCTCTCGCAGCTCCCGTTCCGCTTCCACCGACATACCGCCGGCAATCCTTTCCGCCTGTTGCTGCCCCACGGCTAACCGGCTGTTCAAGTCTTCCTGCACCTTCGGGTGCAAGGACAGGTTCAAAGTTTCCCTGCCATTCAGCATTTCCAACGTCACTTTGCCGTCATAATCGTCTTGGATTACCCCATTGATGATTTCCAGCCGTTTTTCCGTCGTAGCTTCTTCCAATGTGTTGGCGGTCAGTGCGGCAAGTTCCTCTGCTGTCAGGTCATATTGCAGGTCTGCATCCACCGCAGCCGACTGCACAGTCAGCGTTCGTATCTCGCTATCCACGATAATACCGTGGCTTGCCAGGCATTCCTGCCATTTCTCGTTGGTGAAATACACCGGCGAGGTTACCAGTTCCTTGTAGGGTTTGGCAGGCTCGTTGCTTCCGGGTCGGGGTTGTATGGACGTCACCACGCTCTGAAGTTCCTTCAGCACATCTTGCTCCGCTATCGGGGCGGTGGCATGTCCTTTGTAATAGAAGCCGTAGCCGCCCGATTGTAGTTCCCCCGGCTTCATGCGTCCGTCCGGTCGGCTTGGTACGATAGGCGCACCGGGATAGTAGAGGTCTCCGCCGATGCGCCGCAGGTGGAAGCCTCCTTGTTGCCGGGGTGTCCAGCCGAGGAAGCCGTGGCAGATGGGATGAAAAGGACGCATGGGCATTCCCACACGTCCATACTCTCCGGCACCGGTACGGTAGCCGTGCAGTCCCATGGCGACCCGTCCGTTGGCGTTCCGGGCATGTACAAAGTCTTTCGGCAAGTCGAAGTCAGCGGCCACGATGCTCGCAAAGGTATTGTAACACCGTTTGTTGGCAGAGTTCGTGCCCCAATCGGTCAGCGCACGCAGTTGCTTCTCGCTGATAGGATAGGTCAGCAAGGGCGAATCATGCCCCTGCACAATCAAGGTAAATCCCTCGCTGCTTCCGGCAAGGTAGCCACGCATGCCGTTACGCAGCAACAGGTCTTGCATTTCCGGCGGCAAATCCAGCGGCCGGGGATTGGTATTCTTTCGGATAGACATAGTGTATTCTCTTTTTATGGTTCTATTAAGCGTTTCCGTTCGCTATCGCTTCCTCCAGTTCCTCTTGCTTCATTTGCAGGAACTTCTCGGCGGTTCCGTCATTCATCGGCAGTTCACGCAAGCGGCAATACCGCTCATACTCCTGCTTCCATGCCTTTGAATGGTGGGTCACATACCCCAACCACCCGAACACACCGCCCTGCACTTTCTCCACAAGCGTTTCTTCCGGATAGAATCTCTCCGTTTCCAATTCTTTATTCATCATTCTTAATTCTTCATTTTCAGTTTACCTGCCCCGGTCTTCTTCATTTCCTCCCACATTTCTTCGCTGTATCCTTCTTCCTTCACATAGTCCAGATTTCCCTGTTCGTCCATCACCCAACAGCCGAAGCATCCGAAGTTGTATTTTTTCAGCCCCCTCTTACTCTGTTCACGCCATTGGCGTTCATCGCCGATACCGATGCGGATACCGGTGGGGGCATGCAAATCGATACCGAGTGTCAGCATACTGCCTTCATCAACCAGTGTCAAAGGCTCACCGTTCTGCAGGCAGTTCAGTTCGGCGTTGCTCAGTTCAAAATAATCGCAGAAGTATTGCAGGTTGCGGCCGATGACGGGTGTTGGCACGGAGAGTATCTGTCTCGTGCCTTCGTCTATCTGGTGAAAGGCTTGCACCTGTCTGCCGTTTCCATCGGCCATGGTGTCTATGATGGTTTTTCCGGCTTCCAGCTTTTGGCGGTTTGCCTCGCTGAACTGCTCCAACCGGCTTTGGGCAAGCACCGGGTAAAACAGAATGTCCGTTTCCCTTGTATCTGTCCTGACCAATGCGAAGCGTGTACGTCCTTGTATGATATTTCCTTCTTCGTCCGTGATATGGATAGGAAGTACCGGTGAGCGGTAACCGTCACACACCTGTTGCAACACCGATTGCGGCAAGTCACTGATCATTTCACGGGTCAGTCCGAACTTTTCGAGGATACCGTAAGGTATTTCATCCTCCTTGAATTTGTTTTGATAGTTCATAATCCTTTGGGTATAAGTTTACTTTTTCGGGCAAAGTAAATTCATCGGGTGTGCTTGCCCCCGGCAGATGCGATAAATCGTCCCGTATTTGAGGTTATTTATGGAAATGCGGAAAAATCAGACTGTCAATCATACTCCGAGCGGAAAATCCGCCCCCTTACCGATGTGTCGGTTGTGAGTATGATTACCGGGTATGATTGCTTATACAAGGTTAAAGTTCAGTGTTTTTCATCCGCTAGATGAAAGGTGGCAGAAGTTCTCTCCCTACCTTTGCCGGTATGAAGACAGTCTTTGTATTACCCGTATTTTTGGTGTGCCTTTCCGCAAAGGCACAGTTCCATACCGTTGCCAGGCGTCAGCCGGTTTGTCGTATAGACACTAAAAAAGACCTGCCCAAAGTGGAAAAGGTCTCTGATAAAAAGAAGGAAACTGGTTCTATGGCAGGGAAATTCCCTGCCCATGAGCATAGCGAGTGGGTGCAGCGGTACATAAGCGTGTCCTATCCGTTGAAGCGCATTGTCGTCACTTCACCCTACGGTTTCCGTACCGACCCTTTCAGCAAGAAGCGCAGGCGGCACAACGGGATAGACCTGCACGCGGAAAGTGAAGAAGCCTACGCCATGCTGTCGGGTATGGTAATCAAGGTGGGACAGGACAAATGTTCGGGCAAGTTCGTCACCCTCCGCCATGGCGACTATACCGTCAGCTATTGCCACCTTTCCCAAGTGTTGGTTCGGCAAGGGGCTTCTGTCATGCCCGGTGAGGTGATTGCCGTTACCGGTAACACGGGGCGCAGTACCGGCCCTCATTTGCACCTCACCTGCAAGCACCGTGGCCGCTGCATCAACCCCGATATCCTCTTGCAGTTCATTCATGAAACGAAAGAGGAAGCGGTAACACAATTGGGCGTTTTGGAGTGATTTTTTATATTGTACTTTTGGGGGAAGCAGGTTTTAACTGAATATCAATTAAATCCGAACCAAGAAAATTCTATATAGGAACTTAGCCAAGTTTTTTCTTCAAATACCAGACTACAATCCCATTGAATGGCTTATATCGGCCGTTACAATCTTTCGTATCCCAGTGGTTTAATAGGTTTCTTATTTGAGTCGCCTTCCAACGCCTTTTTTTTTGTAGTTGCTGGATAACTCCTTTCAAGGTGGACTTGCGATTGTTTTTCAACAAAGAATGGTTTAGATTGAGAATCTCATTTATTTCTGTATCATACTGTTCTATCTCACACTTTATTGTCCCATCCTTAGTACTGTATGACAGTGTGTTGATGAAAGATTGGTCAAACAAGTTAAAGGAAACGTCATTGTTCCCTTTTGATTTGTCACAGTGGAATTCACAATCAATTGCACCGGGACAGCAAATCACCATGTTTCGGTAATCAAGTTGGCGGTTCTCATGCTTCTCTCTGCAAAGTATATGGTCGATTCGGGTCGTTTCGTTGCTGTTGCCGTCCTTGGCAGGAATCCGCCGCATACAGTATGCGCATATATAGCCCTGCTCTTTCAATAAGGAAGAACGTAATTCGGGTTTAGATTGGTAAGTCGCTCCGGGAGTCTGACGATAAGTAATCCATTCCCTAGGTTCCGTATTCTTATCAATTTTTCTCATCGTCCTCTACAATAGAAAAGTCCAACATAGCCTCGGCTTCGGCCAGCTCTGGCAATTTATCTCCAAAACGTGTTTGCATCTCATGTAAGAATGCACGGGCTTCTTCCGAATCGGAATCTATTAAATCGAACAGTTTGCCCAGCTGGTTAGCTACCTCTTGTGCTCTTGGAGTTTGATTTAATATTACATCAGTTATTGTGGATGCATCCATGCCGTATGTTTGTCTTTCTTGGATGTAATAGTTCTCATTGTCATAGTTCAACTGATAAACTATATTGTCAGCATTGTTTTCAATACTGGTCATTACCATGGGAGCATGAGTTGTCACTATGAACTGAATCATAGGAAAAGCATTATGCAGTCCTTGCAATACCCTTGCCTGAAGGGTAGGATGCAAGTGCATGTCTATCTCATCAATCAATACTGTTCCTTTTGTCCGCAATGCAGATTCGGCACCGTATAGACGACCGTTGAGCAAGGCGCAACGAAAGGCAATATCCGTAACGATATTCACCAAACGTCTGTAACCGTCTGACAGGTGGTCGGCATCTACTTCACGTCCATCGGAGAACACATAATACACCTTCCCCTGATTGTGTCGGATGTGCATATCCTGAATGATACCACATCCCTTGCCATTGGTTCCCAAAGCATTGGCAATGGCTGTTCGTACCGTTTCTATTTCATGTAGATTCTTTTGCCCTTCTTGCAATATCAGCAGTCGTTTCAGCCAATAGCGGAAGAAACCGTCTCCATTCAGACACTCATAGTAACCAAAAGAGGTTTTCTGTGCATATTCCTTGAATTTGCTCGCATTGATACTCCGATTGGCATGGATGTCTTCTGTTGAGAAACTGCACCATACAGGCAATGCTTCATTGGTACTTAATATCGTCTTGGCGTAATTGCGGTAATTCTCGATACCACTGATTAGGGCACGATTGTTTTTTTTGCTGTTTTTTTGGATGATATATTCTTCTTTTTTCTCTCCAGGAATGAAAAGCCCGTCTGCCATTGCAACTGCCGCATATTGACTGGAATCAGGAACAAAGTAAATCTTCACCGGCTGTCCCGGCTGGATGTTTCCGTTGACTATCTGTACGGTAAAATCGTCATCTCCCGGACTGATCCAGCGTGTATTCTCATCACTGTACCCTGCAAAAAAAGAACTCAATACATACTGACAAGCTTTTAAAACGGTTGTTTTTCCACTTGCATTATCACCGATAAGCAGATTTATTCCAGACTTGAAGTTAATGTTCAAATCCGTGTAGCATCTAAAATGTTCCAGTCGTATCTGTTTCATACTATTATATGATTTCCTTTGATTTCTTACGGCAAAAATAATCATTTCAAAGAATAATATCTAAAAAAACACTCGTTAATCTCACGTAATCTATAGTTCTACAGTGATTATTCCCGTATTCTTTCCCAATTTGAGATAGCAAATTGAAAAATACAAATTCTTTAATACTTTCATTTTGTAAAATGTATGCTAATTATTTGCTTGTATGGGTATTGTTTGCTATCTTTATATTTTAATCAACCACTTAAAACTAAATATATGGACACTCTGATTATACTCTTGGTAGGCTATGTAATACTCAAAAGCATTTTCTCCGGTGGGGATGATAACGACAAAAAGCCCAAACGCCGCAAAAGAAGCAAGAAATCATCTTTTGGGAACGACACTCCCACATATTCCGATTACGACACATGGAATCGCTCGCATGGGGATAAGAACAGACTGTAAAAAGTTAAAAATGAATTTATTTGTCCGAAGTTCTTGGACATTCCAAAAGAAAGTCGTAGGTTTGCCTTGCTAGAATCTGCCACGCTTCCCGTAGAACAGCGTACCAGGGCGGAACTTTTTTTATATATACGTTTTGGATTATACAAATTCCCCTTTTACAATTCAAGAAAACATAAACATCTAAAGACAGCCAGATTCTTTCGAAAGAGTTTGACTGTCTTTAGATGACCAATTGGAAGTTATATATTGATGCTGATTATCTTGAATTAAAATTCGTTATTTCCTTAATCAACTTTTAAACATTATAATATTTTGTGTATCTTTGCAGTAAGTTGGTGTGTAATATCACCATTCTTATGTAGAATGGGTTTGTCTCATTCGATTCGTATTCGTGTGAACTTGTAATAGAAAACTAGCAACTTTCAAGAAAGACAAGGATATACGAAGCGGGTGTGTCGTATTTGTTTAAATACGGCACAGGTCGCTCGTTTTGTCTTTCGGGCTTGCTAGTGCCTCTATTACGTAAACGGGTGGACTCTGTGCCTTTCAATATATTAGATATGGTAAAGAGTTTACTTAAAGAAATTTAATAAACTATTTACCTTATCGTTATGGCAGAGACAGATTGGTTCAATAAACCTGTGGAAAATTCAAGAGAGCTTATTTTGAAGGAAGCTTTTAAATTATTTCTTCAGAAGAATGTGGAAAAAGTGACTGTTCCGGAGTTGGAACGGGTCACTAAGTTGCAAAGGGGAGCCATCTTTTATCACTTTAAAGATAAAAATGCTATTTTTGAAGAAGTAATAGAGCGGTATTTCTTTTCGTCTTTGAATATATTCTATCCAATGCCTCCCGACCGTATATATTCATTAAGAGAATATTGGAATAGAAAACATCAACGCTTAAATACAATACAAAATTGGTTCAGGCAAGAATCCATGTCAATTAACCCATGCGCTGCATTCTTTCATTTGGCAGAACAAGCTAATTTGTATATTCCAACTTTTAAAGAAGATATGCAAAGTTTGATGAAAGTGGAAAAAGAATACTGGAGCAGAGTAGCTCATTGGGATTCTGAGCTGAAAAGAACAAATGATAATGCCTGTTTTTGGGGGGAAATTTGGAAGAATGTATTTTTAGCAAAATGTTATGAAGCTTGTTATGAAAAAGAGGATATTTTTATTGATGATTTTAACGAGATAGGAATAATAAGACCTTAAATGTGTTTTATTGGACTACATCAATTTAAATATGTAAAAAAAGAGAATATAATTACGCCTATTGCATTTTTTTAGTTAAATTCGCAAATTAATAAATGAATATATATGAGATACAAAGATCCTAATAGTGCAAGCAGGCAAAAAATCCTGCTGGAAAGTTTTAAATTATTTGCTTCAAAATCTTTAAGTGATATTACTTTTTCTGACATTGAAAAAGCAACAAATTTAAGTAGAGGGGCTATATTGTATCATTTTAAAACAAAAGACCAGATATTTACAGAAATAGTTAATCAATTTATCCTTGATAGGGACAATAAGCTTCCTGCTATTGATATAGAGAAAAGTTTGTGGGCAAATATTGAGTCTTTTATTGATGCAAAGAAAAAGCAGCAGGCATTTTTGACTAATATTGGAATTGCAAATGCAAACCGTGCATATATTTGTATGACCACCAATGCTATGTTTTTTTTAGAAGACATGCTTCAAAAAATGACACAGCGCCGTGAAAGGGAGTTGCAATATTGGCATGACCTGCTTTGCTCTGCAAAAAATAAAGGAGAAATTAAAAAAGAAATCGATGAAGAACTTTGGGCGAAATTCTTTTTTAATATTTATTACGGGTATTTTTACACTAGTATGGCCAGCTTAAATGGTTGTGATTTAGATTACTTATCAGAACAATTTAGACATTTGTATAATCTTATGAAAGTATGATATTGCCGGATTAAATATTTCGTTTGCGAGATTATTGCATTGTAATTTACTTGCATAAGACATACTGGCTAGCAAACATGTGCTTTTATAAGTTCATTTATAATAAACTATACAATGTATTATCTTTAATGATTGTCATATGAGCAACCAAGATATTGACAATAAAAGAAGTTCCTTGATAATAATACATTTTAGTTTGTTATTTATATAAATCTTTCTATATTTGTATTTATAAACAGAATATACTGTATAATATAAAAGGTTTATTTTATGAATAGAAAAGTTTACATCTCTAGATTGTCTAGTTTTTTACCTAATGCTCCAGTTGATAATGATGAAATGGAGAATATTTTAGGGTATGTAGGGGGACATCCTTCGCGTATAAAAAAGATTATTCTTAGACAAAATCAAATCAAACAAAGGCACTATGCTATGAGGGAGGGTAATTTAACCCATACTAATGCCGAGTTAATGGTAAACGCTATTAATGGTTTATTTGATAATGAATTTGATGCGAATGCTATAGAATTATTAGCATGTGGAACTTCGACTCCAGACCAATTGATACCTTCTCATGCATCAATGGTACATGGATTACTGAAAGGAAGTAATCCCATTCCATTATTATCGGTATCCGGAGTATGCTGTTCAGCTGTCCAAGCATTAGAATTTGCTTTTTTGTCCGTTTTATCTGGTCATACAAACAATGCTGTATGCGGCGGTTCTGAATTGGTTTCTCCTTTACTTCGTTCGGATATGTTTGAAGAGGAGTATAGAACTATTAATCAGATCCAAGAAAATCCTTATATCGCATTTGAAAAAGATTTTCTAAGATGGATGTTGTCTGATGGTGCTGGTTGTGTATTGTTAACAGACAAACCTTTGGGAAAAATGTCGTTGGAGATTAAATGGATTGAATCCGTTTCATACGCAAACGAACTTGATGTTTGTATGTCTCAAGGGCTTTTTGAATCGCAAGACGGAACAAGACAAACCTGGAAACAAATATCACCGCAGGATTGGCAAAGGCATTCTATATTTTCAATAAAGCAGGATGTAAAGATTTTATCAGAACATGTAGCGGAAAAGGCAGTAGAACATATCTATAATAGTTGTAAGAAACACAATTTTAGGTTTACTGATGTGGATTACTTTTTACCACATTTGTCATCCATGTTTTTTTGGAAAAAACTAGAGGATAAATTGAATGAAAAGGAGCTTTCGTTAGATACGGAAAAATGGTTTACTAACTTAACACGTGTAGGTAATATAGGCTCTGCAAGTATCTATGTAATGCTCGACGAGTTGTGCTGTACTCGACAGTTACATAATGGAGAATTGATATATTTGATTGTACCGGAAAGTGGTCGTTTTTCATATACAACAGCACTACTAGAAGTGAAATTTTCATAAAATTTATCTATATTTCCGCTGATAACTTTATTGAATATGTGCGAAAAGTTATCGATTAACAGTCAATCTGGAAGGGGCTATACAAAAATAGGATAGCTCCTTACTTATTAATTGTAGTTTAAAAATAAAAGGCATAAAATCTCCCTCATCATTTAGAAAAAGGTAGGCATCCGATAAAGTATCCGTTGTTTCTTTGGTAGATTGTCACCATCATATCCTTGCCTCTGCGTGCGATGTTACATGAAATTCTAATATCTTTCAATTATGATAAAAGACGAATTTAGTAGTTGTGTTGCATTGCATCGTTCCAAGGATTTGGATTTTCAGAAATTTCAGAAACAGGAACAAGTCAGTTGTTTTGTTAATAATTGTTTGCAATGCAAATTTACCAATATTCCTTACTTAGGTAACTTTAGACACTGAATCAGCCTTTGTTTTTGTATGTTAGCATCATAGAATTTTCTATTATTATTCCATCTTTTTCATGGGAATTGCGAATGTTTGGCCAAATTCACGTAATGGAACTTCATCGCACGATTATCTTTTGAGAAGAATCAAACAGAAAAAATAAAGAAAGAAGAATTGTCGGAGGCAGATTTAAAGCAATCATACCTCCTTAAAAGCTACAACTGTTTCATCATCCAATACACAGATTTTATCACTCATTTTTGCTATTTCTGGTTTATGGGTGATCATTATTATTATCATATCTTTTTTTAACCTAAGAAGTAATTGGACCACCTCAAGCTCACACTCTTTATCCATACTTGCTGTTGGTTCATCTAATACTAAAATTGGAGCACTTTGATACAAGGCTCTTGCAATCCCAATCAACTGCTTTTGACCTCCCGAAAGGTTGTTCCCATTCTCATCGACCATATTATGTAATTTCAAATCTTCAATTTTGAAAAAACAATCCAATTGCATTGTCTTACAAAATAACTCTACATTTTCCAACGAATCAGAAAACATAGATATATTATCCGCAATTGTTCCAATAAACAATTTGGTTTGTTGTGAAACGACCTTTATTTGTCTTCTCCATTTATGCAAATCAAACTTATTAATATCTACATTGTTAAATGTTATAATACCCTCACTTGGTGCATAAAAACGTTGAATCAGTTGAGTTATTGTTGTTTTCCCGGTACCAATCCGACCAAATATAGATAAAAGCTCACCTGTCCTGACTGTTAAATTTATTTTTTCAAGTAGAATTTCTCGTCCCGGATACTTAAACGTAACATTTTCCAATGCGAGCATATTACAAGAAGTTATTGTTATATCTATATGCTTACTATTGTCTTCAAGAGGATGTTGAATTATAAGAAGAGAACGATTATAAGCGGCTTTTGCCTCTTGCACACTTACCATATATGAAACTACTTTTATGGATGCTTGAAGAATTTGAGCCAAAATAGTAATAATTGCAAATAAAACTCCAATTTCAATTTTTCCGATAACCATAAAGTACGAGCTTAGCAAAACAACGGTAATTGAAAATACACATACAATTAAGTTAGTGTATAAATTATATTGAGAATTAAGTATCTGGAGTTCAGTTCTTTTTAGTTGAGCAGACTTGTATGATTCAAGTAGCCTTTTATGAAATAGCTTTTCTTTTACATTACTTTTTATCGCAAAATATCCGGATAGTATATCTATTGAATATGCTTCAAATTTGGCATATTTTGCCATTGTTTGCTTTTGCTTCTTTCCTATTTTAGAACTATAATAATATGACAACCAAATGAGAGAAGGTATGCTTAATAGTGCAATTACTCCTATATTTAGTTCATAATAGAATAAAATGGATACAGATACAAGCAAAATGATTATTTGCATAAAAACTGAATTTACAAGCAATACTATTGAATTCTGAATTCGCTCAGTATCGCTCAACCTTGATACTATTTCCCCAGTATTTAATGACTTGTGAAAAGTTATGGGTAAATGAAAGATCCTAAATAAAAGATTTCGCAATATCCTTACATTGAATAATAGGTTTTGCTTAATAATAACTCTTTCATTTATATATGATATTATGGCTATAATTACGAGTATTAAGGCATAAAGCATGATACCATAAAAAATGAGCATCATATTTTTTTGAGGAATAATATCGTCTGCCAATTTTTGAATAAAGATGGCTGGAACTAAGCTAAAAATTGATGCAAATATACTTAAGATTAATGTAACTAGTAGGAGTGGTATATCTCGACTTATAATATCAAAAATATATTGATAATTGTTGCTTTTTTTGTCTCTGCTATTCTTAGATGTGCTTTTTTTACTATCAAATAACAATAAAAGTTTTGACTTCCATATTGAGTCTAAATAATATTCGTCGCAATGAAATAACCCTCTTGCCGGATCACCAATTAAAAATTGATTAGTTATATTATTATACCCAAAGCAGGTTACAAAATGGGTAAAACCATCTTTGTTAACCGTATGTAATATCGAAATTGTGTCACAATTCTTTAATTCATCAATACTGCATCTATAACCATCTGCTGTTAAATTGAGTTTTTCTGCAGACTCTTTTATGCCCAAAAGGGTTGTGCCTGTATGTACTGTCCCACTGTTTCTCAATATTTCCGCTTCATTGACATTAATATTAAAGTATTTACATACAGAAATAAGACAAGCTATCCCGCATAAATTAATTGATTTTTGTTGCGTAAATACTTTCTTCGCTTGATCGATATTTAATATCATTACATATTACTTTTTAGTTGTTTTAAAAAATCAATATTTATACCAGTACATCTACTTTCTTCTATTCCATTTTTAGAGAAAACTAAAATGGTCGGAAATACAGATACATTGTACTTTTCAATAAGTTCAAAATTACTGTCGGATATGAATATCAATGAAGAGGTTTTATCTTTAGATATAATTTCATTTTTATAATTTATTAATTTATGTCTATCTTCAAATGATATTAGAACGAGGTTGTATTTACGTGAAAATATATCTAAGTTATCTTTTATATAAAGAATTTCTTTGGCACATAAATCGCATTCTGTGTTAAAAAATATACACATAATACTTTTCGTGACCTGCATAGATAATTGAATATTCCGGTTTTCTATATCCATATGGATAGAATTCATATCAAATGAATGAGAAGCGTTGTAACTATGCTTTCTTATTGAAATTGTAAAGAGTGACATGGTGGACGCCACTATAAATATTACTGTTGCAATACAATATTTTTTTCTATTCATAATTTGCAAAAATAAAAGAGATATACCATCAATTGGCTTTACTATTTTATTAATTCTTAAAGATTAAATAAAAAGCAGCCAATGAAGATATATCTCTTATTTACCTACTGGTTAGTTGCACTGCCAATCGGCTGCAGGGTTCCAGGCTCCATAGGATTTTACCCAAAATGTGTAATAGACTTGACGGCATCTACAACCGCCTTCCCAACGTTCGCATTCTGTTTTTGATCCAAACATTTTACCCCCAAATGCACGGGACAAAACTTTGTTGCTTACTTTTTTCATAAAAAACTAATTTAATAAGTTAATAATAATTGTTATATAATAAAACCAATAAAGGTTGTTATTATTCCAAGAAAACACAAACCAATACCGTATGATATTCCGGTCTTATATAAACTTGTTTTAAAGTTGATTTTTATTGATTTTGCTATGATTATTGATAGTACAAAATAAAAAAGAAACTCTACAATACTAATCCTGCCTAAAATGCCATAAGCCCAATCTGGCCAATTAAAGCGAGTGAACAAGCGACCTAATGATTGAACAAAATACACATCATCGACAGTGTTGTAATTATAAGTTACAACACCCAATATTTTCAAGAGAGTCAATAACAAATAGTTGAACGAAAATACTATTGATGCCTGCAAGGAATATTTAAAAGCCTTATTGAAGGCTAATCTAATTCCCATAATATTAAAGCCCAAGAATATGCATATTGTTGTAAACAAAGCAATTCCAATAACGTGTATTGGCATCCATAAATAATTTAGAAAATCTAAAGATCTTTCTGATGAAAGAAATTTGAGAAACTCCTCTTCATTCCCATATCTTTTATATACTGATAATCGATAAAAGTCATCTACGAATATATATTTCAACTCTAAATACAATGAATATATGTATATCAATGTATTTATTACAAATAGAAACCAATTATCAAATATTAAGTTTCCCAGTATGGTAATTTTATTTTTCATATTTCGTTTATTTATAGTACAAAAATAGAAAAAACATCAATAAACAGTATAGACTGTAAGTTAAATATTCAAAATATATTTTTTATATTTCTTGCTACGCATGAAGTTTTGCTATGGTGCAAATTTTCTATAGTGCAATAATACCTTAAAAATAGAATTCTCTGAAGTTGTCAAAAGACCACAGCTACTCCAAGTCCCATAAACCACTCCCACTTTTTGTGAATAGAATTATATTGATAATTACTTTGCGTTCCTATTTTTAAGTGGCGATTAATATCATATGAAAAACCTGCTCCAAACTCGTAAGGAAAAAAGGAGATAGGATGGGGCAGTACTTTTTTCTCACTTAATTCTTTGATCCCATAAACATTGAAATGAATTCTCTTCGCAAGTGGTATTGACATATTGGAATATTGGGAAATATTTATAATTTGATTATTCATGAAAAACAAATTATCATTCATTCTTTTATTGTAAGTTTGTAAAAAATGATTAGTCAATATATCATCGTCAATTGGGGATAACCAATGGTATGTTAATGATTGTTTAAAATTTAGATATTTTTTCCACTCATCATTATCTTCTATTTGAGGATGTTCTAAAAGCGATTTTTCAAATTCTATTTTGATTTTTTTATTTATATATATTGGCATTTCTCCATTTAGCATTTTAGATAGTTTTATAGAGTCCTCCTTACCCCAATGTTCTTGGGCGTAGATTGGCTTCAATACAAAAGTGCCATTTATCATAAACAGACATATCATCATTCTTAGTATTTGCATAACTAATTGTTATTATATAAAATGCTTATTCGAGTAATCTAATAGCTTCTGTTATTTACTTTAGTACATCTAATTTTTTTATGCTTATTTGCCAAACCGTGATTGATCTACTTCTTTGTGTGCTTTTGGTTTGAAATCGCCAAATCTGTATGTGAAAGACAAAGAAATCCTTCTTGAATCCACAACTTCTTTCATCCGTAGATTCTGTGTTTGATATTGGAGGTTAAGTTCTTTCGGGGCCCATGAGTTGAATATATCGTTGACTTTCAGAGATAATTCCGCTTTGTTACGATTAAATGTCCATTTTATACCCGTATCAATGCGATACATGGCATTGATAGTCATAGGTCCCTGAATGTTACGTGAAATATAGGAACCGGATAATTCCGCCTTGATATTGGGTTTCGACGATATGGCAAATGTATTATCAAGATTGGTATAAATCGCTAGATTGTTTTTCGTGAAGCTTAGGTCATGATAATGGTCGCTTTTCATTTTGTCGTAATATCCGTTTAAGATAAATCTGGATTCAAATATCCTGCTTATCCGAAACGGAATCATCATGTTAAACCCTAACTTCGCTGAATAATCAAAGTTCAAAGTTTTATAAATCAGCATCAATCTGTCGGAGGACTGATAAGGTATCTGGCAGAAAAAATCATCTGTATAATTCGCGAATAACGTAAAAATATATTTACTATTCCAGATGTAGTTTAACTGAAACGAGTAGTTTTTTGCAGGTCTCAAATCCGTATTTCCCTGTATCTCTGTATATCCATTGAGGTAAGATGTTGTATTTTGCATTTCCCAATAACTCGGATAAACCTTATCAGAAGAAACTGACAGTTGAAAAACAGAGACAGGATTAGCTGTATAAGTAATTTCCATCATAGGGAATAGGCTTCGGTAGTCAATTTTCTTATGCTTATAATACTCTCCGGTCAAGGAAGCATTCAGGGAGAGATTGTTGGCAAAACGCTTGGAGAAACCTGCGTATAAATCATAAGTATACTCATTCAATTGGCTGTTACTGTCATAGTCTGACCAATTATGGCTGACAGAGGAATGATAGATTTGAGAACTCTTGTCTGAGGCGAAACTAAATTTAGTACCATAATTCAATGTCCAGCCTTTTCCCAGTGAATGGCTTTGATCTGCGTAGAATGAAAGACGGCGAATATCTTGCTTCGAGCGGGCATCAAAGAAATCTTCCTTGCCTTCCATCCTTTCCCGGTAATGCTGTGTCGTATGGTTTTTATAGGAAGTGAAGTCAATGCCTGTGCTAAACCCAAATCCGGAGGTGTAGTTCAACGCAATATTGTGCATTTGCACTGGCTTATCCGTATTTTTTTTATTTTCCGAATCTGAGTAGGTTCCATTAGAAGAATTGAAAGACCGCATCCACGGCTGAATTTCTGCAGTGTATGCTAGGGTGATTTTGTCCTTGTCGTTGATTAGCCAATCATTCCCCAAACGAATGGTATGGATAGGCTTGACGGAGTAACCTCGGTCGGATTGATTTATATCAGATACCTGATCATTGAATATATGTTGAGATATAATTTCCTGTCCTGTGCGAACCTGGTTGTAACCGAACGAATAGAGGAAATCTGTCAAGGTTTTAGGAGTGTTATATAGGATTGTGACACCTCCTTGAAAATTCTTATAATACCCTTGGTTATACAACGTATTTATTTGTCCTTGCAATTGCTGGGTGTCGTAAATTGCATTGTCAAGTACAAGGTTTATTACGGCTCCACGTACATGATACTGGGGAGGAGCACTATACATTACTTCTGCTTCCCGAATACGCTCTTTCGGCATATTTTTTAGCAGATTATTCAATTGGTTTTCATCCATATTGGTTTTCTTTCCATTGATTAGGATAGTCACGTTATTTGCCCCTATCAGTTGAAAAGTACCCTTTTGTATATGAATCCCAGGAAGTTTCAATATGGCATCATAGATGCTAGTTGCCATTTTGTCTGTTAAAAGCTGCGACATATTATAAGTCATTTTTCCGTCAATGACTCTCACCAGCGGATATTCACCTATTATAGACACTTCAGACAACATTTGACTTTTCTCATTCATCTGGATAGAGCCAATAGCCTTTGTGTTACATTTTTTTTGATACGTTTCGTACATCAGATGTTGAATGGTTATAATTACAGGAAGTGTATCTGTTTTTATACTGAATCTCCCAACGGAATCGGTATAGGCAGAATTCAAAAATACAGAATCAGTTGTCTGTAAAACAATTGTTGCAAATTCAATCGGGTTATTATCTCTGTCTGTAATTACTCCGGTTATTTTCTGTGCATATACATTGTTAATACACAAGGAAAGTATGGCACTTATTATAAATTTCATATCAATTCATTTTTATATAGTCATAGAAAAATATTTTAACACCCTTTATCAACAGGGCGGAATGTTATTTATAGATATTTTTTTCCTATATAATAAATCTATTATTCGAGGAATAATTTTTTTTACATATTCGCACATACTATGTGGCTTGTATAGTGTTTTGTGATTAAAATAGGAATCTGAAGCACAATGATATGTACATACGTTTTTCCATGTACACATCCTACACTCTTTAATACTATCAATATTTCTCTTTAATAAATTTTGAACTGATGGATTTCTGAAAATACTATTTTTTATGTCATCTACTTCATAAATATTGCCAATTTTAAATTCTAAATTACCGATAAAATAATCGCAGGAATAGAATGAACCGTCAATATCAAACCCCAGCATTGTATGACCGGCTCCACAAGGAGCCAATGTGCACAAATTATAAATATTCAAAGATGACAAATTATTCAGTAGATTACTAATATTCACTTCAGAAATATAGTCTTCAATATTATTACATTCATTATTTATCAAATTGATTTTCTCCATTAATTTGAGATTTGTTTCAATCAAATGATTAATGTTCACATCATATTTTTTATCAGCTGCTTTCCCAGAATGAAGTATAGGGCTAAAATTGAATTTCTTTATACCTTTGCCTACGTAAAAATCAAAATGATCTAATAGCTTATATTGATTGGCAGCAGTGACTACCGTAAACATTCCGGGGGAAATTCCAGCAGCCAACAAATAATCCAGTCCAATAAGCGACTGTTTTAATGAACTACTCCCGTTGAGTTGGCATCGATGTGAATTAGAAGCGGTATCAAACCCGTCTATGCTTATTCCAACATTAAAATTTTCTGCTTTTAGAAAACCTGCAATCTCTTTTGTTACTAAAGTTCCATTAGTTTGTATGTAGAATTTAATATTTTCAGAAATTTTCCTTATTTCCTTTACCAAAGGTACAAGTTTATTATAGTTCAACAATGGTTCCCCACCGTGAAATGATAAATTAAGAACCTTCTCTGGATAAGATTTACTCAATTTGCGCAATATGTATAAAACAGTTTCATTGCTCATTGATGTAGGAGGTTTTAAATCTGTATGAGCATAACAATAAGAGCATGATAAATTGCAACTCTTTGTATACCTAAGTACAACTTGGCAAACGTTGGAACTGGATATTTTGCATTGGCGCCTTTTTAACTTATCATGGAATGATGATGTATGATTAACTTTTAAAACCCCTGAATTGAAAAGTAAATTTAATAGTTGAATATGTTCAGGAAATGTTTCTTTAAATTTATTCAAGGTAATTTCTTTTTCTAATAGTTCTTCAACAAGATAGATACATGACTTATTAATAGTAGCCCAAGCTCCAGTTTCTTTAGCTACTAAAATCACATAGTCTTTATTATAATCATTAATTTCCACATCTTGCATGCTAAGAGTACTTTTAGTATCCTTGCAGTATTCTTCTATGTTAAATATATTTCCCATTTTTATAGTGTATATTGTTATTTACTAGCTCTTTTTAGAAAAGGAATCAATTCAAACATTCGTTTTTTAGACATCATGATTGCCATCTGTCCTTTGCTTCCTACAGGTATTTTCTGCATATCTATATCAGTAATACTTATCTCAATGAATTCATCTTTTCCTTGTGCAAATATATTTGTTATAACTCCTAATAGTAGTCTTCCATTTATTTTCAATGAAACGCGGCTTCCCTTAATATGAGACTGTAATATCCCAATATCAGTGTTTTCTATTGTGAAAAGCAATTCATTTTTATGTTCATTATTCTGGTTTCCATTATATATGACTGATATGTAAGTAAAGTGCGGATACTTTATTAAATACATACCTGCAATTATTAAGATACACATAATAAGCCACATTATCCCACTAATAATCAACCCACCAGGAACTTTGTTCATTATTTTTTCTAATTTCGGATTTTGTTCATTCATAATTATACATTCTTATTGAGTTCCAATTGATTTTCAATCAATTGATAATAAACACCTTGATGTGATATTAACGTTTCATGAGTACCTACTTCTACTATTTCTCCATGATGAAGAACGACTATTTTATCAGCATTTCTAACTGTGCTTAATCGATGTGCGACTATCACAACTGTCCTTCCCGAGTAAAATTTCTGCAAATTCTCCATGATGATAGTTTCATTTGTGGTATCTAATGAATTAGTTGCTTCATCTAGAAAAATATAATTTGGATTTTTATATATCGCTCTTGCTATCAATATTCGCTGCTTTTGGCCATTGCTTAATCCACAGCCTTCACTCCCAATTTTGGTTTCGTATCCTAGTGGGAGTGAGTTAATGAAAGAATCGATATTGGCCAACCGTGCTGCATAGTGTAGTCTGTCATAATCAAGCTCTTCATCAATAATGCCTATGTTTTTTGCAATTGAATCTGAAAATATGAATCCTTCCTGCATTACCACCCCACAACATCTTCTCCAGAATTTCTCGCTATAATCTGTTAAAGATTTTTCTCCAATACAAACGATACCAGAAGTTGGATGGTAAAATCCCAACAGCAATTTAAGTAAAGTTGTTTTTCCACTTCCACTTGTTCCTACTATGGCGGTTACTTTGCCGGCCTCAATAATAAGATTAATATTTTTAAGGGCCTTTTCTGCCTCAGGATTTCCATAACAGAAAGTTACATTCTGGAATATGATATTAGAACAACTAGGTATATTGGTAATTTTACTAACCCCTACAGGTTCTTCATCCGGTTTATCATATATCTCATTAATACGTTCTAAACTAATCTTAGCTTCTTGCGATTCTTTTATGAAATTTAAGAATTGATTCAATGGAGTATTCAACTGTCCAAGAACATATTGTATGGCAATCATCATTCCAAGAGTCATTTCCCCTTTTACTACAGATGTTGCTGCCAGATATGAGATAATGACATTTTTTATTTGGTTGATAAAGGCTCCACCTGCTCCTTGAAGTTGAGCAATTACCAAAGATTTTATATTGATTTGATAAAGCTTAAACTGAATATTTTCCCATTCCCATCGCTTCCCTCTTTCACAATTGTTTAACTTTATTTCTTGCATTGAAGTTACCAATTGCACTAAATTACTTTGATTAGATGAAGCCTCTCTAAATTCTCTAAAGTTTAAGACTCTGCACTTTTTAAGAAAGCTTAGAACCCATATAACATAAATACTACTTCCAATAAGAAAAAAAAGAAAAATCTTTAAGCTATATCGCCCGATAACAATAGAGAAAACAGTAAATGTTACAAATGAAAACACACTGCTAATCAATGTACTTGTTAAAAATTTCTGTATCTTATTATTGTCGCTTATCCTTTGCATAATATCTCCTGTAAGTTTTGTGTCAAAGAACGCAATGGGTAATTTCATTAATTTATTAAGAAAATCAGAAATAAATGTAATGCTAATTCGCTGCGTCATGTGTAGCATTAGCCAGCTTTGGAATAGTTCATTGCCTAATTGTCCTGCAATTAACATCAATTGGGCAATACAAATAATCAATATAATACTATTTTCTTGTGTAGTAATACCAATATCGACAATTGCTTGGGTAAGAAAAGGGAGAGATAAATTTAGAAAACACCCTATAGTTAAAGCTGTTATTAGGAAACTTAAATATTTCTTATGCGGCTTTAAATACTTAAAAAGACGTTTAAAAGGAAAGTCCTTTCGAGTATCTGGTTTATTTTCATAAAACTTTGATGTTGGCTTTAGTTGAAAGACTATGCCAACATTATTTTTCTTATCGGTAATCCAATGCTTTAAGAAATCGTCCTTATTATAAGTAAGTTTTCCAAAAGCTGGGTCTGCAACTAAAATTTTATTTTCACTTTTTATAGAATAAACTACTATAAAATGATTATTGTCCCAATGGATAATGCAAGGTAAATGGGTATTTTGTATCAATTGCTCCCAATTCATCCATACAGACTCTGTCTTGAACCCTATTGATTTTGCAGCACTGCTAATGCCTTTAAGAGAAGAACCATTACGCGTTAAATAAGATTTTTCCCTTAAAGTCTGCAATGAATAATATTGTCCGTAATATTCTGCAATCATCTGCAAGCATGTCGGTCCGCAATCCATTGCATCATATTGTTTACGAATAGGAAATCTCATAGAATACTATATAACCAAAGACTGTATTCAAATTAGCTTACTCCTTTTAGGAGAAGATTGCTCAAAATTAGATTTTGAGCAATCTTCAATTAATTTTCAATCAACTTTTAGAAAGTGATTGTCCAAGGTGAAAGACTGCCATTGTCTGACTCTGTAGCGACAGAGGCCACAACGCCATAAGCTTCTTCTTGAAGAGCTGACTTCAAACCGCCTTGAATTTGTTCTTCTTGCACTTCTGTCATTGTATTCAACGACTTAGTGCTTTCATTAAGTGTGTTCATAATAAAAATAAATTATTAAATTTTCCCTACTCTTTTAAGGCCTTTCGGGCACCGCCTATTTAAGTATTTATAATTTCAAGATTTGTTTATAAGAAATTTTATTCTTAACAGACATTTCATTGACTTTTTTTTCTATTCTTAGTATTTCAAAGTATCGGCAATTTTTCTCTATTTTACAATTTTCACAGTTAAAGCAAGTTGGAAAATCGTAATGTTGAAATATATTTTGAGGGGCTGATAAATCTGATATAACTTCAGCGGCCAGCTTTTTCCCATGAATCTGACTCATAATAAATTCAACCTCATCAAGAGGTAACTTATCTATATTAGCGAACTGGATAAAGTCGGAAAAAGCAGACAAATATTGATTCTTTATTGATTTGCGCTTAATATATATGTTGAGATATTTTTTTGCATTAATATAATCCTCTGCAAAATAGAACAACATACAGAGAAAGATATTAATATCCAAATTAAGAATACCTTCGTGGGTATTAAAAAGAAAATAATCATGGGTGATATCAATTGTATAACCACCTTGGATTCGGGACTCAATACCTTGTGCTAATTCTTTTACTTCAGCGGTAGACATATTTACTAATTTAGGATAAGACTTCATATATCCCAATATTCCATATCGAAATTTTTCTTCGTAAGCTTTTCTTGAAAATAAAACTTGGTTCATTCCAGGAATTATGATATAATAAGTTGGAAAATCCGTAATCGAATTATTCCTAATGTAAATATTGAAACCTAGTTGTTCTACAATATTGAAACAATATTGAAGATCACTATCATTCGAGATACCCCAAGTTGGATTTTCACCTGTATATTCATAAGAAGGTATTGGTGAAAATATGGATAAAGGCCATATTCCAGAACTAGATTCAAGTATTCTATGGTAGTTGGAATTTACAACCTCTTCATTAAGTGTATTCTTTTGATTATTAGTCCAACTAAAATCAATAGGCAAACCGATAAATCCCTTGGTTGATTGATAAGCTTCATTCAAACAGCGATCTACGGCTATATAAGGAACGAAATCAGAACCAAGTTTAAAGTTATATAAATGATTTTGTTTATCAATAATGATAGCTCCATAAACAGGAAGCCCCTTTCCTAAAGAACAATCTTTAATGATTATCTCATATCCTTTTTTTTCTATTAGGTATTTGATTTTCTCATAGACAGGAGTATCTGAGAATTCGTCTATTGGAATAGTTGGAGGAGTTAATTCTCCATAATATATATTCTTTAGTGCATATCGTTCAAATATCTCACAAAAGCCATGTAGCAAGGCTTCACTTTCTGAATTACCGGCAGTCATACCATTTGATCCAATAGCATGCAAAATCAAATCAATGGGAACAAATACTTCATCATTATCTCTTTTTGAGAAACAAGGAATCATTAAAATGTGATTTTCTTCTATTTTAATCACATCAATTAAAATGGATTTAAGTTCTTCTATGTTATTTGCATGATACAACAACATTAATTCACTTCCAAATGAAGTTAATACTTTTTCTAAAGTCCAATATTCTTCACGCTCATCATATCTAAAATCTAGAGCAACATTTTCTTTATGTATTTTTTTCTTATACATAGAGTCAGGTGGGAGAGTATTTACAAACTCCTTTGTTCCATAAAAAGTATGTATATAATCGCAAAGAAATCGGTTTTGTATTTTTTCCATAAACTCAGCATATCCACTTGCTAAAGCATATTCAAAAGTAGAACCTTTACCGTTCATTCCAATTCCTAGCTTGGCTAAATCGTGATTTCCTAAAATGACTCTACATGCAAATATATTGTCACAATTAGCATTGCTATCCAATAGCAAAAGATCTAAATCCGTCAAGATAGACCTGATGAGATTAATAGTCCTCTCAGGCGTTTCATCTTTATATTCTTTGTACTTTTTCATAAAAACATTTTTTTATAATTGATTTTGAGTTATTCTAGAATACTGGTTCAATACAGCAACAAATATAATATGTTTTTATTACAAACAGTCTATACTGTAAATAAATTAACATTAATTATACCTACACAATGTCAGCGTAACTACTCAGCGAATAATTATAATTGAAAATCAGTCATTTACATAAATAATAAATAGAAAAAGTAGAAAAGCTTTATGAAAAACAGAACATAAATCTTTCTATTTGCATATGAATCATTTACTATTCTATCTATTTGAAAGGCTTTTGTGTCAGATAGCTTTCAGATGATGAAATTATTTGCTGAGTAGTTACATGTCAGCAGAGTTTAATACAAAGTCATGCAAATTAGTTTATATTCCTGATATATAAATGATAATTTGCTCTTTAACTACGTATTATTACAAATACTACTTTTGCTTATTTTGATAAATAGGCGATTAACAGTTATATGCAAATCTCAGAAGAATTAATATTTAGAGAAAATTTCTGCCGAACTACCAAAAATCAAGTAGATAGGCAATCTAATCAATATACATTGAAATATTTCTCACAGATATTAGTGTTGATAACAGAACTTGATTGATGAAACTTCCGCATTTATCATCATCCTATAGTGTAGCTCAAATAGATTGGCTATATTAGGAATATACTGAAATATCCCCAAGAAAATAGAAATGTTTTTTTTGAGTGTAAGACAAAAAGATTTCGTTGGACTAAAAAATATGTGAAATAAGAATCAACTTAATCGAAGCAAAAAAATGGCCATTAAGCATTTGTCAATAACCGTGCTTCATATTTAATCTGGTTTATACAGATGTCTATGGTACGCAGTGGCCATTATTAAGGAATGGAGAGTTGAAAAAATATGGCAATATAGATGTCGAATAAGAGTAAATTAGAGTTATATTCCCTAGGCCATTCAAAAAGTATTTTTTCATTTTCTTTTTGTATTATCATTTGAACAAAGCGAAAAATCTGCAAACATTTAGCGGGTGTCATTACAGAATGACAAAAAATTACTTCATTAAAGATTATATTTTAAATTGCAGAAATCTATTATTGTATTTCAGGAATAATAGATTTCTGCAATTTATCTATAAAGAAGCTCTAATATTACAATGTTTTTCATTTTTTAGGTTTCCTATATATGGTGTAAACATAACCATTACTATAAGTTGCGATTGTTTTTCTTAACGAATCATGGACATAACCATTACTATAAGTAGCGATTGTTTTTCCTAATGAATCAAGGACGTAGCCATTACTATAAGTAGCGATTGTTTTTCCCAATGAATCAAGGACGTAGCCATTGCTATAAGTTGCCATTATGACTACGCCATTAGATTTTGCTATATAGTTATTATTGCCTGTGATTATATGTAATGGCTTGCAAGAATAAATTATGCAACAAAGTAATATATACAGCCACTTTATCATAATAAAAATATTAATAGTTCAACGCTTTTCTGGTTAAGTCTAAAGGTTCGTTAATCTTCCCCTTTAATCTAATTTTTTTTATTGCATTTCCATTAGCATCTAAAGGTTCAATTTCATAATCAACATCAGCACAAGATATACCATTCCATCTTCCATAAATAGTGAAACGTCTCCCTGAACGACCTTCCACAAGAGCATTATAATCACAAGACACATGGTAATTTTTGACAACGGCTGTAACTCTTACAGAAGAAAGAGGTTCTACAGTAACTGTTTGGTTAAACATATATGAAATGTTTTTTACAGTACCATTTGTATATGAAAATCCATAAGTATTGCTAGATGAGAGACTACCACCAAAAGAAAAAATGGGAGTATTTATTCCAGTATTTGCGTTAACAGTCGTAGTATATGAATTACTTTCTTGAAATGAGGATGATACATTTGCTCCTTCTGTATATTGAATAGTCATCTGAGTAGGAGTTGTATATCTATTGTGAACTGTACCACGTAATATATAACTTGGCTTTTCTTCAGGTGTAACTCCTGCCAAATCATATGTTGGACCGCTAACTATAGTCAAATCTTCAACTAATCTAATTTCAAATTCTTGCGTAGCACTATTTCTATATTTATCAAAATATATCTTTGAATTTTTCACACCAATGACTTCATTATATACATCCCACATTCCACCAGGACCTTGTGCTATCGCATCTGCATTCTCTAATATATTAGATTTCTCTCTTTGCTCTCCCTTGAGAAAATCCCAGCAAGCTCCCTGAGAAGAAGTTCCATCTTTAATATATAAAACACGTACATCTGGAGCATTAGTATATACTCCCAAAGACAACAAATGATCTTGATAATCCTTGATGTATATATATCCAGTTAATGGCATTATGTACAACTTAAATTTTTGATTATCAGAGTCATTTCTAGGCTCCATGCTTACTTCAGATTGCACTCCATTGGAGGTTAAATATCTCGCCTCAGAGTTATGAGTGTTTTCTCTTACAATTATGTTTACAGGAAGTTCTCTTATATCAAAAAATGAACTGTTCTCATTTATAAAATAAAGACTTAGATCTTTTCGTTTATGAGGAGATTCTGGCACAGGTATAATCTCTCCTTTATCAATACTATCAACATTTAAGGCACGAGTTTGAATAATAGAATTATCAATTTCTAAAACGTCATTGTAATCATTTCCACATGAGTGCAAAAGTAAGCTCACAACGATTGCGGCGATAACAAAAAAAATCTTTTTCATGAATTTAATTTTTAATTTACAAAACTGTTAAATGTTTTTAAAGTTGCAACTTTTTGCAAATATATAACAGTATAGACTGTTTATAAAATAATCAATGAGCATTTTGTGATTAATTAACATATCTCAAAACATAACTAGGACTGTTTATTGAATAAAAGTTTTTGTAAATCAATTATTTACATCGAATTTGTATAAAGAAAAACAGATGAGGAGAGAAATATTAATTTTCTATTTGCATACTCATTCTTCTGTATTCTACCAATATGGAATATTTTTTAGATAGCTTTCTTTTTCCGAAAAATCTCGTTAATCATATTCTTTACATCCTTATTTACTTGAATGAAATTGGCATATAAGATACGCTCTCTCGCATCTTTGGATTTGAACGTATAGAATTTTGGCAAGGGTATATATTCCGATTCCTCTTTTTGAATGGATGCCATATCAAAATCTGTCTTGCAGAAGAATTTGGAGGTCTTAAATTCCTCCGCTTCTTGTATGTTCAGCTGGTCTCGCATTCCGATTTTTGTTTTTGTGAAGTCGCGTGCCACCTGTCCGCATATCCAACCCGTAGCCATATCGGAAATCTTACTGGCAGGCACAAGGTTATCCATATTCTCATTCAGGTTGATGCTTGTCTTGTCCCGGTCTATCGTCACGCCTTTCTTCAATTGCACCACCTTGCCGAAGATGTCATTACTCAGCCACTCCAAGGTTTCTTTCGCACGTGCTGAGCCCGATACTACATTGCCCACCGTTGTGATAATCTTCTGCATACCCACCTTGCCATAGTCCGCTTCGAGTTGTGGAAGTTCTTGAAAGCCCAACGCCACACTTACTTTGTTACTTCGTGCCGTACCTATCAGCCGGTCTATTTTATGGAAGTATAGTGTAGGCAGCTCATCCACGATGATGCTCACCGGGATATTTTTCCCTTGGCCGGTATTCACTCTCGTTACTAGTCTGTTTAATATCAATGCGTTCAGTGCGCCGATTATTCCTTCCATTTCCGGGTCGTTGGCTATCAGCAGATAACTCGGGCTTTTCGGGTCACTTACCTTTAAGTCAAAATCATCACCGTCTTTGTGGAATATCCAATAGCTTTCTTTGGTGGCAAGTCGGGAGGTATAGACACGTAGTGTACCAATCATACCCTCTAATTGTTCCATTGCCTTGTTTTTCAAGGCTGTTTGAAACGGTCCCAACAGCGGAGCCACCTCATTGTCTGTTTCTAGTACCTCAAAAATGGTTTGGTAGCTCTCGTTCAGGAAGGATAGGATATGCGGCATATCCGAATATTTGCCCAACCAGTAGGCGGGTTCCACCTCATTTCCTTGTGCGTCAAACACCCTTCCGGTCGGTTTCAGCCGTTTGGTCTGTGGTTCTTCTGTCATTTCCGCACACAGTTTGTTCCCCTCCTTGTCGTAAGGTTCTTTCTTATAGTTTACAAAAAAATAGATGCAAGCGGCCAAGAAGTTTACCGCCGAGGTTTGGAAGAACTGGTCGCTACCGCCACCGCCTTCCTTCTTACCCTTTTGCAGAGATTCCAACAGTGTCTCGGCCGTCTCCGAAGCGGCTGCGAGATTATTGATATACTTCTGCTGAATAGGGTTTACCCGTCTGGAGTATTCCACATCCACAAAATTGATCACCGAGAATTTGCAGCCTTCGGGAAGATTGCCGAGCTGTTGGTTTTTAAGGTAATGATAGTACAGTTTGGTGGCAAGTGTCGGCCATTTGTAATCATAGACCACCATTGCAAAGCCCTTTGCCGAGTGCTGACGGATAAACGGCTCGATAATCGAGAATGTCTTTCCCGAACCGGGTGTGCCGACAACCCATGTGCCACGAAAAGGATTGGTGATGTTGCACCAGCCTTTGCGGAACTTGCCTTTATAATAGAACCGCATCGGGATATTCACAGAATATTTGTTTTCCACCAGTTCTGTACATTGCTCAAAGCTCTCATTCTCCAGATTGAATCGGTCTTTCAGCAACCCTTCCTTTAGGAACTTCGATATATTGTCCAACGCCACGTGTACCAATAGGGTTCCGATTACTGAGGACACCATATATAAAACAATGTTCAACCGAAGGGAATATAGTCGAAAGTCTATCGTAAAGCTGAATAGCCATACAGCAACAATCAGCAGTGCGATACCGCTGACCAATGGATAAAGCACCTGTTTACGTGCATTAAATTCCAGATGTTTCTTGTTTCTCGTTCCAACGCAGGTGATACATATTAATGCGAACGTGGCAATTTTACTGTACACCAAGTGCCCGTCATGGTAAAGAAACCAGCTTTTAATACGGCTATGCACATCGCATACCACTCCGTTCCAGTAGTCCAGTACCTCCGGGTCAATGGCATACATGAAGAACTCTATAAGTAAGGATACATAGATTGCCGTGCGGAATATCTTATAGACTCCCTGTAACTCTTTGCTCTCTTCCATAGTGATATTGTTGGATGATTATTCATTTAGTGTGATTATCGGACGTACTTTGTGTGCTTGCCATTTAGGAGTTTCTTGTATCGCACCGCTGCCGGTTGAGTAAAGCCATGCTTTGGCTATCTCCTGTCCGGCTACTTCAGTAGAAGTCCAGTACCAACATTCGTTGGCATTGTCCGGGATAGACACACCACCGCACTGCTCGATATACGGATTCACCACTTCACGGCTGGCATACAGTAATCGCATCTGTGCCACCGAAGGCACGTAGGCACTCTGCCCGTATCGCCACAGGTCAAACACCTGCTCAGCCATTGGCGAAGCTGTTTCCGTGGTCTCATACAAGGCAAACGTATTCTCATTGCCGTCCAAAGCCGCCAAGTCAGCCGATGTGCCTTGTGCAATCCCGATGCTGTCCGCGAATGCTTCCGGCGCAAGGTCATGCAGATAGACTGCATATCCGTTTCCTGCTACCGTTTCATCCCGGTTCAGGTGGAACACTACGGCAATGGCTTCCTTTCCCGATTGGTTGTAATCCTCATAGCTCATTACCTCACCGTCTGTACAAAGGATATGGCCCACCTTCATACCGGTGTCCGGGAAATCCCGATGTTCATCACAAGCCGCCAACCCCAACATAGTGGCCAGCATCATACCCAAGGCCATTCTCCCTGGTCTCATTCCTTTCCCTACCTTATTATATATAGCTTTCGCTATTCCTCCGATTCGTATCTTTATTCCATTCATGTTCTGTATCTTATTTATCATTATCCGTATTCATTATTTATCCCTGCCATTATTCATTATTGTGTCAGGTAGCCGGTTCTTCATTCCTCATTCTTAATTCTTTATTTCACCGGCAGCTTCACCCCGATAACCACTCCCGTGCGAAACAAATCCTCCCCACCAATCACCAGGTCGCTTTTCACCTGCCAGTACACCTGCCACCCCTTGCGTAAGGAGTAGCTATGCTCATATCCTACGTGTACGCCGCCCACTACGCCGTGTCGGTCAGAGCCGAGCGAACCGCCTATGCGCAGGTTGCCGTGGTGGTTACGTCCTCGTGTCACGCAAGGCTTGTAGCCTACGCCCAAGCCCCACGTGTTGTAGTTGTTCCAGAACGACTTCGGGCACACGTGGCCGCACGAAGCGCATTCGTCCCATTTCAGATATACGTTCCCGAAATATTCCCAAGCGTTATGATAGCGTGTCTCATGCTCGTAAGCCACCGTCAAGTCCATACCTCGCTCATACAAGAATCCGGTGCCAATCTGCAACCTCCCTTTATGGTCGTCCGCAAATCCCGGGACACAAGTAGTAAACAGGATTACCACTGCCGCAAATATCTTTTTATAATAAAAATTCTTCATTGCTTAATTCCTCATTCTTCATTAAGTAAGACTTCATTAAAACTGTCCGCACTCAGCACATCCTCATAGTCGATGTTCAGCGAGATATTGCGCCCCGAAATCTGCTTTTCGCTTAGTTCAATGGTCAGCACCTTGTCATTGGGGAAGGTCATTTTCCGTATCACCACGATGTTACGGTAGCCGTGCAGGAACGATTTACCCTGTTCCAGTACCATTTCCGGTTGCAGTTCTATCACTTGCGCATTGCTGGCTTTCGACACCTTTTTGTCAGCGAGTTTCACTCGTATCTCGTCTATATCGAAACGGATGCGTGTACGGTTCTCTATCGAGAAGTCAAGGAAGAAGTAATCGCCTACGGTATAAATATTGTTCAGGCGTATATTCATACGGTGTTGTTTGCAGCTTACGTTCCGGTATCTAGCCGGAGAAGTCCATACCCTACGGGCAAACCGGTATATGTCCTCTGTGGAGAGCGACACCGCCGGGTTATGGTAAGCTGTGGTCTCTGCGGCGTGTATTTCCTTGTCCGTCACCGCCTCTTGCAGCCGGGTGGTGTAAACCAGTGCGTATTGCGTTCGGTAGCGTTCCGTCACGATGGTCACAATGGCAAGCACCTCGCCGTCTTCGTGTCCCGCCTCTTTGGGTTTCAGCCGGATAGTATTGTTGATAGGCTGGTCTCCGGCAACCTTATCCGTGGAAATATCCACGAAGCGCACCGGCTCGGTAGCTGTTATCACCGTTGTCACCTGTTCATTCACCGTCAGTTGCTCCATTTCCTCATACGTGGTCTGTGCCGCCAGCGGACAAACCGCCAATACCTCGGCCACCAGACTCAAGATTTTAATTCGTGCATTCATTCTATTTTCTTGTTTATTACATTATCATTCATTGTATATACTTCCGCTATGCTTCTATTTCCTTTTCTCTCTGCCATTTACCAGATACACAAATGTGCCGTACTTCAGTTTGGCCTTGTTTTTCTTCACCGCTTTCGATAGAGCGTTGCTCGTTCGCTGGTAGGCATTCTGTATAGCCTGCATTCCCCATTGGGAGAAAGCGTTTCCCGATGTACCGTTATTGATGTTCATCGTGCTGTTCATGGCGTTGGAAGCCACATCCTGTGCCGTCTCCCGGAAAGCGCTGCCCGGTACGTACAGCCCTTCCAGTCCGTCCGTGTCATAGAGCGACAGGTTTACTTTCACCAGTTCATCGTCCACCAATATGCTTTTCACGCTGCCTTTCACACGCTGGTTGCCGAAGCCGCTCATCGTAGCATAGAGGTATGAGCCTTTGGGTACCACCGTCTCATTGATTTCCACATCATCGAGCAGGCGGAGCCGCACACGTGAGCCGTCCACCGCCTTAATGTTCTCGTCAATGATTGCCTTTATCAGCTTGGGTTCAGGCGCGTTCTCCGCAAGGGTGTGAAAGTAGTCGGAGGAAGTCTTGATTTTCTTCACCACCTGACCGGTCTCCGCATCATCGGCAATCTCATGCACGATGTTGTCGTTCACTTCCACATTTCTGTCCGTCACCGTTCCTGTCGTCATCGGTCTGGAAACGGATGTGTCAGTATTATCCGGTGTAGGTTCCAATCCTTTTCGACCCTGCAACCTCGCTTCGGCAAGAGCCTTGTCCAGTTCCGCCAACGCTTCCTTGCGCCGTTGTTCGCTTCGGGCAATGCGCCCGTCCTCGTCGGGCAAGGGTAGAGAAACGGTGTCATTGTTCATTGCCTCGCCTTTTTCGGCGCTTTTTCGCAAGCGTTCCTGCATCTCACGCAGCCGCTCCAGTTCTTTCGTCCGCTTGTCCGCTTCCATGTCGAGCAGGACGAGGTCGTCTTCCGTATATTTGGATTCGTATGCTTCTTTGTCATCTTCATTGTTGTTGCGTTCTATATTCTCCACGGCGGAAAAGTCCTGTATCCTGCCGTATGATTTCACCATGCTCTCATATTTGCCATCGATGCCACCGTTGTTATCCACACGTGCTTGCGGAAGTTCCGGATTCAGGAACTCCGTCGTTTGCAGGGCATTCTCCGTTCTCGCCGGTTCAGTGTCGAAAATATCAAATATCAGATAACCGCTAATCAGCAGTAGCGGATAGAGAATGGCAGGCAGCACATACTTCGGCTGTTTGAAATTAATTTTGTCTGTTATCATCATGTGTCTTGTGTCTTTGTTTCAATAATTGTTCCTGGTGTTCCGTGGCGGTTATGCGTTCTTCTGTTTGGTGGATTTGATATACCGCTACCATCCGGTAGATGTTATGCCCCAAGCAGGTCAGCACAATGCCGAACACAATGGCAAGAAACCACCGGGGATGTTTGCAGGCAAAGCGTTGTACGCTCCCTGCCGCCTTGTCGAGTTTCAATAGCCGGGCAGCCTTGCGGCCGGCCGCCACCTCTTTCTTATACCTTTCTTTGTACTTCGGATCGTCCTTGTCAGGCATCTTTTCTCCGAAAACCATTTTCTTCCAGCTCATATCAGAAATTGTTTTTATACTTTTGTTCAATGTCTTTGTTCAGCAGGGTGCGCCAATCCACTATCAACAGCCCATGCGGATTATTATCCGTCCGGGGCACTCGCTTCAGTTTGCCGGCCGTCACCAGTTCACGGGTGAGAATGGAAGTCCTTCGCTCGATGCGTTGTCTCCCGTAATAGGTAAACTCCATTTTTTCCTCGTTGAAGTTGATACTGTCACAAAATATCGAGAATACCGCACTCGTTCCCATGATGTTGTTATAAAATCCCTTTTCTTTCAGCGTGTTGTATTGCGCCAGTCCGGTCTCATCCACCAGGTACATCGCCTTATCCATAGTGTAGCGGATATACTTGTCATCCGGTGCCAACGTGAAGAAAAAGTGGTGGAACATTTCTACATGGCTTTTCGCTTCCACGTCAAGCGTTTCCTCCATCGTGGTCCGTTGTACCAAAATGGGTACATTGCCGTCCAGTACATACACTTTCTGCTGGGCATCTGTCACCATCATCCTTGCCGTCCAGATGCTTGACAGGCTGATGAGCACACATCCGGCAAGAAAAAATCCGCAGAATATCGTCACCAGCTTGATTTTGTTCTCTAAGTTTTTGATTACCATACTGTTTTTCGTGTTTTATTCAATTTATTCCTTATCTTCCGAAATTTTTCATTCAGCATTCTCAATTTTTCATTATTCCTTATTTCGTCATGTGTGCTATAGCCCCCGTAGTGGACATTTTCACCTGTTGTGCCACGCCTTCACCGAAGTTTCGGGTAGAGAATGCCGTATCACCTTCAGGTATCATCCACGCCGCCAAGTCCGGCACGAGATTCAGGCATTTTAAAGCCACAATGCTGGCTGCCATGAGGTAGCCGGCCGAGAAGAACGAGTTTTGCAGGTATGCCGCCATTGTCTGCTCACTGGCGGTTATCGCTGTCAGGTTCTCCACTTGTATGCAAAGGACAATGTCAAACAACAGCAGCACGTAGAAACCGACGAAGTACAACATGGCACCATAGAAATGCACCGTCAGATACCTTGTCATCCATTTCGCCCACGCACCTTCCCACTTGGGCAGCAGACTGAAAGCCCACTGTATCGGCCCGAAAATGGTGAGCATTCCCAAAAGAATTTGCTGACAGTAAATCGTAGCCCATTAGCCAATGTATTGAAACGAAGGGAAAATAAAAACAGATAAAATCTATATAAATACTGATTATCAATGTATTATTAACTAATGATGATTTCTGTTGTATTCCTTAAAAATCTCTATTATTCGACATTTTTGTTACCTAAAACGATACTTATATCCGGATTATTTGTTACCTTTGTATATGGATATAAATCATTGATATACAATGGGAAGAAAAAAGAAATCATTAATAGAGAAATCTCCGTTCAAGTTACGTCACCGTAAACTGGCGGACGGACGTTTATCCCTGTTTCTTGACCGTAGTGTAGACGGCGGGCATGAGTACGAGTTTCTGCAACTCTACCTCATGCCGGAAACATCTGCCAAAGCAAGGCGGCAAAATGCGCAGACACTCCGCAAGGCGGAAGATATTCAGCGAGAACGGACAGAAGCCCTGCTCAATGCGAAGGTGGGAACAGTACCGGAAAGCAAATCTTCCGATATGCTGCTGTCCGACTGGATGACCATTGTCCGCAAGAACCACGAACACCGGGAAGCACGCGACCTGAACGGAATCGACAACGCCCGTAAAAACTTGCTGAAATTCCGTGCAGATGTCAGGCTCTGTGATGTGGACAGACAGTTTTACATTGATTATATCGACTGGCTTCGTTCTTCCTGCAAGACCGCATGGGGAAAACAGATTACTTCCAAGACGGCTCATTCCTATTATACCACTTTGCGTACCGCTTTGAACGAGGCTGTACGTGAGAGACTGATTGAATCAAATCCTTGGTACAAACTGGAGATGACCGAGAAAATCAAAGTTCCCGAAAGCAAACGGGATTTTCTGACCATCGAGGAGATAAAGAAAATGATAGCCACGCCATTTTTTAACGAGCAGGTACGGCAGGCATACCTGTT
>CDYK01024179.1_pt1 | contig 48970 bp, 46 predicted proteins | sample 554841 | NCBI WGS metagenome assembly CDYK01 (sample SAMEA3182102, study PRJEB8094) | gut metagenome | biome: human; feature: gut; material: Stool; isolation source: human stools | place: Canada | collected 2013-02-18
TCGATACGGGCATTCAGCCGGTTGGTCTCCTCGTTCAGGCGGTTGATTTCGAGTTGGAGCATCTCGTTCTCGGTGGTCGTGCCAATCTGGTAACGCCCCTGTGCGAAACGGTAAAGCGTGTCGGCATGGGCAAAATTCTGGCACGCCGTGGCATAGTTGCTCTGTGCCATGGCCAACGCGAAGAACTTGTCCACAGCTCGTGCGGCTACCAACTCCATCGTCTCCAGATAAGACCGCTGCGCCTCCTCGTAGCGCACCGGTTCGATACGCCGCCTCCACTTCAGGTTGTTGTACCCGAAAAGCGACTGGCTGTAGCCGATGTTGACCGGCACGCTCTTCCATGAAAAAGTGCGGTCGCTCAGCAAATCCGTACGCAAGAGGGAGGATTCCAGGGACAACGTGCCGCCCGTCCAACTGACATTCTGCTGCACACGCAGGGACAGGTCGGTGTTCAACAGGTTTTGCTCGACAAAACGCACCGACCCGTCTTCCATCGTGATTTGGTTGATGGAACGGTCGAGGTTCGGCCCGGAAGTCAATGTGAGCGAAGGCAAGTAATCAGCCCGGAACGAGCGATAGTCCCAATAGGCCGAGCGGAATGTATGGCGCGCGGCCAACGCGTCGGGCGAAGACTGGCAGGCCCGGAGTACCACGTCGTCCAGTCCCCAACCGCCCGAGGGCGGAAGAGGCTGTGCCGCCGTCCCCATGCCCCAACACGCCACGTATGCCACGCATCCTATCCGCATTCTGATGTCCATAAGTCTTTTTATCATTCGGTTACAACTAATCATATCCAATTTGCGTGCCAAAAACGCAAACGATTGTATTCCAGACGCGTACCCCATCCACACCGGAAAGCGAGTTGTGCGGATTTGCACTTTTTATGTGCGAAAATGCACATCCGCACACATTTTTGCGTAACTTTGCCTCGCATCAAATACCATATTCTATGCCTGCATTAGGAAAAATACTCATCATAGACGACAACGAAGACGTGCTCTTCGCCCTCCATCTCCTGCTTGAACCCTACGCGGAGAAAGTCAAGGTCATGCGCTCGCCCGACCGTATCGTACATTTCATTACCGACTTCCGGCCGGACATCGTACTGCTGGACATGAACTTCACCCGCGACACCGTGAGCGGACAGGAGGGCATGGACTGCCTGCAGGAAATCCTGAAACTGGACCGCCATGCCGTGGTGGTCATGATGACGGCCTACGCCGACACGGACAAAGCCGTGCAGGCCATCAAGGCCGGGGCTACGGACTTCGTGTCGAAACCTTGGGAAAACGACAAGCTGCTGGCCACGCTCCACGCCGCCATGAAGTTGCGCCGCTCACAGACGGAGGTGGGACGGCTCGAGGAGCGTGTGGAAGCCCTCAGTGCCGAACGGGAAACGCCGCACCCCCTGCTTATCGGCGAGTCGGAGGGCATGAGGAACATCGTCTCCACCATCGGACGCTTGCGCGAGGCCGACGTGAACGTGCTTCTGTTGGGTGAGAACGGCACGGGGAAGGACGTAGTGGCCCGCTATCTTCTCGCCCATTCGTCGCGCGCGGCAGAACCGTTCGTGACCATCGACGTGGGTGCCGTGCCGGAAACCTTGTTCGAGAGCGAACTGTTCGGATACGAGAAAGGTGCCTTCACCGATGCCCGCAAAGAAAAGAAAGGACGGCTGGAACTGGCCCATGGGGGTACGCTCTTCCTCGACGAAGTGGGCAACCTCTCCCCCGCCGCCCAAAGCAAGCTGCTCACGGCCTTGGAGAAAAGGCGCATCGTGAGGCTCGGCGGCACGCGCGAGATTCCGATAGACGTGCGCCTGATATGCGCCACCAACGCCGACTTGCACGCGCAGGTGACGGAGGGTACGTTCCGGCAAGACCTGTTCTACCGCATCAACACGGTGGAAATCCACATCCCGCCCCTGCGCGAACGCGGCGAGGACATCCAACTGCTGGCCGACCATTTCTTGCGGACGTACGCACGGAAATACAAAAAAGACATCCGGCAAATCGCACGCGACGCAAGGGGCAAGCTGCAACGGTATGCCTGGCCGGGCAACGTGCGCGAACTGCAACATGCCATCGAACGCGCCGTCGTGCTCTGCAACGCCGACACCCTCCATGCCGACGACTTCCTGTTGCATGCCCCGGCACCGCCCGTGGCCGACGGCGAGACCCTCAACTTGGAAGCGCTGGAACGCAACGCCGTGGAGAAAGCCGTCCGCCTGTGCGAAGGCAACATGAGCCGTGCCGCCCAGATGTTGGGCATCACGCGCTACTCGCTCTATCGCAAACTCGAAAAATTAGGCCTATGAAAATACCCCCTTCCTGGCAGACAGCCGCCTGCGGTGCCGGCCTGTTCCTGACGGCCTCCGCCGCCTGTTTCTGCGCTGCGGAGCAACTGTGGCTCACCGCTGCCGTGTGCGTCGCGGCCTTCGTCGGCCTGTATGCTTCCCTCCACCACCGGCAGACACGCCAAATCCGGCTGTTGCGCTCTTTCATACGGGGCATCCGCCACAGCGGGTTGAAAGAGATTCCCCGTTTCGTTCCGGAGGAATCCGCCCATGCACTCGGCCTGGAACGGGAAATCGAACACACGCTCGCCGCATACCGGCAACAACTGTTCGACGAGGCCACCCGCCAGAAATATTACCAACTCCTGCTCGACCACGTGGACACCGGCATCGTCTCGTGCGACGGCGAAGGGCACGTGGAATGGATGAACCGGGCGGCTACGGCACAAGTCGGTACATGCCGGCGCGTGCCGGAGGAATGGTTGCGGCGGTCCGGACCGGAGGCGCGCGTAGTACCGGTGGAACGCCACGGGCAGACGAAAGACCTCCTGCTCTCGTCCACACGCTTCACTTTGGATAACCGCCCACGGATACTCTTCACGCTCAAAGACATACACCACGTGTTGGAAGAACAGCAACTGGAATCGTGGAAGACGCTCACCCGGGTACTGACCCACGAAATCATGAACTCCCTCACTCCTATCCTGTCGCTGAGCGAGACGCTCACCCGGCAGGCTCCCACGGCAGAACCTTCCGCCAAACAGTACGGCCAGATGCAGCAAGCCTTAGAGGCCATCTACCGCCGCAGCAAAGGCCTGCTCCACTTCACGGAGAACTACCGCAAACTGACCCGTGTGCCCCCTCCGCAATACGCAGCCATCCGTGTGGACGAGCTTTTCGACGACCTGAAGAAGTTGTTCGAGGGCATACATCTCACCTTCGACCAACCTTATCCCGGTTTCACGTTCCAGGCCGACCGCTCCCAAATCGAACAGGTCTTGATTAACCTGATTACCAACGCACGCGACGCATCCCCAAGCCCCGAAAGCGAAATAAAAATCCACTTGCGCCGGAACACGGCCGAAGACGAAGTGCAAATCAGCGTGCAGGACTACGGACAAGGCATCCCCGTGGAAGCACAAGAGCGCATCTTCGTCCCGTTCTACACCACCAAGCCGAACGGTTCGGGCATCGGACTGGCCTTGTGCAAACAAATCGTCAACCAGCACCACGGCTACATCACCCTGCATTCCACTGTGGGGAAAGGCAGTCTGTTCACCCTCTGCCTGCCGCGCAACGGCCTGCGTGCGCCCCAAACTTGAAACGCACAGGACGAAAGCTTATATACAGATTTTTTACCGTCGTCACTTCATTCTATTATTCACTATAAATCAACGACATACGACATCAAAATCAATCTCCTGAGAACGGAAAATCGTTTGCCGCAGAATGAAAAATCGTTTGGCTGAGATTGATTTTCCGTTCTGCGCCAAACGAAACGAAGCTTTCAGCAGGGGAAAAATGTAACGCTTTCGGAAGAAAGCGAAGTTCCTTCACATCCATTCAAAAGACAGGGCAAACCGCTCCTACCACGTTAAATATTATTAGAAAAGGATACAGGATAAAGAATAAATCCCTACCTTTGAATCAATAAGGTATAACCATCAGTTTGAACATGAAGAAATATATATTGCCGGCATTTTGTTCCCTTTTGCTTTCCTTGCCTTCGCAAGCGCAGAAGAACGGGCAGGCCATACCAGCCCCGACGGCTGAATATTATATGAATCATTACCAGTTTGACGAGGCGGAAGAACTCCTCAATCAGGACATTAAGAAGCTGAAACGCAAACGGCAACCGACCGACGTGGAAGAAGGAAAATTGCAGGAAATAGCCCGGTTGCGCTCCATGATGAGAGCTACGGAACGGGTGACGGTCATAGACAGTCTGGTCGTAGACAAGAATACGTTCCTGAACCACATCAAACTCAGTCCGGAAAGCGGGGAAATCAGTCCGTATAGCACATTTTTCCACCGTACGGATGAAAACGGTTGTACGGTCTATCTGTCCGAATTGGGCAATAAGATATATTTCGCTCAACCGGATGAGAACAAATACCTGAGATTGTTTACCAGCGACCTTGTGGGAGGCCAATGGACAGCTCCTCATAAATTGGACGAGTTGGACGGAGATGATGCGCAGAACTATCCGTTCATGCTTTCCGACGGTATCACGCTTTACTATGCCGCCCAAGGAGAGGAAAGCATCGGAGGATATGACATATTCGTGACACGCTATGACATGGATGAAAAGAAATTCCTCTATCCGGAAAATCTCGGCATGCCTTTCAATTCCCCCGCCAACGACTACATGCTGGCCATTGACGAGTTCAACCAACTGGGATGGTTCGTGTCCGACCGGAACCAACCGGAGAACAAGGTGTGTATCTACATCTTCATCCCGAACGACATCCGTAAGGTGTATGATGCCAATATATACGAGGAGGATGAACTATGCCGTCTGGCCCTTATCCACAGTATCGCAGAGACATGGGGGGACAAGGAAGCCGTGGCGCAGGCACGACAAAGGCTACAAGCCGCACTGAGCGCGCCCAAGGTGGTCAAGAAGCAGAAGGACTTCGAGTTTGTCATAGACAACCGCAACACTTACACCTTGTTGAACGATTTCAAATCTCCGGAAGCACGTAACAAAATGGCCGCATGGCAGAAGAGCCGTATACAACTGGACAAAAGTCGACAGCAACTGCAAAACCTGCGCGACCGGTATGCCACCGGCAACGATGCGCAACGTCAAACGCTGAGCCAACAAATCCTTCAGCTTGAAGCACAATGTGAGAAGGCCGAAGCCGCATTGCATGCGGAAGCCAAAACCATCCGCAATCTGGAGATACAATCCCGCAAGAAATAATCATGTTTATCTTTTAAATCATAACGCTTATGAACAAGTATTTTGCACCATCAGAACTTATCATCAACGAGGACGGAAGTGTTTTCCATCTCCACGTAAAACCGGAACAACTGGCAGATAAAGTCATCCTCGTGGGCGACCCGGGGCGTGTCCCCACCGTGGCATCCCATTTCGACACTCAGGAGTGTGACATCTCCAGCCGCGAGTTCCGAACGATTACGGGGACATATAAGGGAAAGCGGATTACAGTAGTGTCTACCGGTATCGGTTGCGACAACATCGATATTGTCATGAACGAACTGGACGCCTTGGCCAACATCGACTTCAACAGCCGCAGGGAGAAAGAAAAGCTCCGCAGCTTGGAACTGGTGCGCATCGGTACATGCGGCGGGCTTCAGCCTTATACGCCTGTCGGCACATTCATTTGTTCCGTAAAATCAGTCGGTTTCGACGGTTTGCTGAACTTCTATGAAGGGCGCAATGCCGTATGCGACCTACCGTTGGAACGCGCGTTGCTTAATCATTTGGGATGGAGCGGAAACCTGTGCGCCCCTGCCCCTTACGTCATCGACGCACATCCGGAACTGATAGAACGCATAGCTGCCGACGATATGGTACGGGGTATCACCGTAGCCTGCGGTGGATTCTTCGGCCCGCAAGGCCGTCAGCTTCGCATTCCTTTGGCGGATCCCCGTCAGAATGAGAAGATTGAAAGCTTTTCTTACAACGGGCTTCAAATCACCAATTTCGAAATGGAGAGTTCCGCATTGGCCGGATTGGCCCGTCTGATGGGGCACAAGGCCACGACATGTTGCATGGTGATAGCCAACCGGGTAGCCGGAGAAGCTGACCCCAGTTACAAAAACAAAATCGATGATCTGATTCAGTTGGTTATCGACCGGATTTAAACTCTCATACAGGTATGAATATTGATTTCAAGCCCTCTGAGGATTCAGACAAAAGCGAACGCTACCGTCGGTTTCTCCAACATTACGCCGCGCTTATCGAAGGAGAACGGGACGAAATAAGCGTAATGGCCAACACAGTGGCTGCACTGAAAGAAGCGTTCGGCTTCTTCTGGGTAGGATTTTATCTGGTAAAATCCGAACAGGAACTCACACTCGGGCCGTTCCAAGGAAGCATTGCCTGCTACCGTATCCGGAAAGGACGTGGTGTCTGCGGTACGGCATGGGAGAAGGCATGCCCTCTGATAGTGCCCGATGTGGATCTTTTTCCCGGACATATCGCATGCAGTAGCGAATCCCGTTCTGAAATCGTGATTCCAATCATATATAATAAGGTAATAAAAGGAGTATTGGACATAGACAGTGATAAAGCGGACAGTTTTGACGAAACCGACCGTAAGGGGTTGGAAGAAATGGTCAACCTGATGGCTGCCACACTGTACCGATGACCTATTAAACATTCATATCCCTCTCCGTCCGTCTGCACTACAGACGCGACGGGGAGTTTCTGAAATAGCAAACAGCTCTCATGAACACGCAAGATACAATCTGTGCCATTGCCACTGCACAAGGAGGTGCCATTGGCGTAATCCGCATCTCAGGAAAAGATGCCATCGCCATAACAGACCGTATTTTTACTCCCGTAGGTAAACATCCCCTCCCCCTTTCCGAACGCAAGGCTTACACCATGGCTTTCGGACACATCCGGCAAGACGATGGGGAGATCATTGATGAAGTACTGATCGGTTTGTTCAAGTCACCTCATTCTTACACGGGCGAAGACTGCGTGGAAATCTCATGCCATGGTTCGTCTTTCATCTTGCAACAGGTCATGCAACTGCTCATCCGGAAGGGATGCAGGGCGGCCGGTCCGGGTGAGTTCACCCAACGTGCCTTCCTGAACGGAAAGATGGATTTGAGTCAGGCGGAGGCCGTGGCAGATCTGATAGCCTCTTCGTCCGCAGCCACCCACCGGATGGCTATGAACCAGATGAGGGGCGGTTTCAGCCGCGAACTGTCCGCCTTGCGCGAACGCCTGCTCCACCTCACTTCTTTGATGGAACTGGAATTGGATTTCAGTGACCATGAGGAATTGGAGTTTGCCGACCGTAGTGAATTGGAGACCATTGCCGGGGATATAGAAAAGGTCATCAGTGGATTGGTCCACTCATTCAGTGTGGGAAACGTCCTTAAAAATGGAATACCCGTAGCTATCGTCGGTGAAACCAATGCAGGCAAGTCCACACTCTTGAACACGCTGCTCAACGAAGAAAAGGCGATTGTAAGCGACATACACGGTACTACACGCGATGTGATTGAAGACACGGTAAACCTCAGCGGCATCACGTTCAGATTTATCGACACCGCCGGCATACGCGACACCCACGACACGATAGAAAACATGGGAATTGCACGCAGTTTCCATAAGATGGAACAAGCGGAAATTGTCCTATGGGTCATAGACAATACTTGTGCGGAAGCACAAATCCGACAACTTTCGCCCCGTATCCTCCCTCTCTGCTCCAACAAACAGCTCATTATCTTGTTGAACAAATCAGACCAAGTATCGGCTGTTCCAACAAAGCTATCCGGCTTGCCAGAAAACACTGTCACGCTATCTATTTCTGCCAAAGAAAAAACAGGTATCCAAGAACTACAAAATCTCCTTGTAAAGACTGCCTCCGTACCCGAACTAACTTCTTCCGACCTCATCGTCACGAATGTGAGACACTACGAGGCATTATCACTGGCTCTCGAAGATATCCACCGCGTACAAAACGGACTCCAAACTCATCTTTCCGGTGATTTCATCAGCCAGGATTTACGTGAATGCCTTTTCCATCTGGCCGAAATTGTGGGTGGTGAAATTACCGCAGATGAGGTATTGGGGAATATCTTTATGAAATTCTGCATCGGAAAATGACGGTATGAAAAGAAAAGCAAAGAAAGAGCAAATATAAATCTGTAAAACGCATTATATCAGTGATTTTTGAGAAAAACTTATTTTCTCTTTTTCTTCGTGTTTTCTGTGTATTTACATATTTTTTCGTTATTTTTGTCCCCAGATTGTCCCCCAAAGGGACAGCGAGGGACAAAAAACTGTCCCCCGAAAAGAAGGGACAAATAGCAAGAAGTATTTAATAAAATAGAAAACAGATATGGCAAAGCAGACTATAACGCAAAAAGAACCCGTGAAACTTCGGGAAAAGAAGTTATCGAACGGCAACATAAGTTTGTTTCTCGACATCTATCGGAACGGTAAACGACACAAGGAATACCTGAAACTGTACCTGATAGATGCGAAAACGCCCATAGAGAAAGAACAGAACCGTCAGACATTGGCTACCGCACAGGCGATAAAATCCAAACGTCTGATTGAGATACAGAACGGGGAATACTCGTTCACCCATCAGTTCAAGGAAAATACCCCTTTCTTGGAGTATTACCGCAATATGGTGGAAGAGCGTCGAAAGAATCCGGAATCAAAAGGGAACTGGGGCAACTGGAGAAGCTGTCTCCGTTATCTCGAAATCTACTGCGATGATAAGACTACATTCCGTGACGTTACGCCGGAGTTTGTCTTGGGATTCAAGGAGTTTTTGGAGAATGTGGAAAAGGATACGCACAAACGTGTCGGGCCACGCAGGGAGAGAGACACGTTCCAGAGGCTGTCGCAAAACTCCAAAGTGTCCTACTTCAACAAACTGCGGGCTTGTATCAATCAGGCATACGATGAACGGATCATTCCCATCAATCCGCTCCGTGGCATAGAGGGTTTCAAGGCCGAAGAGGTGAAACGGGATTATCTGACACTGGAGGAAGTCAGGCTGTTGGCCGCTACTCCTTGCCGTTATCCTATGCTGAAACGCGCATTCCTCTTCTCATGCCTTACCGGGCTTCGCAAAAGCGACATACAGAAACTCACGTGGGGCGAAATACAGAAGTTCGGTGAGTACACGCGGATCGTGTTCAAGCAGAAGAAAACCGGCGGACAGGAATATCTCGACATTACTCCGCAGGCAGAGAAATATCTCGGAGAGAGAGGCGACCCCGATGATTTAATATTTGTGGGATTTACGTACAATTCGTGGACTTCTCTCGAATTGCAGCGTTGGTGTCTGGCAGCGGGAATGAAGAAGAACCTGACCTTTCACTGCGGACGTCATACCTTTGCCGTCCTGATGCTGGACTTGGGTGCGGACATCTACACCGTATCGAAACTGCTTGGCCACAAAGAACTGGCAACGACGCAGATATATGCCAAGGTATTGGATAAGAACAAGCAGAACGCGGTGTCTCTGATTCCGAATATCGAATAAATCATAGAAACCGACTTATGACAAGACAGGAAATAGCTATCAAAATAGCCAAAATTACCCGCATCATCGGAGAATGGAAATACCGGTTGGATTTAGATGGCGAGGTGGAAATTGAAACGCTCTCGCCCGACCTGTTGCATATCGACGAATGGGCACGGGAAATCGGCCTGTATATGAAACAGAACCCTTCTCCTATTTTGGCCCGCCAAATTACCAATATCGGGTTTACCGACTTGCTGGAGGCGTATGTGCGGGAGCACAGGCAGGAAATTGAAGAGCCGTTCGTCTGGGCACTCGATAACTATGTGAAACACATGCGGGCTTTACTGTCGCTCTGTGACAAACAGAGCATCGACGAGAGAGGGCCGTACAGGGACTTGACAGCACCGTTGGCCAACGAGCAGGTCGCTACTTTACTGCAAAGGGCCGTCGATGCGGGGATACTGGATTGTCACTACCAACCCGTGCCCGGAACAAAGGCTCTGCAACTGAAAGTCATTGCCTTTGCCGTATCGTCCATTTGCGGTTTTCCTCGTGCTTACATGCACTTCGAGAAACTGTGGAAAAGGGATCACGGCTCTCGAATCGGGACTTGCCGTGCTCCGAAATGCCATACGGAATACTACGAGGCCGTCAAAGCGCTTTACCCCGAAGTGGATTTCTCCACGTTCGAACCGGAACGCACCGAGGCTGTAACCTTTTATGCCCCGCAAAGCGAAGATGACAAAAGGGATATGTACAGGGCTTTGGTTCGGTACGGTTACATTGCGCCGGATACGACTTGGGAGAGGTTTAACGGTATCTTCGATACGGGAAGATTCAGCCGGCCTGTGGAATGGCTCAAAGGGCAGCGGCAACTGGCCTACTTCATTCACTCGGCTTTCCACCGGTTCAACAAACGGCACTTGTGGATAAAAGGAGAATCCTGTTTCCGTATCAATGGGAATATCCCTCACCGGGCGAGTTTTGTCACGGGGTACAGTTGGATCAAGCGGGTCGGCTGGATAGACAAATACGATGTCAAATTAAAAGAGATATGTAACAAGTTTAACCATATAGAAGAAAGTACAACCATAAAAGAGACCGGACATGAACGATTGATACATACAAGCAAGTGCGTATTCTACACCACTAAGGGAGATAAGGAGAAACGGAAGATGTATTCGAGCCTTGTGAAAAAAGACTACATCGCTCCGGAAACCACCTTCTCCATGTTCAAGGGTATCTTTGACGAAACGAGGTTCAAGCAACCGATCCAATGGACGAAGAGCCAGGCACAGCTCATGTATCTCGTTCATCTGGCGTTCAAGGCCGACAACCCTTTCGATGTGTGGGTGAAGTGCGTCCATTGCTTTTGTTTTCCGGACGGGACGCAACCGAACCGGGAGAGCATGAACAGCAATTTCCGCCTTATCAAGAAACGGGGTTTGTTGGACACATTCGACATTGAATTGAAAAGGATAGCTGACGACTATACTTGTGTAAAAATGGAAAATATGAACGCTCCCGACAAAACGGGGCGATCCTATTATAAAGTTTAACACCAAATTCAATTAACAATGACAAAGAAAATCTCTTTGCACCTCTCTCTTTTTGGAAAGAGCGATGCGTGGCTTCCGACGAATGCCTGCGCAGACCGGTAAAGAAGGGCTATTCCGGTTGGTCAAACAAGCCCGCGAGTCGTACACTGCCGAAGTCGCAACTCGTCAAAAGAGTTACAGGCGTTATGTACTCGATTTCATACATTCCAAACGGTATCATGACGAGACCGATGCGTGGAGCAAGAACGAACACCTGAAAAATTACCACACCATCGTGGATTTGTTGAGCGACCACGAAATGTTGGTGCGTAAGTATTTCGAACTGGACGTGTTCGATGATACTTCGATTGCGGATTTGCTCAACGAGTTCTATACCATCGACCTGCCGCAGACGGACGCGCAGGGAATCACCGGAGGGAGTGACATCACTCCACATACAGCCGCACCGGGCATAGGTTTCACTCCTACGCTTGGTAGGAATACGATTGACCTCATTGTGCAACTTGCCAATGAGGTCAATTTGTTTAGGGAGAGGCTGGACGCGAACGATGTGGTAGCCCGTTATGAAACGGACACGCTGCAACCGGTCACATCGAGAAACAATACCCGGCTGGTGCTGGCACTCGACAAACTGGCCTCACACGGCATCATCCCCTACAACTGGCAGGTCTTCATCGCCAGAAGAAAACTCGTCATAAGTTCTTCGGGCAGGAAACACCTCGCCCAGCACGATTTGTCCTCGACCCTGAATCGGATCAAAGATACGCCGCCGGGCGTTTCCGAAAAGCGGTTTCTAAGTGTCATCGACGGATACATAAAACGAATCAAAGACAAAGAAATTCAATAAAGGAAGCCCGATTTGTTGAGAATCGTATCGAGAGATGCGTTGAGACTCAATACTATCAACACTGACGGCTTATGATATGCCTATACCTTTGCCCTCCGTAACCGGTTACTGCGGAGGGTAAACCTCTTATTGTCGAATTAAATCAAATGAAACAATGGGACATAAAAGAATGACGACGGAGAACCGCACGTTTTCCGACTACATGGCCCAGATGGAAAAGATCATCTCCATGATAACGACGGAGAAGCCTATAGAACGTATCCGGACGTTGGAACGGAAAATAGACGAAGTGGAGAAGATACAGGCCATCGAGGGCAGCATAGAACAACTCAAAGAACAGATGTGGACGGTCAAGGAGGTGCTTACGACTACCGAAGCCTCGGTTTATCTGGGCGTTTCGGAGAGCTATATCTACAAGCTCACTTCCTCGAAACTGATCCCCCACTACAAGCCTAACGGCAAGCTGGTCTATTTCAACCGTAAGGAGCTGTGCGAATGGGCCTTGAGAAACCGAGTACAAATGACCAGGCAGAGTGCCTGCGCGGAAAACGAGACGCTATGAACAGAAAAGAGACAGACCTGTTGCTTGCACGCATCGAGGGGCTTAAAGCCTTTCTCGAAAACAACTCTTTAGAGAGTTTCCAACAGGAGATATTGAGGGTGGAGAAATTCCTGAAACGGTTCGGCTCGCTGGACGAACTGCTGTCCCATCTCGAAAAGTTAGAGAAGATGGCATACGCGGCGAAAGATTTTCTAAGCATAGATGAAGTGGCGGCCTATCTGCAAGTATCCAAAAGCTATGTTTACAAACTGACTTCCGCCCATGAACTGACGGTGTACAAGCCCAACGGAAAGAATATCTTCATTCTCCGAGACGACCTGAACGAGTGGATAAAGCGCAACCCTTGCCTGTCCAACGGGGAAATCGAGAAGCAGGCGAACATCATGTCTTACCTGCTGGAGAAGGATAACAAGCAGAAACAAATCAAGAAAGGAGGGAAACTATGAAAACGGATATGGCTCTGCCCGACAACCACCGGATAGACGAGGAGAAATACCGGTCGCTGCTGAAATATATCCGGCTGAATGTGACGGAGAAATACGACTTTCCGCAGGAGATCGTGCAGATAGACGGCGTGACCATCGCGACGTTGGGTAATTTCAGCGCGTCCACCGGAAAGCCCAAGAGCAAGAAGACATTCAATGTCAGTGCCATCGTGGCGTCCGCCTTGTCGGGGAAAGAGGTGCTGAAATACAAGGCCGACCTGCCTCCTTGCAAGAACCGGGTCCTGTACATCGACACGGAGCAGAGCAAGTGCCATTGCCATAAGGTCCTTCACCGGATACTGACCTTGGCCGGGCTGCCGACAGATCAGGAGAACGACCGGATCGAGTTTTTCGTCCTGCGCGAATATACACCCGACCAACGGCGGGACATTATACACTGGGCACTCCATGAAGAGAAGGACATCGGGCTGGTCATCATCGACGGTATCCGAGACCTGATTCACGACATAAACAGTCCGAGCGAATCGCTCGACATCATCAACGAACTCATGAGGTGGTCGAGCTACTACGAGCTGCATATCCATACGGTGCTGCACCTGAACAAGGGCGACGACAACACGAGGGGGCATATCGGTACGGAACTGAACAACAAGGCCGAGACGATCCTGCAAATATCGAAGAACGTGGAGAACGGCAAGATCAGTGAAGTGAGGGCCATGCACATAAGAGACCGGGAGTTTACTCCTTTCGCTTTTGAAATCGGGGACGATTCGCTCCCGCATCTGGTAGAGGACTACCAGTTCAAGATGAGCAAAAAGGAACGGTTGTCGTCATACGCGGACATGACGGAACAGCAGCACCGTTCCGCTCTGGAGACTGCCTTTGCAGACAACGATATTGCAGGCTACCAAGCCTTGCTCGAAGCTCTGAAACGGGGGTATGACAGCATCGGCTATTGCAGGGGACGGAACACGCTGGTCAATCTGTGCAAGTTTCTTATCCAGCACAATGCCATACAGAAAAGCGGGCGCGGGTACATATATAATGAGAATTTCCATCTCTGAACCGTGTCGGTTTAGTTTGTGGGTATATATAGTAGAACTACACTAAACACTCCTTACACATGAATATATCAGAAGCAAAGCGAATCCGTATCGTCGATTTTCTGCAATCGCTCGGCCATGTGCCGGTCCGGATTCGCCATAACCAGTATTGGTATCTGTCCCCTTTCCGGGAAGAGCAAATGCCCTCGTTCAAGGTGAATGACAAGCTGAACGAATGGTACGACTTCGCCCTGTCGGAGGGCGGCGGCATCATCGAGCTGGTCTTGCGGCTCTACCGGCTCTGCAGCGTGAGTGAAGCCCTCCGTGTGATAGAGAGCCGGACGAACGCCTTGCCGTCGGCCCGTCTCCCTCTGGCCTGTGCCGAGCCGGACATCGGGGAGGCGATGACGAATATGGTCGTGCTGCCGCTGAGCCACCATGCGCTGCTGTCGTACTTGCGCTCCCGGTATGTGGACATGGGTATCGCCCGGCAGTTCTGCAAGGAGATTCATTACGAGCTGCGCAAGCGGCATTATTTTTCCATCGCCTTTGAAAATGTGTCCGGCGGTTACGAGATGCGTAATCCTTATTATAAAGGTTGTATCCGGAAGAAAGACATCTCCGTCATCGAACATACGGCGGGGGAAAGACAGAAGCATGTCTGCGTGTACGAAGGCTTTATGGATTTCCTCTCTTACCTGACGCTGTGCCGAAGGGGCGACACCGTTGTCTGCCTCCAAGTACCGTGCGACCATATCGTGATGAACTCGGTCAGCAATCTGAAGAAGACTTTACAGGCATTGGGCGGCTACAAATACATCCACTGCTACCTTGACAACGACCTGGCGGGACAGAAGAGCGTGGAAACCATCGCCGGGCTGTACGGGATCAAGGCGGTCAACGAAGCCGTCCGCTATGCCGAATACAAAGACCTGAACGACTATCTACGCGGAAAAAGACAGTAAAACCCGTCCGCCTTCCACTTTCGGAACGTACTAAGGCCCTCCACAATCGGAGGGCTTTTTTGTGTCCTATCCGACCTCCAAAATCGTGTTTAAGTATGAAATTAAAGTATGATTTTTAGATTTTCGACAAATATTCTCCGATAAATCACGATTTAAGGAAGGGAATCTTTTGCATTTCAGATATAATATCTTCCTTTGCAATCATATTTTAATAAAAGTCTAATTTCATACTTAAAAAATGGATTCATACTTTATATTCGCTATCGTCCTGACGCTGCTGTACATTCTTTATTATGCGGTTGTCATCGTCCATGACCTTTACGGAAAGAAGGGAACGGAGAAACCGGGCGAAGAGGTCTTCGAACTCGACCCGGAGGACATTACGGAAGAGAGCATAGACGTATCGGAGAACGAGACCGGATTCAGTGTCGGGAACGAGAAATACGATACGGAAGCCCAACCTGCTGCCGGTACGTCGCAGGAAACCGATGCTGACCAAGACGAAGAGATCGCCCGAAAGCGGTTCGAGCGGCTGAAAGCCAAGGCAGAAGCGCAACTGGAAGATACCGAACGCTTCCTGTCCGACCCCCTGACGGCGGAAGAGATGTATAAAGCGATGGTTTCCGGCGGGCGGTTGGACAATCGTCCCGAAATGGCATGGAAACCTGTCAAAGACAGACTGTAAGATGTGGAAAACAAAAAAGATACTGTTTACGCTATGCTCTATCGTCCCCTGCTCGGCAATGGCCAAAAGCGGCAGCGTGGATTACAGTTGGGGTGCGGACGCACTGGCCACGATGCACGATTTCGTAGTGACCAACATGTTGTATGTCCTATATATCTGTTACGCCATCGCCTCGCTGTGTGTCGTCGTGTCCGCGCTCCAGATTTACATCAAATGGAATACCGGCGATCAGGATATTGTCAAGTCCATCATCACGCTGGTCGGGGCGTGCCTGTTCATCATCGGTGCCTCCATCGTATTCCCGGCCTTTTTCGGCTATCGCATATAGGTATCGGAACGATTCCCTACCGCCGATAAGCCAATTCGGAACAACCATAATATTCACTTAAAATACAATCAAGCATGTTTCAAAAGACAAAAAAACTGATTAGAAAGACGCTTTCTGCGAAAAAGATGCAGATGCTCATGTTGATGTTGCTGTGTGGCGTGACCAGCGTCATGGCGCAGAACTCCGCAGGCGATTACTCGGCCGGAACGACCGCACTGGCGACCGTGACCGAGGAAATCGCCAAGTATGTTCCTATCATGGTGAAATTGTGCTATGCAATCGCCGGAGTCGTTGCGATTGTCGGCGCAATCAGCGTGTACATCGCCATGAACAACGAGGAGCAAGATGTCAAGAATATCTTAGTCCTACAAAATGCGTTTGAAAAGACAAGAAAGCAAATAAAAGTAAATGCGCTAAGTATCAATGCTTTAAGCGATAATTTGAGTTTTCCGATGTTTGCCAAACTCACTCTTAAAAAGACATAAAAGACTGTTTCTTGTTTCCGTTTTGTTTCTCGTTTCTCGGTTTGTTTTCTTATCTTTACATCAGTTTTCCGAAGTAAGGGAAGAAAAAGAAAAGCAAATGTCAGCATAGGAAACCATATCTAACATGAACTTTCAACAAGAGGGAGAAAGACTCTCCAATGTAGCAGAATACAAAAACAAAATAACACTTCATACATCATGGCAAGACCAAAGAAACAAGTAAAGCTGAAAGAGCCGATTAAAATTCGGTTGAAGTCGCTCGCAGATGGCAACAAGAGTATCTATCTTGACATCTACTATAAGGGAGTGAGAAAGTATGAATACCTCAAACTCTATCTCGTTCCCGAAATCAACCCTGTCTGCAAGGAACAGAACAAGCAGACTATGGCGGTTGCAGAACGCATCAAGGCAGAGCGCATCAAAGCCCTTCATGGTCATGGCATACAGGACTGGGAGACAGTAAAACAAGGCTCGATGCTTCTTACAACATGGATAAAGAAGTATTGTGAAGGTGGTGTCGGCATCAAGAAGTCAACGCTCCATTGCCGTGTGGAAATGCTGCACACCGTGGAGAAGTATCTTGACGAGACAAACAAAGGCTTCATTTCTCTTGAAGAGGTCAATGCGGAGTTCTGCCGTGGATATGTAAAATTCTTGCGTAACTTCCCGAATTCCCATATCAAGTATGGCGAGCCAAGACCTATCAGTGAGAATACGGCAAGCCGATACCTCGGAATGTTCTCCACTGCTCTCAACAACGCTGTGCGCCAAGGCATTATCCGAAACAATCCGATGAAGGAACTTGATGCACGTGAGCGCATCCAACCCAAGGAAGGCAAGAAAGAATACCTTACTATAGAGGAACTTCGCACCCTCATAGCTACGGATAGTTACCGCCCAGAGGTCAAGGAGGCTTTCATCTTCGCTTGTTTTACAGGATTGCGATTAAGCGACATGTACCGTCTTGCGCCGATGCACATCTTCAAGACCGCTGACGGAAAGGGCGAATACATAGACATGGAAATGCAAAAGACGGAGAAGCCTGTTATAATACCTCTCTCGGAAGAGGCTAAGCGTTGGTTGCCGAAACCAAGAGGAAATGATATTCCTTTCTTTGACCTTCCGACCACACAGACCGTTATAGGCAGGGCTCTCCACAAATGGGCGGAAGCGGCAGGGATTGAGAAGCATATCTCATTCCATTGCTCACGGCACACGTTCGGAACGATGATGCTCACGCTCGGTGCAGACCTTTTTACCACAAGCAAGCTGATGGGACATTCCAACATTCAGACCACGGAAATCTATGCTAAAATCGTGGACAAGAAGAAGGAGGAAGCCATCAACCTCATTGACGGTATGTTCACATAAATCATTGACAACGAAAACATATAGAGACATGACAATAACTATCAGACAAAAGGCACTTGCCAACGACAACATAAGCTTGTATCTTGACATCTACGATGGTGGCAAGCGCAAGTTTGAATTTCTTTCCCTCTATTTGTTGCCAGAGGTTGATGCAGAGACCAAAGCAAGGAACGAAGAAACATTGCAACGTGCTCACCAGATAAGGGCAGAGCGTATTCTTCATCCAGAGACCATTCCAGAGGTAGGTCATTTGATGATTGTGAAGGAAATCCCCAATGACGAGTCTCCCGAAGTCTTAGATTGGATCCAGACTTACATCGACTGGATGAGCGACAACACAGACTATTCCAAGGCTATTGTTGACCAATCAAAGTATCTGAAATACCTAATGAGCGAGTTCCTTGCCAACAAGCGCAGACCTCACATCACTCTGAGGAAGTTCGACAAGGAATGGTTAAAGGCTTTCTTCCTTTGGTTGAAGAACGACTATGTACCCCAAAAGTATGTACGAGTTGAAGCCAAACCTTTGTGTGAAGGTTCCCTTCACAATGTTCAACAGCGCATAGTGACGGTGTTCAACAAGGCTGTCAAGTTCGGCAAGTTGAAGGCTAACCCTTTCTACCAGTTGGAGAAGTCAGACATCTTTCCCAAGCCAAAGACATCACATAAGCAGTATCTCACTCCAGATGAACTGAAAAGGTTCATGGCTTCAGATGAGAGAAGTCCTGGAGTTGCAGAGACACAGAGAGCTTTTGGTTTTGCCTGTCTAACAGGACTTCGTATCAGCGACATCAAGGCTCTGCGGTGGAGTGATATCAAGAGGAACGAGGAAACAAACACGCTTGTAATCATCCAAAAGAAGACCAAGGCTCTCAATGCCGTACCAATCGGCAATACCGCCTTGTCATGGATGCCACCCAAAGGCAATGATGATTTTGTGTTTCACCTTCCTGCCAAGGCTAATGTGGATGCAGCCCTTAAAAGGATAGCTAAAAAGGTGGGCATTGAGAAGAATATCTCTTTTCACTGTGCCAGACATACATTCGGAATTTTGGTGCAGGCGGTTACTGGTAACATTGAGACTACCAAGAAGCTGATGGGACACAAGTCACTCAAATCCACCTCCATCTATGCAGATGTGCTGACGCATGAAAAGGTCAAGGCTGTTGACAATATGAAGAAAGCCTTTCGAGGTCGCAAACAGCGTGAAGAGAACAAGCAAATACCGAGGACAAAGCGGACAGCAGCCACCAACACCCATCCACGCAGAATAACTTTTATACAGGATAACAAGTAAACAGAACTTTTCAGGATAACAACCAGTTAATTTCACTTTTGTAGTCCCCATTTATCGGGCAGGGATTTCTCTCTGCCATGGGGGACTACACTTTCAAAACAAGCAGTACAACGAATTACAAACAATTAAATTACAGGATAATGAACAAAACTATCGACACCGAAACTCTTATTTTGAAGGTAGAGTCACATGAGCACCGCATTGGAATAATGGAGAACCTCCTCCGTGATGCCAAGCAAGTATTGACATTGGAGGAAGCAGCCTTATTCATGGGTATATCAAAGAGCAGTCTCTACAAGATGACACACAAGCATGAACTTCCGTTCTTCCGTCCCAACGGCAAGATTATCTACTTTGAGAAGTCCGAGCTTTTGAACTGGATGCGCCAGAACCGCAGTATGTCCGAGGCAGAGACTAAGGCTGCAGCGACCAAGCACTTGAGTGAACTTTGTAAATAGACATGGCGATGATGAAGGATAATATTTCCCATGAGGAGTATAGAAGCAAGTTGGCAAATGTCGCTGACCTTGCCGTGAGCTACATAAATACTAGCAACGGCTACTTTCGGATGCGTGATGCTTTCAATGGACTTGCCGAGCAATGCGGAGCCAACAAGGGCATCAATGATGAAGCAACTATCGGCAGAAGAAAACTTCTTGCCCAGTCTGTTTGCATTGAATGCATTTCACGATTAAGCAGTCATTCTAATGACAGGTTGCAAGGCGAACTCTATGTTATCGCAGAGGACATTTCCCCAAGGAGAGGATGGCACAGATGATTTTCTCTTTACTGAGAAAAACAGTCTTGCCAGTTATGGTTATAATATTCAAAATTCACAGAACATGGATAAACAAAAGATACATTACTGCTTCACGCTGTCCGATGCACAGATGGAGTATCTTCGCTGCAAGAAGTACAAGATTGACCGCATGGAATGCTTCATGTCTCTTGCCTCTCTTGCTGAACGTGAAACAACACTTGTTTCTATCAGCAAAACCCAACAAGTGGAAATCTTGTGTGGGCAATGTCTGGTTGACAATACCCAACTTGCCAAACTCTGGGATAAAGACCGCAAGACCGTCCCCAAACTTTTACAAGCTATGGAGGCTGTGGGCATTTCCTCTTCACAAAAGGTTGGAGACAACCGCATCATTACCCTGCATTCACTCTCTGGTTGGTATGTGGACGGAAGATTTGTCAAGAACGGCTTTTCATTGAAGCGCAATGCGGATGGCTCTGCAATCGTCCATACGGAAGTTCCACAAGTAAGAGTATTTGTTACGACAACGGAGGATGATACAAAGTCGGACAAGGAAGATGGGCATTTTTCCAATGGAATATCCGATACAGACAACAAGGGCAATTCTTCTACGGCAGATATTTCTTCTTCCCTAAATTCGGCTTCATCTAATGATAATGGAAGCGTGGGTAAGAACGGAACTAATGGCAATCTTTCCAATGCTATTATTGGTGGAATTTCTTCACAGCAAAACTACTCCAGACAGTCTGTTGGCAATCCTTCTTCCCTGCAAGAAGCAGATGCCAAACAGAATGAGGGAGAGCACAATACATATCCACAGCATCAGTTTGGAGGACAAACACAACAGTCTAACGGTTCTAATGCCAATGGCTACAAGCCTAACGAATACCATAACGGCAATCAATAGGCATACAGAGGCTAATAAGCCACTATACATAAAAATCATCCCAAAGGACGATTAACCGCCATAGGCTACCGCTCAACTGTTATACGTTTAAGCAGCCTTGGGGACGGAGGCTGTTAAAAGTGCCGTCATTTTATAGGTACTTTTCGAGAAATCCTTTTGTAATACAGAAGCCGTGTCCGTCTTTCTGTATTCCTAAAAGTTTCTCGGACTACTCGCAGGCTCGCAGTCGTGACCACCTTTGTAAGATGCTTGTAATCATCCCATTTTAATTTGAGACAAGAACAAATGAGAAAGAAGAACATCATAAGAAAACCGCCTACGGAAGTCCATACCTACCGATGCACGGAAGAAGAGTTGAAGCAGCTCCAGAAGCTTGCCAAGGAGTGTGGAATAAGTCTGAGCCGCTATGTCGTTGAGACTGGCTTAAAGCACCGTCCACGCATGAGGCTTACCAAGGATGAGGTGGATGCCCTCAATTCTCTCGCCATAGCAAGGACGGATTTGATAAAAATCAGCAACGTGCTATCCAAGAAAACGGCTGAGGAAAAGGCTCGGTTCTTCAAGAATGAGAAGTTCATGAGTTGGTGGATTGATGCCGTTGCAGGACTTATCCAACATTGGTATAGCATTGAAGAGAATATCGCAACAAACGTACAGACCAAATCAAAGGAAGATACATGATTATGCTCGCAAAGGTAGTATCGTATGGAGGCAACTCCGTAAGGTACGCATTGGAAAAGGAGAATGCAAAGACGGTCAAGGTGAACAATATGCCCGATGGTCTTGACCCTACCGCCATCTGGTACATGATGAAGCATCATTGCCAGTATCATCAGGCGGAAAGGACGGTGGGCAGAAAGTTGGAAAGGTTCATGACCACTTTTGTACTTTCCCCATCAAAGAAAGAGTCTGCCGACTTCACTATGGAAGATTGGTCAAACCTCCAAGACGAAGCTTTGGAAGTTTTGGATTCTGTTGGTCTTAAACCCAACGGTTTCTCCAATGAGATAAAGACCAACTTCACCAATTCTATGAATGTGGGCGGACTACACTCTGATTCTAAGTCTGGAACGCTACACCTTCACATTGATTGTTGTCGTGTGGATATGGAGGGTAACACCAACGATGTACATGATATTCATCTTCGGGCAATGAAGGCTGCGGAAATCATCAATATGCGGCATGGGTGGGAACAACCGCAGGAGATTCGGAATATGCGAAAGGCTGAACTTGCGGAGGATTGTGAACATACTCTCAAAGATATGCAACAGTTCAACATAGACAGTTACTTCAATCTGTTGAGCATGAAAGGCTATGAGGTCAAACCACGCTACGACAAACAACGGAAACTTGTCGGCTACACAGTCGGCAAGAATGCTTCCGTGTTCAAGGCTTCTGAGATTGGCAGAAAGTACATGGTGTCAAAGATTGAAGACACATGGAAGAAACTGCACCCACAGCCTACACAAGTCAAGGCAAAGCCTGTTTCTCCATCCGTTGCTCCTGTGCCTCGCCCAGTTCGTCCTGTCGCTCAGACTCCAATAGCATCACAACCAAAGGCGCAACCTCAAATTGCACAAACGGCATTCACAATCAACATTGGCGATGGAGTCAAAAAGGTGTGGATTCCGAACTCTGTCAAAGATGTCTTTACTAATGAGGTTCAGATTCCAGAGGATAATGATATAGCGACAACAGAAGATGTCGCTCATGTAGCGATACTGTTGTTTGCAGAGTATATTGACGCAGCCACTTCCATGTCTGAGTCATGTGGCGGTGGTGGTTCTTCTCCTTCTTCTGGTTGGGGCAAGAAAGACGATGAAGATGACTGGAAGTTTGCCCACCGTTGCGCACAGATGGCTCATTCCATGTGCAAGCCAAAGCCACGCAGCAGAAGTTTCCACCGATAAATCAATGACAATATGGCAATCAGAAAAAGCAAGATAAACATAGACACAGAAGAAAGATCCGACTTCGACAACATGATGAATGATGTTGAAAACGAGGTTGAGGAACAGCAAGCCGAGGATGGACTTGTAAACCGTGTTCCTGAGTTGAAGCAGTTGAGTGAGGACATTGACAAGGCTACAAACACCTTCATCAATGCCGCACTTGAACTGGAATCTGCCATTCAGCAGTATCAGCGTGCAGAAGCCAAATTAGGTGGTGCTGTGACTACTATCAGCAAAAAGGTTGATACCATCAATCAGCACATAGACAAAGTCTTGGAAAATGCTCCCACGAAATTAAAGGTGTCCGTAAATGTCAATGATGCTGACTGGCAGAAAATACAAGAACTGTTTGCCAAAGAACGCCAATGGATGACCGCACAGATGCAGACGCATATCCGTGAGGTCAATTCCATGTTTGCTGATGAACGGAAGAAAGTTCGTGAACGATACAAGGAATATGATGGCTGCTATCTCGGTCACTATGCCCAGTGGTTCTTCTGGTTCTTCTTTGTGCTTGGGTTCTTCTTGTTCTCCTCTATCATAGTCATGATAGTTGGCAAATCGCTCAACTGATTCTAATCATCTAATGTTTTCATCGTGACTTATAGAATTCATTTTGGGAACAGTAAACCCACTAGACTTTAACATGGTTGTTAAAAATCAGTGAGTTTGCTTGTTCTGTTGTTTATCTTAAAAAGATGATTTTGCAATTAGTCAGCAAAAAGAGCAATTGGTACAATTGAACAGGGTGTTAAAAGATATTCCAATATTTTGTTTATTCTAATGAAATCTTATCATAATAATAGTCTTCTTTGTTTTTCTTGTATAAAGTAACCAATTTAACATATGGGATTTCTTCATTTTTATAAATTAACCCTTGCTGATTATAGCAATTATCCTTGTCCGCTTGTGAAACTGTTATGACAGACTTTGCTATTGAAAACTCTAATTCGCACTTGCAATTAGGATCTATCGTTTCATATATGAGAACCTTTTCTACTGCCACATTTATATAGTTGTAATAAGGTGTGCTCTTTTTAATTTTTTCCCAATAATAATCCTCGCGAAAGGAACCTTTCTTAAATGTCCATCTATTTTCCTTTTTGTCATATTCCAGTTCTATTCTATAGTCAATACCGTCCTTTAAATCTTCTGTTATTTTTATAGATGAAGAAACAGGAACATAAAACGTAGTATCTGCATATATAAATGTCTTTTGAGCAGGAACGATGTCGCTTATCTGAATAAACTCATATTGAGGTCGGTTTGAAGAATATGAACCATCGGCATCTATTTCTAATCGCATGTAATCATCAAAGATATTCCTTTTGATATTTTCCGAAAGAAACTTTTTCATTTTTGCGCCATCAATATTTATATGATATTTTGCAGAAACCGATGCTTCGTTGTTAGCAAATCGAGGAAAGCCATTTGTTTGCCATTCTTTGATAAGGTCTAATTCTTGCCATTTCTTTTCTGATTTATAACAACGCAATATAGAGCTTATTTCAACGGTGTTAAAACCTATAGCCTGGAAATTGTCTATAAAGTCACGTTCTCCAAATGTTCTGCAAAATTGCAAGGCAAATTCTGCAGCTTTTATAGGATTGTCCTTAAATCCATATATGGAAGAGTTGAATTTATTTAGTGCATTTTTATCCCAAATGTCAACTTTGTTTTCAGAAGCATACCATTGCATCAGAGGATATGAAACACCTGTTGATGTATAGACAGGCCTGAAATAAGCCTTAATTATTTTTTGAGACATATCCTTAATCTCTTCCAATGATAAGGAAAGTGCATTTTCTTTTTGCCCAAACATAGAATTTGCGCAAAGTAACATTATGAGAATACTTATAATTCTGCTCCTAATTTTGCAATCTACCATAAAAATCCGTTTTGTGGTTTACTTGTTTATAGTCAAACTTGACAATGTATATCTCACTCTTCAGGAAATACTCTGAAAAAATTGCGAATATGATTCTTTGAGATAATGCCCCATTTATCAGAACCATCTTCTTGTATTATTACAAATGTTCCAATTCGTTTTTCTTCTTGAGGTGCCAGTAATTTGAATTTTCTATTTTTAGCATCGGTTATCGTAGTGTTCAGTGTGGAGTCTCCGCTAATTATATACTCGTTAATCTTCTTGTATAAAACTTTGGTATTTTCAAGGGTACCCATGTAGAATACAAGACATGAATCGGAGTAGTTTTCATAATTTGAAAGATGATAATACTCTTTTGTCTTTGCATCTTGGCATAGATACATAAGAGGGGTATATAAGTTGCCTTTATAACTATTAATTTCATAGGTTACTTCTGTACAATACACGGCATTATCTACTGATTGCGCAAACGTAACGGCATTCAAAATGCTCACCAACAATAATATAAATACTCTTTTCATACTTACAAGTTTATTATTTGTTTAACAATTAACATGCATGGAAATCAAGGTTATCTAAAAGCGATTGATATTTTTGGTAGAACTCGCTGTCTCTGTCTGTATATCTTTCGACTTCAATTTCATTACATGAAAGCAAATCGTTCATTATCGCAATGTCTGTTATGCTTGAATCATATGCATTCACGCATTTTTGATAGCCACTAACCATTATAGCATGGCAGTCTCTCTTGAAACGTTTTGAATCAATCTTGTTGGACATCGTTCTACAAGATCCAAAATGAATGACCTTATCCTTGAAAAATCCTTTTGCCCATTTTACTAAAGTAGTGAGTGGTACTTTTTGACCTTCAATCCACAAGCTTTTCTTTTCACCGTGGCAGGCGAAATATATAATATCATATTTGTTGAAGTCTTCCTCTTCATCATCACCTTTTGCATGAGTGCGAAAGTAGTCGAGATAATACTTTAGGTCAGACTTTGTTCTAAATCTTCTATATATTACCTCACAATCGTATGCTTCTTTTAACCAATTAAGCATTGGTAATGTGTTGAGACTAAAGCGGTTCTTTAGGTTTTGCTCGCTATATTCCCATTCCGCTTCTAAGCATATTATATTATGTGTTGTTTGCTGTTTCATAAGTTATGGTGTTATTTGAGAATATTCCAAGAACAGCAATGGAGTCCTCCTTCTTGTTTGAGAGCTTCAAGTGCATATACAGGTATTATGTTCTCCTTAGGATATTCAGGAAAACGAAGTTCAAATTGACGGTGCACAGTCTTATCTTCTATGCAATTAGCATTCTTTGAAAGTGCCGGCATAAAGATATAGTCCTTTGTGCGTATATAGTTTATGTAAGCCCATTGGAACCGTTCACGATGTTTGGCGCCACCTGAAGGCATCCAGAAATTGTGCATTTTGTTGAAATGATCCTTCAACATAGATTGGCACTGTTTCACATATTTTGAGTCAGGGTATTTAGTAAATAAAAGATTACCATCAGACATATACCTTACAACTCCATCAGAATGACCATATATGCCTTCTTCCTCATCCCAAGGTATGAGGAAAACTTCACATCCGAACAAACGATTTAATTCAGCAAGAAGTTTGCTTGCAGAATAGTGAGGGTTAGCCTGAATAACTTTATCCACCATTATAACAGCATTATCGCACTTGATTACGTTTCCACCATCAACGATAATGTCTGTATCTATCACTTCAGCCTTGTCTCCTAAAATTTCGCGAGCAATATCAGCTGCATTTTCTGTTAGCACATCTCTATATTTTGAATTTTGAAGATAGTCAGGAAGATATTTGAAAGCTACAAACTTATCTGGAGCAACTTGTATTGGCATATAATCACGTGTCCATATATCTTTTGCACCTTGAAAAAATACTATTGGATAACCTTTTTCTTTTAAGGTTGATATTGAATGATACAAATTAGGACAAACTTGTTCAAGCTTTTGAGAAAAATAAATCGTATTTGTCTGCTGGTCTGTAATCATAATTTTACTGCTTAGGATATTGAAAATCTTTATTTAACGGTGTAAGTAAATCTCTTGTATCAACCTTTAGTAAGGTTGCAATTTTACTTAGCATTTGCAAATCTGGCTGAGTTGAGTTAGAACACCATCTGCTAACTGTTGTAACACTTACTCCAAGCTTTTCCGCTAACCATTTACCCGTTTTCTTTTGTTCTACAAGAACTACTTTTATTCTATTAAGCTCATTCATTGTAATTTTATTTAAGTTTAATGCAAAGGTATTTGCATTTATTGAAATAAACGAGAATTTTGCAAAATATTGCCTACTTTGATGAAAAAAATATGTTTTTTACCTTTGTTTGCCACTTTTCTACATACAAAAACATAGGTATACTGTCTTACAATATAATTTCTGTCTGCACACTTAAAATGACAAAATCGGAAAATTACCGTTGCTTTTCGTGTTAATTTATGTTTTCTCATGCTTTCATTTTGGGGTTTCTTGATTTTGTTGTTCCTAATTTGTTTCTTTCGTCATTTCGTCGTCTCAATTAGTATTGATTATCAGTATATTACGAGTAATCAGTAAGATTTCAAGAAGAAGATTATGATGGTCGTGGGAGCCTGTATCTTCCTGATTGCCGCAGCGCAGGCCCTGCCGATGTTCTTTGGTATCGGTGCATAAAGGTCTTGTAAGATGAAAGGCAAGGACGAACGTTTTCCCGACTACCCGCTGTTCAAGGGGCTGCAACGGCCTCTTGAGTTCATGGGTATTCAGGGTCGTTACATCTACTGGGCTGCGGGTGCGGCCGGCGGTGCTATCGTCGGCTTCATCGTCGCCTACTGCCTGGTCGGGTTCGTGGCCGGGCTGGTTACACTGGTGGCTGTCCTATCTACAGGTATTGCGCTTATCATGCTCAAACAGCGGAAAGGGCTGCATACCAAGAAGAACGAGCACGGTGTGTATGTTTATGCCTATTCGAGGAAGTTATGAGAGAAGGGAAAAGAAAAACCATCGCATACAAGGCGTGTGGTCCTATTGATTGTTGAACGTGGGTAGGTCCGCCTTGCTTACAGGGCGGGCTTGCCTTTATTTATGTATTTGTAAATGACCCTGTACATCATTCTACTTTTTATAACCTTGTGCGCTGGTATGGCCCTGTCGGTCTGTGCGTTCGGCACGGGAGGCAAGCGCAAACGTATCTTTCAGGACATCTATTTTTCGGTGGAGGATATGGAGGGCATAGGCGTGCTGTACACCAAGACGGGCGAATATTCCGCCGTGCTGCGCATGGAGAATCCCGTGCAGAAATACTCGGCCAATATCGACAGTTACTACGAGTTCACGCACCTGTTTACAGCCCTTGCCCAGACTTTGGGCGAAGGGTATGCCATTCACAAACAGGATATTTTCGTGAAGAAACAGTTCGAGAGCGAGACGGGTGAGAAACACGAGTTCCTCTCGTCCGCCTATTTCCGGTATTTCAAAGGACGCCACTATACGGACAGCATTTGCTACCTGACCATCACCCAAGAGGCCAAGAAAAGCCGTCTGTTTTCATTCGACAACAAGAAATGGCGCGATTTCCTCGTGAAGATCCGCAAAGTGCATGACCAGTTGCACGATGCCGGCGTACAGGCCGAGTTCCTGAACAAGGCCGGAGCGAGCGAATACGTAGACCGCTATTTCTCGATGAATTTCAAGGATAAGGTGGTCTCGATGAGCAACTTCAAGGTGGACGATGAGAGTATTTCTATGGGTGATAAACGCTGCAAAGTGTACAGCCTCGTGGACGTGGACTGTGCCGCGCTGCCTTCGCTGATACGCCCCTACACGAACATCGAGGTGAACAATACCGACATGCCCGTCGATCTGCTGTCCCTTATCGACAACATACCGAACGCCGAGACGGTGGTCTATAACCAGATTATCTTCCTGCCCAACCAGAAGCGGGAACTGGCCATGCTCGACAAAAAGAAGAACCGCCATGCCAGCATTCCGAACCCCAGTAACCAGATGGCCGTCGAGGACATCAAGCGGGTGCAGGAGGTTATCGCACGGGAGAGCAAACAGTTGGTGTACACCCACTTCAACCTTATGGTAACGATAGCGGCGGACACGGACATTCAGAAATGTACCAATCATCTGGAGAACGGGTTCTCCCGAATGGGTATCCATATCAGCAAGCGTGCCTATAACCAGTTGGAGCTGTTCGTCGGCTCATTTCCCGGTAACTGCTATTCATTGAGCGAGGAGTACGACCGTTTCCTGACCCTTAGCGATGCAGCGGTATGCCTGATGTACAAAGAGCGCATACAGCACAGCGAGGAAACGCCGCTGAAGATTTACTATACCGACCGTCAGGGCGTGCCGGTGGCTATCGACATCACGGGAAAAGAGGGAAAGAACAAGCTGACGGACAACTCGAACTTTTTCTGTTTAGGACCTTCGGGGTCAGGGAAATCTTTCCACATGAACTCGGTGGTGCGCCAGCTTTACGAGCAGGGCACGGACGTGGTGATGGTCGATACGGGTAACTCCTATGAAGGGCTTTGCGAGTATCTGGGCGGTAAGTATATCAGCTATACCGAAGAGCGTCCTATCACGATGAACCCGTTCCGTATCAACCGCGAGGAGATGAATGTGGAGAAAACGGGATTCTTGAAGAACCTCGTGCTGCTGATTTGGAAAGGCTCGCAAGGCTCTGTCACCAAGACGGAAGACCGTCTGATCGAGCAGGTCATCACGGAGTATTACGACACCTACTTCAACGGTTTCGATGGATTTACACCGCTGCAACGGGAGGACTTGCGAAAGAGCCTGCTTATCGACGACCGCAACCGTTCCGACCGGCAAAATGAGAACGAGGAACAGCGTACCGGACGTATCGAGCAGATGATTGACGAAATGGAGTGTCGGCGTAAGGAGCTGAAAGTGGAAGAACTGTCGTTCAATTCGTTCTATGAGTTCTCCGTGCAGCGTATTCCCGACATCTGCGGAGAGAATCATATTTCGGGTATCGACCTTTCTACTTACCGCTACATGATGAAGGACTTCTATCGGGGCGGCAACCACGAAAAGACATTGAACGAGAACATGGACAGTTCGCTGTTCGATGAGACCTTCATCGTCTTTGAAATCGACAGTATAAAAGATGACCCTCTCCTTTTCCCTCTTGTTACGCTGATTATCATGGACGTATTCTTACAGAAGATGCGTATCAAGAAGAACCGAAAAGTCTTGGTCATCGAAGAAGCGTGGAAGGCCATCGCCTCGCCGCTCATGGCCGAGTACATCAAGTTTATGTACAAGACGGCCCGTAAGTTCTGGGCTTCAGTGGGTGTGGTGACACAGGAGATACAGGACATCATCGGCAGCCCCATCGTCAAGGAAGCCATCATCAACAACTCGGACGTGGTGATGCTGCTCGACCAAAGCAAGTTCCGCGAGCGGTTCGATGAAATCAAGGCTATTCTCGGACTGACCGACGTGGATTGCAAAAAGATATTCACCATCAACCGGCTGGAAAACAAAGAGGGGCGCAGCTTCTTCCGTGAGGTGTTCATCCGTCGCGGTACGACCAGCGGCGTGTACGGCGTGGAAGAACCGCGCGAATGTTACATGACCTACACCACCGAACGGGCAGAAAAAGAGGCCCTGAAACTCTACAAGGCCGAGCTGCGCTGCAGTCATCAGGAGGCTATCGAGGCTTATTGCCGGGACTGGAATGCCAGCGGCATAGGAAAGTCATTGCCGTTTGCACAGAAAGTAAATGCGGCCGGACGGGTATTGAACTTAACAACCAAATAACGGAATAATGAAGAAAAAACGAATCCTAATCACTCTGGACCTCTGTTACGGGCTGAACGTGATGCTCTATGAGTGCGGCCTGACGAAACAGCAGATTTCAATCAACAGCCCTGCACTCAAGGAGTTGTCCCTTCGTGAATTTTGTATGCTGACGGAAGAGAAAATCCTTTCCACGGAAGATATGATACCGGGCAAGCTGTCTTTCATCGAATGGCTGTTGGCAAAGTACTCCCTTCGGTTAGGCATGTCCGATACGGAACTGGAAGCATATCTGAACCAATACTACCGGGAAAATCCCGAAGAAAAGGAATTTTATGACTTATGCGACAGAATGTGCGGAATCAGCCCGAATGCGGACGGCGCAAACCGTTCGGAAACAACGGGGGAAGAAGTGTCGGTCTTCGATGAGAAAACATTCCGGGAGGAGCTTGACCGGGAGCTTCATAGTAACCCTATGAAGGGAACAAGACTCGGTGATCTGGGTTGGTTACGTTACCAGACCGTGCGCGAGGCTTTTTTCCGCCAGCCTTTCTATATAAGATGGTTCTGCCCGCGTCAAACCCGGATAAAAAGAGCCTTCCGAGATGCTTTCTATCTGCATGAGGCGTTTTGCGTACTTGTCACGGAAAGCTGCATCGCACCCGAACGGTGGTATTTTGAAAACAGGGAAACAAAATCATCTATTTGATAATTTGATAATGAAGAAGCTGTCATTCATCCTCATAGTCGTATTGCTCGCCGCCGTGCAGCATGTCCACGCCCAGTATTACAGCGTGAACTACGACACCCGTACCGTAGCGGCTATGGCTGCCGCTTTCGGCACGGAAACCGTGACCGAAAGCTATTACCGGGAGCAGGTCGATGACATCTTGAAACATTACAATGCTGCGGAGGTGGCCGCTGCCGGGATTTTCGCAGCCAAATTCTTGGAGCACAAAGCGTTTTCAGACCTCGGAATATGGTGCAGCAGCACGGAGAACTACTATTACCGCCGGATTTATCACATGGTGGCCGAGAAGATCATGCCGAAAATATGGGTCGTGGCGAAACAGATGCTCCGCTCGCCGCAGACGGCTATCTACTGGGGCAGCTATCTGATGAAGATTTGCGACGAGACGAAAAGCCTGTGTATGCAGTTTGAAAGCGTAGTGACGAACAGCACGCTGACGTTCTCGGACATCGTGTTTCTCGAAATCAACCGGGACATAGCGACGTTGCTGAAACTCTCGGAAATCGGAAACATCGACTGGCAGCGTATGCTGGACGACCTCGCCAGCGTGCCGGGCAACTTTACCAAGGAGAACCTGCAGCATGACATCGACAATCTCTACAACATGGGGGTCGGCCTTGCTACGGCGGGTATCGGCAACATCGGAGATGCCCTCTTGCAGACCAGCTCGTTCCATGAGCTGATGGGCGGCAAGGTCAGCAAGGTCATCGACCTGTACGACCATTACGGCGACCTGTTCGCACAGGCGGAATCCGACATCGGCGGTCTGCTGCTGGACATGGTGGGCGGAGAGGATAATGTCGCAGGGCTGTTCGAGGCCGGAGATTATGACCTGACGTCATGGATCACCGACTATATGGACGAAACGGCCGGGAATTATTACACGCAACGGTGGTACATCGCCCGCCGCGAGCAAGGCAGTCTTGTGCTGTGCGACTACTACCCGCCGACGGACGATAACAGCATCATCAACGGCGGCGAGTGGGTACGATTCGAGACGACTGATCCGGGCTTCTATCCCAACGCCTCACAGCGGGAACAGGTGCTTTCCAACTCGGAGAGGTATGCGGGGTGGTCGCGAAGCCGGGTGCAGCAGCTCAACAACCAGAATGACGGCTATACCTATACCATCACCTACTGGCAGGGCGGCTATATCATCAACCGGGGCGGTAAGCAGACGAAGAAGGCATACGCCTACGAAATCCATGTGAAGAAAAGCTGGAATCGGGAAGTCATCGTCTATGAGGACGTATTCGATTCCTACTCGATGGACCTGAACACGTTCAAGGCGCAACTGAATGCCCGCCTCTCGGAGTTCAACGACAATGAGGAGGGCTATACCTATTATATCGCTTCCGATGCAAGGAACTATTATCAGGCGACAGATGCCGTCAAACTGCAAGGCTGCGAGAGCGTGACCATCAGCGTAACGTGTTCGGACGGGGCTACGCTCGGTCAGGGCACGACGCAGTACAAGTGCCGGAAATGCGGCAGCTCGCTAAACGCCCACTCGAAGGAGTGCGCCATGCAGACCACCGTCACGGACAACGAACTGGATACGTCCGAGCTGGACGGACTGTTACAGGAAGCAGAAAACAAGGTCGCCGCCCTCGAATCGCAGATAAAATCTTTGGAATCCGAGAATGACGCGCTGCTGAAAAAGATTGCCGAAGCGAGCGTGGAAGATGCGGCGGTGTACCGTCAGCAATACAACGAGAACAAGACGCAGATAGACCGCCTGAAAAGCGAGCTTGCAGAGTGGCAAAAGAAACAGACGGAATATACCGAGGCGAAAGCGGAAGCGGCAGCGGACAACGATGTGGCGACGGACGACTATTACCGCATACCGGCCATCATGCAGGATTGCAAGACGGCTTACGGCCTGACATGGCAGGACGGCGGCGCATGGAGCGGCTACACCTATGTCCGTAAGGCGACCATGCCAAACATCAACGGTGTCATCACCTTCAAGGCGACGCTTTCGATAGCCCGGAAACCGAAATATTTCCTCGGCATCAAGATACACCGCGCCATTATGCAAATCAGTTGGGAGCTGACAACGGAATACAGCGACACGCACGTGGCCGATGTGCTGACATTCGATCCGAACCTGTCGGACGCGGAGAAAACGAAGCTGGTAAACGACCGTATTGCGGAGATTGCACGGGAGTACCCTTCCTGCAAGATCACGACGGAATATGCCCGCACCGAACCGCTGGAAGAGACTCCGACCGGGGACGTGTACCACCTGCTGTGGTCGAGTGACCGGCTCGAAATCGCACGGGAGGTAGATTCGCGGATTACGCAGATATATGCCGACCTCGTGTCACTGGAGAAGATGATGCACTACAAGCGGAGCATCATCGACGTGCTGAAAGATGTGTTGCCGGAACTCGACACGGACGAGGGGCGCAGGCTGACACTTGTGGAAGAGTGCCGCGAGCGATGGGTGGAGAATGCCCGAAGCCTGCGAAGCGGAGCAGGAAGAAAGGAGGCGCGGCCATGAAACGGCATCTATGGATAACGGTCGTACTGCTGGCTCTCCTGCCGTCTGTCGCCAAGGCGCAATGGACGTTCGACATCGTGTCGGTGGAAGCCTACATCAACGACCACAAGAAACAGCGCAGCCTGCTGCTGGCCCGCAGTACGCTGGAATACAGCAACAAACTGTTGCATGAGTACAGCCGTAAGGAGGTCGGTGAATACAAGGAACTGAATACGGACTTGGACCGCTACACCCGTGCTTTCGATGTCATCGACGTGATGTACCAGTCCTTGCGGACGGTGCTGAACGTGAAGAGCACTTATACGACGGTGAGCGACCGTATCAGCGACTACAAGGCCATGCTGACGGACTATAACGAAAAAATACTGAAACGCGGACGTATCGAGCCGGACGACATACGGATCATCACGATAAACGAAAAGGCCATACAGGACATCGCCCGTGACGGGGAACATCTCTATAAATCGGTCAGCGACCTCGTGCTGTACGCCACGGGAGCGGCCGAATGCTCGACTTCCGACCTGCTGATGGTACTGGAAGCAGTCAATACGTCGCTGGACGACATCGAGCGACACCTGAACCGGGCGTATATCGAGACGTGGCGGTATATACAGGTGCGTATCGGGTACTGGAAGGAGAAGATTTACCGGCCTACGACCAAAGAGATTATCGACGGGGCTTTCGGGCGGTGGCGCAATGCCGGACGACTGGATTATTAACGACAAAAGGGAAAAGAATATGAACGGAAAACTTTTATTCACGACGGTTGCATTTCTTGCAACCACAACGGCACGGGCGCAGTACGTGACCTACAATCACGATTCGCCGAAGCAGAACCAGATTACGGTCATGGAGACCGGTACGGGGGCACTCTCGCCCGACCTCTATTATGTATTGCTGCACAACCAGTACAAGAAATCGGCGGCAAGCAAGAACAAGCTGTCATTTCGCACGCTGGTGGGTGTGAACCTGTACAACCAGACGGACGAAGCGGAAAGTATCGACTCGGCATTGGTCAAGCGGGCGGAGATCGAGGCCCTGAACGTGGCTGACCGGCAGATAGACCTCGCATGGCTCGCCGAGGGGGATAAGGTGAATGAACAAATGGAGCGGTTCAGGCGCAACATCGACCGCATACTGCCTGCGGGCGGCTCGTCCGACGACAAGGAGCGGTGGACGGAATACTATCACATATACCAATGCGCCATCGACGCGACCCAAGATGCCTACATGCCCAACGCACAACGGAAGAAAGAGTATCTGCGCATCTACGAGGACGTGGTGCGGCAAAACGAGATTCTGGTGGGCTATCTCGCCATGCGGCAGAACGCAACCATCACAAGCGGGCTGCTGAATGCGACCGATGACAGGCAGTTAGATAAGGAAAGTATCATACGCAATGCCATGAGCCGATGGCATGAATCGAGACTGGCGGTACGCGGGTCGCAATCGGGCGGCGGTACGGACAGCGGAGACAGTGACGGAAACGAAACGGTAAACAGAGGAAAATAAAAAACATAGACATGGCAGACGGAAACATTCTTTCGGATTTCGGTATCAACCTCTTGGAGGAAGAGATCGACGATGTGATTTTTCAAACCAACGAGTTCCTGACCGACGCGACTTTCACGGGGACACAAGGGCCGTTTTGGTGGATCTTGCAGATGTGTATGGCACTGGCCGCACTCTTTGCCATCATCATGGCGGCGGGCATGGCGTATAAGATGATGGTCAAACACGAACCGCTGGACGTGATGAAACTCTTCCGCCCCTTGGCCGTGTCGTTCGTCTTGTGCTGGTGGTATCCGCCGGCCGATACGGGCATGGCGGGCAGCGGGAGTAACTGGTGCTTTCTGGACTTCCTCTCTTACATACCGAACTGTATCGGGTCGTACACGCACGACCTCTATGAGGCGGAAGCCGCGCAGATAACGGATAAGTTCGAGGAGGTACAGGAACTTATCCATGTACGGGACACGATGTACACGAGCTTGCAGGCGCAGGCCGATGTCGCCCATTCGGGCACGTCCGATCCGAACCTGATAGAGGCGACGATGGAGCAGACCGGCGTGGACGAAGTGACCAATATGGAGAAAGACGCTTCGAAGCTGTGGTTTACCTCATTGACTTCGGGCATAGTCGTGGGTATAGATAAGATTATCATGCTGGTCGCCCTCGTGGTGTTCCGCTTGGGTTGGTGGGGCACGATATATTGCCAGCAAATTCTTTTGGGAATGCTGACGATATTCGGGCCGATACAGTGGGCGTTCTCGTTGCTGCCCAAGTGGGAAGGCGCATGGGCAAAATGGCTGACACGCTACCTGACGGTGCATTTCTACGGAGCGTGCCTCTACTTCGTGGGATTATTTCGCTATGTAACTCGCTGATTATCAGTGTTGCTATTTCACAAAACACCTCCACGTAACAAACGTGCAACAAAAATTTCCAAATAAAAAAGAGATAATTGCGTATTTGTAACTATAAAATTACAGCCCAAGCACCATTTCTGCATTTTAAGGCTGTTTTGAGGGTTTGACAACCAAGTTCCAAAAACAGTGTTTCTCTTGTATTCTTACTATCGTTTCTAAGTTTGATTTTGTCTTCACTTTATTTCATTTAAGTATGATTTAGAGTATGAAACAACTTCATTATTATAATATAGCTTAAGATTTCGTCATTGACCAAGCATTTCTAACAGAATGAGAAATTTCTTACATACCTTTGCACCACTTTCAACTTGCAATCACAAACAATGGTCATGATGAAATAGTCAAATTAAAACATCAACAGATTATGGAATCACGAACCAATCAAAGCGTTACTCCAGATGTTCAAGCACTCATGCTGGAGAACCTAAAACTCGCCAAACGAGTGGAAGTGCTTGAAAATACTCTGTCAGCAGGTAAGGAAGTGCTGACTTTGGAAGAAGCTGCCCGATTTATGGGAGTGACAAAAAGTTCGCTCTATAAGATGACACATGAGCAGACCATTCCTTATTACAAGCCGAATGGCAAGATGGTGTATTTCGAGAAAGCTGAACTCTTGACATGGATTCGCAGAAATGCGATTGCGTCAAAGGCACAGGTTTCAGAAGAAGCCAACCGTATCTTGAAAAATCTAAGTGTCAAGTAGCCATGAGGACAACAGAATTTGAAGCCAAGAAGGAACAGGCAGTCAAACTGTCTGTCCTCTGGGCTAAGACAGGACTTCGTGAACTATCTATGAGGGATGCCGTCAATGATTACATTGAAGCAACTGGTGCAAACCATGCCATAGACAATGACGAACAAGCCATTTCGTATGGAAGACGTGCCGTTGCGTTACGAGTAAGCATAGAGGCAATAAACAGTCTTAACAAAGATGAACTTCAACGCTTGGATAGAAAACTCATGGAGATTGTCAGTGAGGATATGCCACGGCAACAGCATGGTCTTCACCGATGATTTGTTGTCCTTTCAGTCATTCACCATTTATAAACCATTCGGACATGGAAAGAAAAGAGATAGACAAAACTCGCCCTGTCACTTACTATTTGTCATTGACGGACGAACAACTGAATTTTCTCAGTAACAACGAGGGAGGCATCAACAGAATACAATGTTTCCGCAGACTGCTTCACCACACGGCAACTACCGATACCACCTATACCAAGCGTGGCATATCCAAACCACTAATGCAAGGACAAACATGTGTATCTGCCCTTGAACTTTCAAAGGAATGGAACTGCAACCGAAAGACAGTTATCCGCTTCTTGAAACAGTTGGAACAGTTGGGTATCGTAACAATAAAAACTGATTGCCTTACCACCATTATGGATATGCGGTGCATAGCAGCGTGGAAGCATGAGGGTGAAACGGTTTATACAGCCAATGCCCTTTATAAGCGAGACAACGGCAAAGCGAAGTCGGAACAGAACCCGAACAAGTCTGTTTCAGATCCGACTTCTTTAACTTTGCCTTCTTCCGATTCATCAGAAATCACTCCTTCGGAAATGGAGCAAATCCATTCCTTGGAAGAAATCCCTGATGATGTGAGAGAGCAGTTGTTGGCGGAAGATGTAGAGCATTTCCACGAACAACGTGAAATGTAACCTTTCGTTCTTTCATCTTTTGTCTTGGCATTTGCCTTCATGCTGTCAGTTTGCCAGTAAGAACGCAATGCCAAGACTTCATCAAAACCGTTTTAGAGCAGTGTTGGTACACAACAGAAGAGGCTTGCCTATATGTACGCATAATGTAGATGGGGAACATAATCCTCGGTATGGTTATCACCAACCGAATTATGCTCCGTCGGGCAAGCCCTCAGGAGGACACCAGAGCAAGCTCATTTTAACATTTCATTACCCCATCTAAGAAATAACATTATGCCAGAATACCAAGTGTTTCACCAACAAGCCGTCAAGTCGTTTTCGGCAGGTGAAGACAACGAACATCAGAGGCGTTGGACGGAATCCCAATGGGAAGCCAAAGCCTCCAACAAGAAGTTTAACTACGACAAGAGCCGTGCGCATCTCAACTTTGAGATAGTCAAGGGCAGTAAGATTGTACCTCTCGGCTCTTCTAAGCCCATTTTGGAGCGGTTTCAAGACCGTTTGGAAGCCACTGGTGCGGAAGACCCTAACAAAGGGCTTGAAACGTCCAAATACCGCATTGCCTGCAACATGATATTTTCGGGCGATGCCGACAGAATGCGAGAAATGGCTTTCGGAGACCAGAATGTGGAGCGAGCGAAAGGCGCAGACAACAGTCATGTCAAGCGCAAAGCGGAGATAGAATTGTGGGCAAAGGACATCTACAAGGCTGTTGCCGATGCATGGGGCGAAGACAACATCATTGACTTTTCCGTTCATCTTGACGAGTCTTCACCGCATATTCATTGTCTTGTAACGCCAATTATGTACGATGAGAAGAAACAGAAGATGCGTATCAAATACCGAGATACTTTTGGTGGTGACGCAAACAAACTGGATGCTATCCACGACTACTTGGCAGAGGTCAACAAAAAGTGGGGCTTGGTACGTGGCGAATCCGTTTCGGCTACCAATGCCCAGCATGTCCCTCGTGACGAATGGTATAGACAACTCCAAGCCGAAAGCCGTGAGTTGGAAATCGCAAATGGCAAACTGGAACTTGACATTCGCAGAAAGGAGAATGCCGTTAAAGGTCTGAAAACGATGATAGAAAACCTCACTCACCAGAAGTTTGAGGTGGAGAACAAAATCCATGAGGTTGAGAAATTGTTGGAACAACAGAATGGCGAACATTCCGAGTTGTCAAAGGAGCTGGAACGGCTCAAAAGTCAGTTGTCCACCTTGGAGTTCAAGCTGACGGACAAACGAGAAAAACTGAGTGCAGCCGATGAAGCCCTTGCCGAGTTCAGAGCCATGACAAGGGCGCAAAAGTCTGAGGCTGAAACATTGCGTGTCGTGCAGGAGCAGACATCACGTACTTTGCAGACATACGCCCAAGCCTCTATTCTTGCTGGCAGTTTTCAAGAACTGCTGACGATGAGCAGTAGAATTTGCGCCAATGTACCCGAAGCCAAGAAAATGGCAGAGAACACCATTATTGAAGATATGTGCGATATGCGTTTCAAAGATGTACTTGGCACAGCCGTCAAGATGTTCATTGAGGGCATCAATGGGGCAACAAGCATCACGCAGTCGGGAGGTGGCGGTGGCTCCAATTCGGAATTGCCTTGGAGGGATAAGGACGAGGATATTTTCAGCTTTGCCAGACGCTGCATGAGATTCGCCCACAGCAAACACTATCCCAAAAAGAGTTCGGGCATTAAGCGGTAGTATCAGCGAGTATTCGCTTCCAGACATCAATATCAGGGAAAGGCATGTATATTTCAAAGAAACCATCGAAATATGCCACTGTCTTTCCTTGATTTATTTTCGCCTCTGCATAGGCTCTGCTTTTGTACTTGTCGGCAAGGCGTAACAATTCCTGTTTCTGTTTCTTTTGCTGATTTTCAAAGAAACTTATTGCAAGAACAAGCAACTCCTTTACACCTTTTGTAAGCCCTGCCTTGTCATAGATATAAAGCAGACGGTTGTAAGGCTCTGGCTTCCAATAGCCATTGGCAATCAGCTCTTCATAGATATTGGTTGCAGTGATGTAATCCTTGCTTTTTTCGGCAACCTTTGCCTTGCGTAGTTCATTCTCTATATGGCTGATTATATCTTCTATCTGATGGCACACTGGAACGTCTTCTGAAAACAATGTGTCGTTTCCATTTGTATAGAAATCAAATTCGGGCAGTTGAGCAATCAAACTTTTGTATCGGTTTGCCAATGTATCTTTGGTGGTAATGTTTCTGTGGAGATTGGCTTGTTTGGGTAGTTTGTCTTCTCGTTGCCTTATTACTTCCCTAAATTCGACAACAAGCGCATCTTGGCTGAATTTTGCAGGGACAAGCAATAGAACACGCTTGGCATCGCTCCATTGTTCTTTGCTTGTATAATGGCGAAGTAGCCAATTATAGGGTTCAAGGTTCAATGAATATCCTTTTTGAACTGCACTCTCGTATTGGCATTTAGTCTGTTCTGTGTCATTTGCTTTCAGATATGACCTTGCCTTTATAACATCTGTAACACCAGGCATTACCAAAGGCTGCTTGGTGGACTGTTGAGGTACATTTATAGAAGAAGGCAAGGAAACGTTCTCTTGCGTGTTAGTCTCCTTGCCTTTGTCGTTGCTGAATATGTCTTTTATCTTCTTGAATAGTCCCATGCGTATTTTCTTTTGAGTGCAAAGGTAATGCAAAATGCTGATAATCAACTCTACTTGTTGTAAAAAGCATATACTCGTTTGCATAGTTTAATAGCATGGATAGCATATCAAAAAATATAGAATATGCTCCGATTACCAGGTTATCACTTTGTCAACTATCTCTTGTTGCTCAATGCTACTTCTTCGTAGATAGATACGTGTCGTTTCGATGCTTTCATGCCCCATAAGGTCTGCAAGCAGGGAAATGTCGTTGAATTTCTCCAAGAAATTCTTGGCATAACGATGGCGGAACGAGTGAGGGTACACCACTTTTTCATTCAAGCCATACTTCACCGCATAGTTCTTCAACTGCTGTGATATGCCTCTTGTAGTAATACGCTCGCCAAAGCGATTAAGAAAGAGATAGCCACTTGTGCGATTGAGTGTCTGCAACCACTTTTCTGTTTCTGTGCGCAATGTCTTTGGGATATAGATACGCCGTATCTTGCCACCCTTGGTGTAGATGTCGTAATAGCCTACTTGCACGTGCTCAATCTTGATTTGCACAAGTTCGCTCACTCTGGCACCAGTCGCAGCTAAGAAACGCACCACAAAGTACCACTCCAAGTTGTCTTCCTTCTTCAATTTGTTCTTCAAGAAGGTGTAGTCGGCATTGCTGATGACATTCTCCAAATAAGAACGTTGCTGCACCTTGACCGACTTCAAGCGGAGCTTAGTCTTGCCTACAAATACAAGGTACTTGTTCAACGCCTGAATACGGAGGTTCACCGTCTTTGGCTTGTAAGTCTCAATCAAGTAGGTCTTGTAAACCAACAAGTTTCTCTTGTTTAACTCTTTGTGTCGAGAGCTAAACTCCTTCACGGCATACAGATATGCCGAAATCGTGTTCTTAGCCATATTGCCTTGGCTTAGGAACTCTTCAAATTTGTCTAATTCCATTTCTATTCGTTTATTAGTGAAACATTAAGTTGTCCTAATAAATAGGCATGGATTTGTTCTATGAGTTCCTATTATGAGAAGATGTCCCACACTAAATTCAAAACAGCATAAATATGGAACATCTGAAAATGAGATTAAATCAACTTTTAGAAAAGAAGATAGAATTGGACAACTATTTGGCAAAGCAGTTACCAAAGTCTATTCTACAAGAAGCTATACAAGGAAAACTCGTTCCACAAATAGCCGAAGAAGGTACAGCGCAAGAACTACTTGACCAGATAAAAGCGGAGAAACAGAAGCGTGTCAAAGATGGTAAACTAAAGAAGTCAGCCCTCAATGGTTCTGTCATCTTCCGTGGTGACGATAACAAGTATTATGAGTTGATAGACGATAGTCCTGTTTGTATTGATGAGTTTTTGCCGTTTCAAATACCCGAAACATGGGTTTGGTGCAAAGTCAAAGACTTGTTGGAAATACAGACAGGTGCCTCGTTCAAAAAAGAGCAAGCAAATGCAAACAAGAAAGGCATTAGAATATTACGTGGTGGAAACATTCTACCCAATAAGTATATATTCAAAGATGATGACGTATTTGTGTCAGAAGAGTTTGTCAATGCGAATACCATTCTAAAAAAGAACAGCATCATTACTCCTGCTGTAACCAGTTTGGAGAATATTGGTAAAATGGCAGTGATAGAAAAAGACTACAAAAATGTTAGTGCTGGTGGTTTTGTCTTCATCATTAGCCCATACATTCAAGACTTTAGTCACTCCTTATTACTTGCATATTTTCTTCAAAGTCCATTCTTAATTGAGGCTATGCGAGGAATAACTAAGAAGTCTGGTGCTGCTTTTTATAATCTGGGGAAAGAACGGCTGAAAGAGTTGTATTTACCACTGCCTCCAACGGCAGAACAAGGAAGAATAGTAGGCAAAATTAATGAGGTTTTATCAAGTATTGGGAGAAGACGGAAGATGGGACTGTATGTATTGATGAAGAAATACCATTTGAGATACCGTCAAATTGGGCATGGGTACGACTTGACGATATTTGCTCTTTTATACATAGAGGCAAATCGCCCAAATATAGCCCAATAAAGAAATATCCTGTTGTAGCTCAAAAATGCAATCAATGGGATGGATTTTCCATCGAGAAAGCGAAATTTATTGAACCACAGAGTATTTCATCATATAATGAAGAGTATTTTTTGCAAGATAGAGATTTGATGTGGAACTCTACAGGACTGGGAACATTAGGTCGAATGGCTATATACTACATGATACTTAACCCTTATGAATTGGCTGTTGCTGACAGCCATGTTACTGTAATTCGTCCATATAAAACGCACATCGTTTCAGAATACCTGTACTACTATTTTGCAAGTAATACGGTTCAGTCTGTTATAGAAGACAAATCGGACGGCAGTACAAAACAAAAGGAATTGGCGACAAAGACAGTAAAAGCCTACCTTGTTCCAATTCCGCCATTCGCTGAACAACAACGTATAGTACAAAAGATAAAGTCTGTAACAAGTATTATGAGCAGATAATGAGCGAAGTAACTGAGATAGAGCTTCCTTTTGACTTTCCAAGTTCTTGGTCTATTGCTCGGTTAAATGCAGTTTGCCAACTTACAGACGGCTTGAAAACCACTGGCAAGCAATGCTTATTAGATGCAAAATACTTACGTGGTAAAAGTTCTGAAACTATCGTAGAACAAGGTAAACTTGTATATAAAGGTGACAATATAATGCTTGTGGACGGTGAAAACTCTGGTGAAGTTTTCATCGTTCCACAAGACGGTTATATGGGTAGCACTTTCAAGCAACTATGGATAAGTTCCTCTATGCACGAACCTTATGTCTTGGCTTTCATACAGTTCTACAAAGAAACTTTGCGCAATTCTAAGAAAGGTGCAGCAATTCCACACCTCAACAAGGAATTGTTTTATGGGCTTATTATTGGTATTCCACCACTGCAAGAGCAGAGACGAATAGTTCTGAAGATTGAACAATCATCGCAGTTGCTTCGATAACAGATTTATTCGTTCTATTATACGTTGTTGCTCTTGCAACGGTGGCAAAGGTATCAACAAATTCGCCAAACTTTTACTATTCAGAGTTTTACCTTTAATTGCATCTTTAGAATCTCCGAGATTGGCAATTAGAGGTAAAACTTTGAACAGGTAATTCCTCATAGCATATTCTTTATCAATGACAGGACGTATCGTTATAATAGCTTCATTGTGATAAGCGTCAATATCCAAAATTGAAGTTTTACCAATGCTTAGTTTGAAACTCATAAGAAGACTTCCCTTTTCACTGATTGGAGCAGAGAAAATTTCTTTGACAGCCAAATCTGAAACCTTTTCTTTTGTAGTAGAAATTGTGTCTCCGTCAACCATATCTGATATTGAAACCCAATTGTATTTGCCGTTTATCCAATAAGTCTGTTCACCTCTTGCTGGTGTTTTTCCAATAGTCATAGATACGATATTGGAAAATCTGCACCAACACCAATTATATGGCAAATCGAATGGTATTTCATCTGTTATATCATTGCAATTTGCACCTATCTGCTCATAATACTTGTTATCGTCACCACGGAAGATAACAGAAGATGCTAAGGCTGACTTCTTTAGCTTGCCCTCCTTCACTAACTTTTGCTTCTCTGCTTTTATCTGTTCAAGCAGTTCCTTAGCTGTGCCTTCTTCGGCTATTTGTGGTACAAGCTTGCCTTGTATTGCTTCTTGTAAAATGGATTTTTTTAAATCTCTGTAAATGTCTGTATCAATATCGTGTAACTGCTCCTGTAAATTAGAAAAATGATTCACAAAATGCAATGTGTATTCTATTTTTGAAACAATTTTAGTTTGTTCCGCAAAAGGTGGAATTGGGACTAATGTGTTTGCAATTCTAAAAATAGCCAACTTAGGTTGCCCAACTTGCTTTGTGTTATCTCGAAATTGAGATTGTGCGTATTCAGAACGTACATAATACAAAAGAAAGTATTTATTGATAGGAATATTTGTTAGTTTAACTGCGTTTTCTGTCAAATTCATGTTGTCAAACATTTTAGGAACAAGACCAGCCTTACCAATTGTTGAACCAACGATTGTTAGATACAAATCGTCTTTTCCAATAGTGTAATTTTGAATTTGATTATAAACATCATCAGTAATATACTTTAAATCCTTACTTACAATTGTACCATCTTGCATATCTGAAACACGGATGTAAATGTGATCAGTTTTATTATCTGTTAATTTATATCCAGCAGGTAGTCTTTTACCTCCTTTAATATCAATTAAATTTCCAAGTCTCGCCCAACTCCAAGATGTAGGTATCTCAAACGGCACTTCCTCATCAATGCACTTCACCTCTCCCGTGGTAAGTATCTTCTCATAATAGGAATTGTCCTCACCACGGTAGATAATGGATGCGTTCTTATCACGCTTGATTTTCTTCTCCTTGATCAAGCGTTCTTTCTCTTGACGAATCTTATCAAGCAAAACGCTTGCAGGTTCGTCATTAGGGTCTTGCGGTACAAGTTTTCCCTGTATCGCCCATTGTAATATGCTATTCTTTAATTGCTTTCCGTTCATTGTAATTTTCTATCGTTAGAAATCATTGTCCTTATTCTTCTGCTTCAAGAAGAACTGATAAAGTTTCTTGCCTATTTTATCTTTGGCAAATGTCCGCTCATGCTCAATAGGTATGGTAGATAACCTTATCTTAGCCACGCCTTTTTTCAACAACTCAAATTGTTGTGGACTTATCTTGAATTGAGCTGTAGAACTGATTTCTGTCACTGGAAGAACTATATTGCCAGAGACAATACCTGCCGTTTCAGAGCCGCTACCAATCTGAGAACCATAAAGTTTAATAACTTCACCATCGAATGTTTTCAACAACATGGTTGATTCTTTTAAGAAATTCAGTCGGTCTGACTTTACGGTTGCGATAATGTAATATGCCGTATCTTGCTTTGCAACGCTATATTTCATGTTGCATCCCTCGGCAGCCAAAGGTCGATATGTATATCTAACCGTTTGTGCATTTATATTGATACTGCACATAGTCAGTACAATAGACAAAATTATTTGTATTCCAATATTACTTTTCATAATTATGCTATAAAATCGAAATGTCCTTATTTTATTGTTGTTACTCTGCTTCGTCCAACAACTTGTCAAGTTGCGCTTGCAGTTCTTCACGCTTTGGCAAATAGAGTTGGTAACGTGCCACAAACAATTGATTGGTTATACCCTCCAAGGCATATTCCATCAGAAGTTCGTCTTTTCTTGCTCCCAAAACTATGCCTATGGGTGGATTATCGTCAGGTTGACACACTTCTGTTTTGAAATAGTTAAGGTAGAGGTTCATCTGCCCGATGTCACCATGCTTTATCTCTGCTCGCTTCAAATCAATCAACACATAGCATTTCAAGATACAGTGGTAAAACACCAAATCCACCTTGAACTGTCGGCTTCCTATCTGCATGGAGTACTGTCTGCCCACAAATGCAAAGCCACGTCCCATTTCCAAAAGGAACTGCTCCATGTGGTCTTTCAGAGCCTTTTCCAAGTCACCCTCCTTATAGCGTTTCTGTTTGGGAAGTCCTGCAAATTCAAGCACGAAAGGGTCACGGATGATGTCTTGCGGAGTTTGTACTTGATGCCCCTCGTTAGCCAAAGCAAGAATTCCTGCCTTGTCTGTGCTTAGTGCAAGTCGCTGAAACAGACAACTTTTCATCTGTCTTTTCAGTTCCCTAACTTTCCAACATTCCTTGATGGATTCCTTATAATAGAACTGCATTTCAAGTGCATTATCACACTTCAACAGTTCATAGTAATGGCTCCATGTCAATTTGTGGGACAGTGTCCCACATTTTGGGAATGCCAAGTATAACTTACGCATATAGGTAAGGTTTGTTCGGTTAAAACCTTTTCCGTTTCTTGCTGTCAAATCCTTTGCAAGGTTTACAAGTAACCTTTTGCCATATTCTGCTCTTTGTTTACCACCCTGTTCAAATTCAACAATATACTTTCCTGTTTGCCAGTTGGCATCAAGCAATTCCGTATTGACCGCAGCAATGGCTTTTGACTTCGCCTCACCCCATAGCGTGGTTATGTTGTCTATCAACTTCTGATAGGCAGCATCATTTATGTTTGTCAAACCTTTATTCTCCATGCCAATCTTTTAGATTTGTGGAACACCGTTCCACATTTTACAATTCGTCCACATTTACAATTATCCCCAAGATACGCTGTATCTCCGCCAATGTCTTATCAATTTCATGATCAAGAGCCTTGCGTTTCTTGAAATAGTCGGCAAGCAGTTCGGCAGGAGGCAAGATTTCTTCATCCTCTTTCGGGAACTTGCACAGGTCGAAGTTGCAATCGGTGGCGATAAGGTCTTCAACCGAATAGCAACGAGATTTCTCGTCTCCATCAGCAATAATAATCTCCTTACGGTCGTTCCACCACTCACGGATTGGGTCGCAATGTTCCGACTTCATAGATTTTGTCTTGGAGAAATGCTTGTAACCCTCTGGCATATCCAAACGATAGAACCACGTTTCCTTTGTAGAATAACCTTCTGGAGCACCCTCCGCACTGGTATTGTCGAAGAACAAAATGTTCGTGGCAATCGAAGTGTAAGGTGCAAAGATACTACCTGGCAAACGGATAATGGTATGCAAGTTGAAATCTCTGAGTAGCTTGGTCTTGATGGCTATCTTTGTGTTGTCCGCTCCAAACAGAAAACCGTCTGGGACAATGACCGCTGCACGACCATTCTTCTTCAGTCGGTACATGATGAGAACCATGAACAAGTCAGCAGTCTCGCTACTGCGCATATCAGAAGGGAAATGTGACTTGACATCCGACTTCTCGTTTCCACCGTATGGTGGGTTCATTAACACAACATCAAACTTGTCGCCGTCTGTATAGTTGAGTACATCTTTTGTAAGCGAGTTGTCGTGATATACCAATGGCGTGTCAATACCATGCAGCAACAGGTTTGTCACACATAGCATATATGGGAATTGTTTCTTTTCTATGCCAAATACAGACTGATTGTACTCTTTGCGGTCTTCTGCAGTCTTTACCTTCTTGTCCAATTCACCCAGCCAACTTGTGATGAAACCTCCTGTACCACAAGCGAAGTCTGCCATTTTCTCACCAATCTGCGGATTGACTATCTCTGCCATAAATTCGGTCAAGGCTCTTGGGGTGTAGAACTCACCAGAGGAACCTGCCGACTGCATTTCTTTGAGGATTGTCTCGTATATCTCACCGAAAGCATGACTTTCCTCATAGTCACCAAGGTTCAAACCGTCAATCACATTCAGCACTTGACGAAGTTGAACGCCATCTTTCATATATTGATTGGCATCCTCAAATGTGGTCTTTACAATCGCCTGACGGATAGGGGTAGTTGGTGTTACCTCTATGTTTTTGAGTTCCACAAACAATGTGTTGTTGACAAACGAAAGTAGCTCATCACCAGTCAAGGCATTACCGCTTCCATCGTCGTGCGCCCAGTTGCGCCAACGGCATTCTTCTGGAATAATAGACTTGTAATCATCATCGTCCAACTCCCAATCATTCTCTTTCTCGTCATAGACTTTCAAGAACAGCATCCACGCCATTTGTTCTATGCGTTGCGCATCACCGTTGATACCGGCATCATTGCGCATTATATTGCGTACTCGTTTTACGAAATTTGATAAACTCATATTTTGTTTCTATTTTATGCTATATTATATATGTATTGTTCCAGTTCCTTTACGGCATCAAGATAGCCTTGCTTGCCACCAAAGAACTTCACGATGTTTGCCTTTGAACCCAATTTGCGGAATGGGTCATTTTCAAGCACAGTAAGGCTTTCCAATTCAGACACACCTTCCTTGGTGTACTTATCCAACAGGGCTTCAAGCACAAGTCGTGCCTGTTCACCATACTTGCTGAATATGTCTCGTTTCTTCACTTGTTCGGCACGCTCATGTCGTGTAAGTGTTTTCTTGCCGTAGGCTATATGGCAGATGAAATCGAAATCATCCACATCGTCCATGTCTTGGTCGTGCTTCAATGCTGCAAGATCAATACCACTGTCTTTAAGCATTTCAGCAATATCTGACTTTTTCTTGGTTTCTTGCCACTTGGAAGTGAATGTATCAATCGTAGCGTATGTGTCTATGATACTTTTCTTTGTATAGTCGGTAATGCTTTCCGTGCGAAGCAACTTACCATTTGTGTCATAGACAGAAACGACCTTGTTAATGACCTTTACTGTACAACCGTCCGAGTTGACTATTGGCTTAGGCTGTTTGGGCGGTTGTTGGCAAATACATGGAATCTGACCACATACGGGGCAGGGCTCTGGTGTCGGTTGGGGACACACGCATGGATTCTGTCCACATACAGGACAAATATGTGGTTTAGGCGGATAATTCGGGTCTATCTCAATCGGTCCATCCCAATCAGGGTCAGCAAACAATCGTGTTACGTTGCGGAAGTCCATTACTGTGAAGTATGTCTTTCCTTCTTTCTCACGAAGACGAGTGCCACGACCAATTATTTGTTTGAACTCTGTCATAGAGCCGATTTGTTGGTCAAGCACAATCAGTTTTGTCATTTTGCAATCAACACC